>ENA-UERC01000831-UERC01000831.1-human-gut-metagenome-genome-assembly--contig:-NODE-831-length-20925-cov-20.074252_pt1 | contig 20925 bp, 9 predicted proteins | sample MGYA00242955_ERZ507955 | MGnify/ENA primary metagenome ERZ507955 (study PRJEB26167, sample SAMN06115394) | human gut metagenome | host: Homo sapiens | place: China:Hubei | collected 2016-04-27 | study... | reverse complement strand
ATTTTTCAGAGGAGGTTTCTATGATCTCTTATCGCAAGCTTGCAATGCGCGTTCTGGGGCATCCGCTGCGGGTGCCGTCCCCCCGGCCTGCGTCCCACCGGGTGACGGCGCTGGCGCTGACAGCCGCAATGGTGGCCGGCATGGCCGCACCGGCGTATGCGGATACCTATTACATAGGCGATGGTGACATCACAGTCACCAAAGACAAAAGCGGCACCTATGTCAAGCACTCGGGAAATCCTACTGCTACAAAGGACAGCGACGGCAATATCATCATCAAGGGCGGCAAGCGCTCAGAGGATACCACCGCCTCCGGCGGCAGCTCTTCTGAAGGCGGCACCTCCGCAGCCTCTCCCTCCCAACCCAAGTTGGCCACGCCCCCATCAGAAGACAGCGACAGCGAAAACGAAGACATGGTCTACCTCGGCGCCCCCAAGGGCAACGTGTCTTCTGACGACGGCAACGAGGAAAACGAAAACCAGACCGGCGACACCACCGGCGGCGAGGAAAACAAGAACCAGCCTGACGACACTACCGGCGGCGAAGAAAGCAAGAACCAGCCTGACGACACCACCGGCGGCGAGGAAAACAAGAACCAGCCTGACGACACTACCGGCGGCGAGGAAAACGAGACTGATCCCACGAAAAAGGACCAGACCGGCGACAAGAACACCGGCGCGGGAAGCTCTGACCCTGAGAGCAAAGGCTCTGAGAGCGGCACCTCCGGCTCGGCGGGCGGCACTCCCACCACCGGCAGCGAGACCCCTGCCGAAGGCACGGAAAGCACGGAGAGCAGCCTCTCTACACCCAAAAGCCAGTTCACGTACACCGGTGCATCCCTCAAGGTCGCCGACGCCAATGACGACGAAGAGACCCGGAACGAATCGACTACGGTCTTGGAACGCGCGGCGGAAAACTTCAGGAGCACAGCCGAAAACGTCACCAACTATGTCATCCGCATCATCAACAAGGCCAAAGGCAATGACAACACCCTCAACGTGACGCTGGACAATGTCAACATTAAGACCAAAAATGACGCCGCCCTCAGCGTCGAGGGCGCGGGCAACACGACGATCACGCTCAAGGGCGACAATACCCTCACCAGCGACGGCCAACATGCCGGCCTCGAGCACAACGAAAAGGACTATTATGGCAGAGAAGACACCGGCAAACTGACCATCACATCCGGAAATGAAAATGGCCGCAACACCGGCAGCCTGACCGCCACAGGCAGCGGTGCCTCTGCTGGCATCGGCAGCGTCTGGAACACCGGCAAAGTAAGCAACAGTGGTGCCGGCACCATTGAGATAACAGGCGGTGACATCACCGCCATCGGTGCCTCCGATGGTGCCGGCATTGGCAGCGGTACATGGGCTACCGGCGAAACCAATATCACCATCAGCGGCACTGCCAAAATCAATGCGCGGACCGATCAGGGTGGTGCCGGCATCGGCAGTGGGTCGGACGCTACAGGCAACACCAATATCACCATCTCCGGCGGCACCATCGAAAACGCACAGGGCGGCTCCGGTGGTGCCGGCATCGGCAGCGGTGACGGAAGCACCGGCCAGACCACAGTCACCATCAAGAGCGGCACCATCAAGAACGCCACCGGTGGCAACACCGGCGACGGCATCGGCGGAGGTTGCGATAGCAAGAATATTACCGTCAAGATCGAGGGCGGCACCATCGAAAAAGCGAAGGGCGGCGACGGCTATGGTTCCCACGACGCCGGCGACGGCATCCACAGCGACGGCGAGCTCACCATTCCTGACAAAGCCACCATTGTCAGCGCCATCGGCGGCAACGGCGACAGCAGAAACAGCAGCAGTAACGCCGGCCACGGCATCTACAGCGGCGGCAAGCTCACCATCAAGGGCGACATCGGGACTGCGCAGGGCGGCAAAGGCAAAACTACCGCCGGCCACGGCATCTACAGCAAAGGCGACCTCAACATCTCCGACAACGCCACCATCACGAACGCTACCGGCGGCGCTTCTACCGATGGCTACGCCGGCGACGGCATCCACAGCGACGGCAAGCTCACCATCTCCGGCGGCACCATCGGAACCGCACAGGGCGGCAACGGCACAATTTCCGGCGGCAGCGGCATCCTTGGCAATACCATGGAGATCCTTGCCGGTACCATTCAAAAAGCCATCGGCGGCAACTCCACCGGCACCGGCGAGAACGACACCGGCGGCGACGGCATCAGCGCCAGTGAGTTCACCATCTCCGGCGGCGAGATACAGCAGGCCACCGGCGGCGCTTCTACCAACGGCAGCGGCGGCAGCGGCATCTACAGCAGTACGCTCACCATCTCCGGCGGCACCATCGGAACCGCGCAGGGCGGCGACGGCAATGCCTCCGGCGGCAGCGGCATCCTTGGCAAGACCATGGAAATCCTTGCCGGTACCATTCAAAAAGCCATCGGCGGCAATGCCAGCAACGGCAGCGGCGGCAGCGGCATCCGCAGCAACGGTAACGGTACACTCACCATCAAGGGCGGCAAGATAGAGCAGGCCACCGGCGGCGATTCCGAGAAGTACGGCGGCAGCGGCATCTACAGCAGCAGTAAGCTCACCATCTCCGACAGCGCCACCATCGGAAACGCGCAGGGCGGCAAAGGCAAAGGCAAGAGCGGCGGCAGCGGCATCTACAGTTACGGCGACCTCACCATCTCCGGCGGCAAGATACAGAAGGCCACCGGCGGCGCTTCTACCGATGGCAACGGCGGCAGCGGCATCTTCAGCGGCAGTAATCTCACCATCTCCGGCGGCACCATCGAAACCGCGCAGGGCGGCAAAGGCAATGCCTCCGGCGGCATGGGCATCCGCAGCGGCGGTACGCTCACCATCTCCGACAACGCCACCATCGGAACCGCGAAGGGCGGCGACGGCACGGCGGACGACGGCACCGGCGGCACTGGCATCTACAGCGCCGGTAGGCTCTTCATCTCCGGCGGCGAGATACAGAACGCTACCGGCGGCAACGGAGGCAGCGGAGGCAGCGGAGGCAGCGGCATCCGCGGCGATAGCGCTGTGAATATTTTGGGCGGTATCATTAAAAATGCCGAGGGTACGGGCGGCGGCGCAGGCATCGGCGGCGGCGCGAATTCCTCTCAGGCTACCACCATCAACATCTCCGGCGGCACCATCAACGCGCAGGGCGTCGGCGGCGGTGCAGGCATCGGCGGCGGTAAAAACTCTTCCGGCGCGACCAAGATCGACATCTCCGGGAATGCGCTCGTGTACGCGCATGGCAACGACGGCGCAGCCATCGGTTCGGGCGAATCCTCCGCCGGCGAGACGACCATCACCATCCACGATACAAATACCGGAAAGGGTGTCAAACATGCTTTTGCCTACAACGGTGCAGGCATCGGCAGCGGTCATTACGCCTCCGGCAAAACTCACATCACCATCCGCAACGCGTCTGTGAGTTCTCTGGAGTCCTCCACTGCTTCCACTAATAACCCGGGCGCCGGCATCGGCAGCGGCAAACGCGCCAAGGGCAACACCGACATCACGATAGAAGGCAGCACGGTAAAGGCCGTCGGCGGCTACGGCGCAGCCATCGGCAGCGGCAGTGAAGGAGACTTCTACAGTCCTCCTACGGGTACGCCGAACGCCCTCAAGACCATTATCCATATCACTGACAGCAACGTCACAGCCTCCAGCGACTCCAGTGCAGCCATCGGCAGCGGCAGCTATTCTACCAACGCCACGGACATCGAGATCACCGGCGGCACCATCAATGCTTCGAGTTATGATGGTTCCGGCATCGGCAGCGGCGATAGCGCCAAGGGCGACACCGACATCAAGATCAAAAACAGCAATGTCACAGCCAAGGGCTTTATCGACGTCAGGTATGTAAGCCACGGCACAGGCATCGGTTCCGGTCTCTCTTCTTCCGGAAAGACTACCATTGATATTTCTGGCGGCACTGTTAAGGCCACGGGCAGCGGCGACGGCTACAAGGGCAGCGCGGGCATCGGTTCGGGCAGCTACTCCACCGGCGACACCAGCATCACTCTCCGCGACGGCGTGACCGTTACGGCCACCGGCGGCGGTAATTCCTCCCTTGGCGGCGGCGGCGGCGCAGGCATCGGCAGCGGCAGCGACGCCAATGGCAACACCACCATCCTCATCGAGGGTGCAACAAAAGTTACCGCCACCGGCGGCTCCACCGCTGCGGGCATCGGCTCCGGCCATTATGTCGGTGACATCAACGATCCCTCTGTGGGCAGCACCACCATCACCATCCGCAACAGCGACGACGGCACCGTCATCCCCATCATTGAGGCCAAGGGCGGCGGCAATGAGAACAGATGCTGCTGGGCTTCCGGTGCCGGCATCGGCTCCGGCGGCAACACCCTTAATAAGACCACCATCAACATCGAGGGCGGCACTATCACGGCCACGGGCGGTGTCAGCTCTGCCTCTGACCCTTCCTATCATGACTCACGGCTCAGCGGCGCAGGCATCGGCTCCGGCTCCAACGTCTCCGGCGAGACTGAGATCAATATCAAGGGCGGCACCATCACCAAGGCCACGGGCGGAAAATACGGCGGCGCGGGCATCGGCAGCGGCAGCAATGGCGACAACAGGAAGGGCGCTGTCACCATCAACATCACCGGCGGCACCATCACCAAGGCCACGGGCGGCATATACGGCGGCGCAGGCATCGGCAGCGGCAGCAGTGACACCAAAGACGACAGCAAGAAGGGCGCTGTCACCATCAACATCACCGACGGCACCATTGAAAAGGCCGAGGGCAAGAACGGCGGCGCCGGCATCGGTTCGGGCTATTACGGTCGCTCTTCCACGGTCAACATCTCCGGTAACGCCGAACTCAAAGACGTCAGGGGCGGCAATCTCGCTGCCGGCATCGGCTCAGGCTATGACTCCGACAAGGTGGACGTCGTGATCGACGGCGGCACCATCAACGCAACGGGCGGCGATTCCGCTGCCGGCATCGGCTCGGGCCTTAATAGCCGCAGCAGCGTGACCATCAAGAGCGGCACGGTCAACGCCAAAGGCAACCAGCATAGCAACAACTTCGGTTCTTCGGGCATCGGCGGCAGCTACGCCGATGTCACCATCAGTGGCGGCACCATCACAGCCACCGGCTATGACACCGGCGCCGGCATTGGCGGCAGCGACAACAACAACTCCAGCAGTATCACGATAACCGGCGGCACCATCACCGCCACCGGCACCAGCGACGCCCCTGCCATCGGCGGCGGCAGCGTCTCCATCAGCAATACCGACTCCGCGCTGGACATCACCGCAACCGCCCCCGACGCCGACAATGCTATCCAAAGCAGCGACGGCAAGAAGCTGGACAAAGTCATCCAGCTCGCGGAAAACGGCAAGAAGGGCCTCGTGAAGCTCGTAAAGAGCGGCACCACCAGCATCTCGCGGCTCTTCCACAACGGTGTCTACGCGGCCAGCCAGCCATCCCACAGCGGCAGCGTAAAGGCCGAGATGAGCGAGGCAGAAAAGGCCAAGTACGGCGACATCTCTTCCGTCCACAACTGGACCGTCAGCGGCCGTCAGGAGCCGACCTGCGGCAAGGACGGCTACATCGATTACATCTGCATGGTGGACCACTGCGGCACCACGTTCCGCCACACTCTCCCCGCCGCCGGCCAGCACACCTGGAACGAGGGTGTCGTCACGAAGAAGCCCACCTGCACTGAGCTGGGCGTGCGCACCTTCACCTGTACCGTCTGCCACAATACCCGGACTGAGGCCATTGAGGCCCCCGGCCACGAGTACGGCGAGTGGGTCATTGACCGGGACGCTACCTGTATCGAGGAAGGCTCCAAACACCGTGATTGCATCCGCGGCGACGCTACCCAGACCGAGAGCATCCCCGCCACCGGCCAGCATCAGTGGAAAGTCCTCTCCACGACAGCGGCTACCTGCGGCCAGGACGGCACCGTCACCTACCAGTGCGAGGTCTGCGGCGATACGAAGACCGAAACGCTCAACGCCACCGGCCAGCACAGCTACGGCGCGGGCGTCGTGACCAAGGCCGCGACCTGCGCCGAGCCGGGCATCATGACCTATACCTGCGTCGTCTGCGGCGACAGCTACACCGAGAGCATCCCGGTGGATAAGACCGCCCACAAGTGGGATGCAGGCGTCGTCACGAAGGAGGCCACCTGCACTGCCGACGGCGTGCGCACCTTCACCTGTTCTGCCTGCGGCGATACCCGGACTGAGGCCATTGAGGCCCTCGGCCACGAGTACGGCGAGTGGGTCATCGACAGGGACGCTACCTGTGTCGAGCAAGGCTCCAAGCACCGTGACTGCATCCGTGGCGACGATACCCAGACCGAGGCCATCCCCGTCAGCAAGACCCACACCTTCAGCGAGTGGGTCATCACCAAAGAGCCTACCTGCACCGAGAAGGGCGAGCGCCAGCGCAGCTGCACCATCAGCGGCTGTGTCGTCACTGAGACGGAGGAGCTGCCCGCCCTCGGCCGCCATCAGTGGGGTGGCTGGACGCCTGTCGAAGGCGGCAGCCGCGAGTACCGCATCTGCGAGGTCTGCAATGCGGTGGAGTACCGCGATGTCTCCCACAGCAGCGACAACAGCACCATCTACACCGGCCTGCGTGTCCTTGACCCGGCTCAGGCCGACATCCTCCAGAACGTCCAGCTGGTCCGGCTGAACCAGATCAGCGATGTTCTCTACATTGATGTCACCCATGAGACGGCGTCCCTGCAGGGCGTCCTTTCCGATTTGACCGGCCTCCGCTCTGAGCGCATCGAGACCGTTGTCTTCTCCACCGAACGCTGCACTTCCACCCTCTCCCTCTCCGATGTTGCAGCCCTCGGTGCGGGCAGCACACCTTTCACCCTCAGCCACAGCGGCTCCACCGCCAGCTTCATCGTGGGCGGCGCAGACCACACCGCACTGCTGAGGTAAGCACATTGCCATTCTCTATTCCTTCCACATAACGACCAAGGCCCCCGCAGTTCTGTTCCAAACTGCGGGGGCCTTGGCGTTTTATTATGATAAAATTTTACTTCAGCTCCCGCTGTACGGCAGCGAAGTCCTCGAGGGTCAGGGCCTCGGGGCGGATGCGGGCGTCGAAGCCCGCCGCCTCGATGGCCGCGATGACCTTATCTTTCGGCAGGCCGAGGCCGCTGGCGATGGCGTTGGCGGCGGTCTTACGGCGCTGGCCGAAAGCGGCACGGATGAGGGCAAAGTAGCCGTCCTCGTCCTCCACCTGTACGGCGGGAGTGAGGCGGATGTCCATCCGCACAACGGCGCTGGTGACCTTCGGGGCCGGGTAGAAGCTGCCCGGCGCGGCGGTGAACATCAGCTTTGAGGTGGCGTAGTAGCTCACGGCGCAGCTGATGGCGCTGGACGCCCGGGTGCCGGGGGCAGCGGCCAGACGGTCGGCGGCCTCCTTCTGCACCATGACGGTGAGGTTCTGGATGGGCAGGCGGTCGCCCAGCAGCTTCATGACGATGGGGCTGGTGATGTAGTAGGGCAGGTTGGCGCAGACAGCCACCGGCATCCCGGGGAACTCCTCCTCGATGAGGGCGCGGAGGTCTACTTTCAGAACATCCTGCAATACCAGCTTGAAGTTATCCACGCCCGCCATGGTCTCGGCCAGCAGGGGCGGCAGGCGCTCGTCCACCTCGATGGACACCACCTTGGCGGCGCGCTGGGCCAGCTCTTTGGTCAGCACGCCGATGCCGGGGCCGATCTCCAGCACGCCCCAGCTCTTATCGACGCCGCTGGCATCCACGATCTTGGGCGGCAGGCCGGGATTGATGATGAAGTTCTGTCCAAAGCCCTTGGAGAGCGCGAAATCGTATTTTTCGCACAGGGTGCGGATAACGGAGAGGTCGGTCAGCTCCGGCATAGTGGTTTTCCTTTCTGTTTCTTGCTAAAACAGCAAAACCTCTCCGTCACGCCTGCAGCGTGCCACTGCCCGGGTTGCGGCTCCCAGCGTCTGCTTCGCTGTCGCTCACATCCTGCTGGCCGCGGCCCCAACAGCTCCTCCCTGTTTCCGCCACTGGCGGCGGTCGTCGCCGTTGCTCCTATCGAGGGGAGGCCTTGGCATTCCGCAAAGCTTACTCTCTTCGCCAGAGGCTCCCCTCGGTAGGGGAGCTGTCTGCGAAGCAGACTGAGAGGTTGAGCTATTTACACGACTAAAGTTATTTTCAAGAAGTGTTTACTGCGCACTTGCAGCGTCCTGCTCCCCTTCTGCACCGGCCTCGGAGGAAGCCTCTGCCTCCCCTGCGGCCTCGCTGGAAGCGGTGCTCTCGGCTGCGGCCTCCGAAGAGGCTGCGGCGGAGTCGGCGGCGATGTCAGCGTCGTTCACGCCGCCCACGGTGGTGACACCGGTGAGCTGCTGTGCGGTGCTGACGGCGCGCTGTATCTGCGGGTCCGTGTCGAGGGTGTAGTCATAGTAGCTGGCCTGCTCGTCGGCAGTCAGCGGGCGCTCCACGTCCACGGTCAGGCCGGTGCCGTCGAAGCAGGAGCCGTCGCCGCAAATGAGCTTTGCCACCGTGACCACGACAGCGCTGCCGTCCGAAAGGCGCTGGGGGCTGCTCTGGATGGTGCCTTTGCCCATCGTGGTGCTGCCCACGAGGCGGGTGCCGCACAGGGTGCGCAGGCTGGACGCAAAGAGTTCTGCCGCACTGGCGGTGTTCTCGTTCACGAGGCAGACGGTGGGCTGACTGATGACCGAGTCGCCGGTGCTGCTGCCCAGCAGGGTGCGGTTGCCTGCCTTATCCTCAGCGTAGGCCAGCACGCCTTCCGGCGCGACGAGTTCGATGCAGCTGATGGCGTCATCAAGGATGCCGCCGCCGTTGTCGCGCAGGTCGAAGATGAAGCTCTGGGCGCCGCTGGCGGTCAGGCTGCGGAGTGCAAAGTCCAGCTCACTGGGGGTGGAGTTGTCGAACTGCCAGATCTTGATGTAGCCCACATTGCCCTGCACCAGCGCGGAATCGACGCTGTTGGCCGTAAAGCCGGAGTGGGTCAGATCGGCGGTGTGCTGGGCGTTCTCGCTGTCCAGCCAGCCTACATTGACGCTCGTGCCGCTCTCGCCCCGGAGTTTGTTCTGGACAGCCTCCACGCTGCCCAGACTTTTGATGTCTGCGCCGTCGATGGTGGTGATGTAATCGCCCCGCTGGAGGCCGGCCTCCTTGGCAGGAGACTCGTCATACACTTTGATGACCTTGGCGTAGCCGGACTGGTCGATGGCCAGCTCCACGCCGATGCCCATCAGCTTGCCGCTCTGGGCGTTGAGCAGGTCGGTGTAGGCCGAGGCGGTGTAGTAGCGGGCGTACTTGTCGCCGGTACCCAGCAGATAACCGGCAGTCAGACGGTCGTACAGCACGGTCTCGTCGATGTCGTAGTAGTCGTTGGCGCGCACATAGCGGTCTACCTCGGCCACCTTGTTGTACATGCTCTCCTTTTCCTTCACGCTGGTGACGGTGTGGTCAAACAGCCGCATCGCCATCAGCATCGTGATGGAAAAAGTGACCGTCATTGCCAGAATGACGATGGTCACGGTCATCCCTACGGAAATTTTGCGGTTCATTCAGTGTCCTCCCCAGTTCAGACCAAAAACATCAGGATGACACTGCCCAGTACCGACAGCAGGAACACTCCTGCCAGAATCAGACAGCCCACCCGAAGGATACGCTTGCGTTTTTGCTCGTTCATTTCGCCTTGTGGCCTCCTTTGACCCCTCGACTTCAATTACAGTTGTATTATCTTATCGGAATATAACCGCGGGGATTGACCGCATTGGCCTTGGAGCCGCCCTTCCACACCTCGAGATGGAGGTGGTTGCCGGTAGAGTTGCCGGTGGAGCCCACATAGCCAATGAGGTCGCCCTGGTTGACATACTTGCCCGCCGACGTTGCCACCGAGCGCATATGGCCGTAGAGGGTGGAGTAGGCGTTGCCGTCTGTCATTTTGCCGTGATAGATGATGACATAGTTGCCGTAGCCGCCGCTGGACCAGCCGGCCACCTGCACATAGCCGCTGGCGGCTGCGTAGATGGGCGTGCCTGCGGGGGCGGCAAAGTCGATGCCGGCGTGGAGCTTGTTGACGCCGGAGACCGGGTTCTTGCGCCAGCCGTACTCGCTGGAGATGCGGGTATAGCTCCTGAGCGGGCAGATAAAGCCGCTGAAGCTCAGCTGGGGCTTGCTGGCCGCTGCCGCTGCGATGAGCTTCTGGATCTCCTTCTTGACGGCCTCGTAGTTCATCTCGTCCGACTCGATGGCCGCCTGGGCGTTCTTCTGGGCCTGCTGGGCCTCAGCGGCGCTCAGACGGGCCTCCTTGACGCTGTTGTTGAGCTCGTTCTGCTTGGACTGCATCTGCTTGTTCTGGGCGTCCAGCTCAGCCTTTTTGTTTTGCAGCTGGGTGCGCTCCTCCACGAGCTGGGTGCGGTCGGCCACGAGGGCTTCCTTCGCAGCCTTCATGTTGTCGAGTATCTCGGTATCCTTCACCGAAATGTCCTGCATGACCTCATTGAAGGTCAGAAGCTCGTACAGATCGTTCACAGACCGGAGCATGGCGACGCTGCCGCCGTCCCGCAGCTCCTGCATCGCGGCCATATGGCTCTTGAAATCGTCCCACTGGTCGGCGATCTCCTGCTCTTTCCGGGCGATCTCATTCTGCTTGGCGGTGATCTCCTGCTCTTTGACGCCGATGCTGTTCTGCACCTCGGAGATCTGGCTCTTGAGGACGCTGATCTGGCTCTGGAGCACCGAGACTTTTTCCTTCAGCTCAGACTCGAGGGCCTTGGCAGCAGCTTCCTTCTTTTTGGCGTCGTTCAGCTCCGTCTTATGCTGCTTGATGGACGCAGAGATCTTGTCCAGCTTGTTCTGCAGCGAGCTCATGCTGGTGGCCGCACTGGCCGGATAGACCGTCACGCTCAGCACGAGGCAGGCGGCGGCCAGAAAGGCGCAAGCGGCACGCATCATGGCCGAATGGCCCGACGGCTTTGCGTGGCGGGGCGGATGATGCAGGACAAAGCCTGCAGAATGCTTGTCGTGGTACACAGTAGGCCCTCCTTACACGTTCAGGTGCTTGCGGATGGAGAACATACTGCCCAGACCGCCCACCAGAGCGCCGCCCGCGAGGCTGTAGGTCAGGATGGTGGGCCAGACATTTTCCAGCGGCACCAGAGCCGTACCCATAAGCATCTGCCACAGGCCGCCCAGCGTGGGCGACAGCTGAACAATGTAGGCATAGCCGCCGATGGTGGCAGCTGCCGTCAGGATGCCGGAGAGCAGGCCCATAGTCAGGCCCTCGATGACGAAAGGCAGGGTGACGAGGGCGTTGGTAGCGCCGACATACTTCATGATCTCGATTTCACGGCGGCGGGCAAAGACGCTCAGCCGGATGGTGGTACCCACCGTGATGATGCTGACAGCCATCAGCACCAGCACCAGACCGCGCCCGACCTTGGTGACAGCCTGCTGGACCTCCACAAAGGTCTTGGTCATCTCGATGGGAGCCGTGACGCTGTAGACGCCGCTGATGTTCTCGAACTGCTTGCTGATGGTCTCCATCTGGCTCAGATCAGACAGGGAGACGCGGTAATTGGCCTTGAAAGGGTTGTCGTTCTCGAACTCGTTCAGCAGGGCGGCATAGTCGGACATATAGCCCTTGTACTGGTTGAGGACGTCTTCTTTGGACATATACTGCACCCGGCTCACACCTGCGGTGCCGCTGAGGGCATTGCCCACAGACTGGATGGTGGCGTCATCAGCCTCGGGGTCCACGTAGACCACCATCTCGTTCTGGCTACCCAGATAACTCACCATGCTGTCCACATTGACTTCAATGAGGCTGGCGAAGATGTTCAGGGTCATGCAGACGCTAAGGGAAGCGATGCAGGCGATGGTCATGGCCCAGTGCTTGCCGAGGTTGCGCACGCCGCGCCGGGTGAGGAACCCAAACGTAGAGATTTTCATACGTGTACCTCCTCGCCGAAACTGGCCGGAACATCGGAGATGATGCGGCCATGCTTCAGGGTGATGGTGCGGCGGTTGAAGCGGCGCACCAGTTCATGCTCGTGGGTGACGACAAGCACCGTGATGCCCATCTCGCTGACGCGTTCCAGCAGTTCCATCATCTCAAGGCTCATCTCGGGGTCGATGTTGCCGGTGGGCTCGTCCGCAATGACGAGGCGGGGGCTGTGGGCCAGAGCGCGGGCCACGGCCACGCGCTGCTGCTCACCGCCGGAGAGGAACTCGGGGTAGACCTTTGCCTTATCTTCCAGATGCACCAGCTCCAGCATGTAGTTGACGCGCTCTTTGATGTCTTTTTTGCCGATGTTGGTGACATGCATGGCAAACGCCACATTCTCGTAGACCGTCATGGTGGGGATGAGGCGGAAATCCTGGAAGATGATGCCCATCTGGCGGCGAAGGAAAGGCACTTTGCCCCGGCGCAGCCGGGCGACGTCCTTGCCGTCCACCATGACGCGGCCCTCGGTGGGCAGCTCTTCGCGGAGGATGAGCTTGAGCAGAGTGGACTTGCCGGCGCCGGAGTGGCCCACCAGAAAGACGAACTCACCGTCGTCTACGTGGAAGTCGATGTCCTCCAGAGCGGGAGTATCACTCCGTTTGTATATCTTGGTGACATGTTCAAAATCTATCATGAGTATCTTGCTCCTGAAAAGTTTATTTGGCACAGAAGTTCCAGACCAAACCTCTCCGTCACGGCTGACGCCGTGACGGAGAGGTTATTATTCCTACGAGCCATTACAAAAGAAACCGGCCAGCATCGGGGTCGAGCGGCCGGTTTCGGCGTCCGCAGCCGGAGCGGCTGAGACGAAATATCAATATTTGGCCGGGTTGTTGGACAGGTACTTCTTGACCATGAGCGCTACCTTGAACACGATAGCGTCGTCGAACTCACGCAGATCCAGACCGGTCAGCTTTTTGATCTTTTCCAGACGATACACCAGCGTGTTGCGGTGGACGAACAGGCCGCGGCTGGTCTCGGAGACGTTCAGGTTGTTCTCGAAGAAGCGCTGGATGGTGAACAGGGTCTCCTGGTCCAGGCTCTCGATGCTGCCCTGCTTGAACACTTCGCGCAGGAACATCTCGCAGACCGTGGTGGGCAGCTGGTAGATAAGACGTGCGATGCCCAGATTGTCGTAGCGGATGATCTGCTTTTCGGTGTCGAACACCTTGCTGACCTCCATGGCGATCTGTGCTTCCTTAAAGGAAGTAGCCAGGTCCTTCACGTTGGCGATGGGGGTGCCGATGCCCACGATAGCCTTGATGTAATGCTCGCCGGACAGGGTATCCACGATGCTGGCGGCCAGCTTCTCCATATCGGTGCGGTCGATGCCCTTGCGGATCTCCTTGACCAGGACGGTGTCCGTCTCGCTGATATTGAAGACGAAGTCCTTCTGCTTGTCGGGGAACAGGCTGCTCACCACGTCGTAAGCGGAGATGTCGCCGCCGCTGGTGACGCGGACGATGAACACCACGCGGGAGACGTCGGTGGCAAAGTGGAGCTCACGGGCCTTGGCGTAGATGTCGCCGGGCAGGATGTTGTCCAGCACCACGTTCTTGATAAAGTTGGCTTTGTCGAACTTCTCGTCGTGATACTGCTTGATGCTCTGCAGGCTGATGGACAGCACAGCGGCAAACTGGCCTGCAGTCTCGTCCGCACCTTCCACAAAAACGGCATAATCGTTATGCTTTGCGCTGGAGAACTGCTGGTAGGTGTAGCCATCCCGCACGAAGCGGTCACCGGCCGTCAGACGCTCTGCCATAAAGCCCTCGCGCACCTCGCCGATCAGATTCAGCTCCGAGCAGGAGATGACAGCGCCGGTCTCATCCACCACGCCGACCACGCGGTCGATCGCGTCCTTCATCTGGTAGATCACGCTCTGAAATACTCTATTGGCCATAAATGGATACCCCTTTTCCTCTCTTGTGCAAACCGCAGGTGGGCGGGATTGTGATTTTTAACAATTTCGCCGCATTACATTTTATATTTTACACAAAAGAATTTACTTTTGCAACATATTTCACCAAAAAAAATTCTTCTTTCTTGTTGAAATTATCTTTCGGGGTCATTTTCGGGCCAAAAAGGGCCTTTCTGCGTGGTTCTGAGGGCTATTTTACCGGTAAAATGTGATACTTTTTTGAAAATCGGGTGAAAAGCAGTCCTTTACCCCGTGGTAATTTTCGCCACCTCGTCAGCTGTCAGCTCCCGCCACTGGCCCGGGGCAAGGCTCTCGTCCAGCGCAAGCCCGCCGATGGCGTCCCGGTGCAGGGCGTTGACGCCCGCACCGTAGACACCGAACATCCGCTTGATCTGATGATACACGCCCTGCCTGAGCAGAACGCGGACCGTCAGCCCGTCGGGGGTGAGGGCAGACACTTTCGCCGGCGAAAGGGCCGTGCCGTCGGCAAGGGTAACGCCTGCGGCAAAGCCGGCCTTCATCTCTTCTGTCAGCGGGGTGTCGATGACGACGGTGTAGGTCTTGGAGACATGGCGCCTGGGCGCGAGGATGTCGTGGGCAAAGCCGCCGTCGTCCGTCAGCAGGACGAAACCGGTGCTGGTCTTGTCCAGCCGCCCGGCTGGGAACAGCTCCCGCCGGGGATAGGCATCCCCCACCAGATCCACGACCGTCGTGTCCCGCTTGTCGGTGGAGGCGCTGACGACGCCCTCGGGCTTGTTGAGCATAAGGTAGACGAACTGCCGGTAGGCCAGCGCTTTGCCGTCCACAGCCACGGCGTCAGCCTCTTTCAGCTGGGTATCCCCTTTCTTGCAGACCGCGCCGTTGACCGTGACGCGGCCTTTCGCCAGCAGTGCCTTCGCCTCGCTCCGGGTGCATTGGGCCGTCTCGGCTAAATATTTATCGAGTCTCATGAAAACTCCTTCTGTGTGCAGAAAAGAGGCCGTTGCCTGCGGCAACAGCCTCTTTTCCTGTAAAATCACGTTTAGACGCTCAGGTTTGCGTGCTGTTCCACAGCATCCGGGTTGGCGTCAAAGATGGGCTTGAGGATGTGAGCGATGAATTCCTCCACCTGCTGGGGAGCACGGCCCACAAAGTTCTCCGGCACAAGGCCCGCCACGATCTCTTCTCTGGTCAGACCAAAGGCCGGGTCGGCGGCGATGCGGTCCACCATGTCGTTGGGCAGACCCTCTTCCTTGACCTGCTTGCCGGCGGCGATGGCGTGCTGGCGCAGACGCTCGTGGAGCTCCTGACGGTTGCCGCCCTTCTCCACGGCCTGCATCATGATGTTCTCGCTGGCCATGAAGGGCAGCTCAGCCATCAGGCGGCTGCGCACGACCTTCGGGTAGACCACGATGCCGTCGGTGACGTTGAGCATGATGTTCAGGATGGCGTCGGTGGCGAGGAAGCCCTCAGCCATGGCAACGCGCTTATTGGCGCTGTCGTCCAACGTGCGCTCGAACCACTGCGTACCGGTAGTGAAGCTGGGGTTGAGCACATCCACCATCAGGTAGCGGCTCAAAGCGCAGATGCGCTCGCAGCGCATGGGGTTGCGCTTGTAGGGCATGGCGGAGGAACCGATCTGGTTTTTCTCAAACGGCTCTTCCATCTCCTTGAAGTTGGCCAGCAGGCGCAGGTCGGTGGCGAACTTCATGCAGCTCTGGCCGATGCCGGCCAGTGCGTTGAGGATGAAGGCGTCCACCTTGCGGCTGTAGGTCTGGCCGGACACCGGGATGACGGCCTCGCTGTCGAAGCCCATCTCCTCGGCGATGGAAGCATCCACGGCGCGGATCTTGTCGGCGTCGCCCTTAAACAGCTCCATAAAGGAAGCCTGGGTGCCTGTGGTACCCTTGACGCCGCGCAGCTGCAGAGTTGCCAGACGGTGGTCGATCTCGTTGAGGTCCATCACCAGCTCGTTGGCCCACAGGGTAGCGCGCTTGCCCACGGTGGTGGGCTGGGCAGGCTGGCAGTGGGTGTAGGCCATGCAGGGCATATCCTTGTATTCCTCGGCAAACTTTGCCAGCTTTGCCAGCACGCCGATGAGCTTCTTGCGCACCAGCTCGAGGCCCTGACGCATCACGATGATGTCGGTGTTGTCGCCGACATAGCAGCTGGTGGCACCCAGATGGATGATGCCTGCCGCCTTGGGACACTGCTGGCCGTAGGCGTAGACATGGCTCATGACGTCGTGGCGCACCAGCTTTTCCCGCTCGATGGCGACTTCATAGTTGATGTCGTCCACATGAGTTTCCAGCTCGGCCACCATCTCGGGGGTGATATTGGTCAGGCCCTGCTTCATCTCGGCCCGGGCCAGCGCCACCCACAGGCGGCGCCAGGTGCGGAACTTGTTGTCGTCCGAGAAGATGTACTGCATCTCATCGGAGGCATAACGGGTGGAAAAGGGGCTGATATAACGGTCATGCTGAGACATGAAGATGTCCTCCTTGGGTAGATGTTTCTTTTATGATACCATCAAATCTTGAAATAGTCCACGCCGCCCTCGAAAATAGGCTGGTACTTGTCGCCGGTGACGTTCTTGTACAGGTACTCGCCGCTGCGCTCCGAATGGCCCATCTTGCCGAAGACACGGCCATCCGGGCTGGTGATGCCCTCGATGGCGAGGACGGAGCCGTTGGGGTTGTACTTCATGTCCATACTGGGGCTGCCATCCTGATCGACGTACTGGGTCGCGATCTGGCCGTTGGCGATGAGGGTGTCCAGCATGCTCTGAGGTGCCACGAAGCGGCCCTCACCGTGGCTGATGGCCACGGTGTGCTGGTCGCCCACGCTGCACTTGGACAGCCAGGGGCTGCCGGTGGAGGCGATACGGGTGCGCACCAGCATACTCTGGTGGCGGCCGATGGTGTTGAAGGTCAGGGTTGGGTCGCAGGCCGTGATGGGGCGGATGTCGCCGTAAGCGGCCAGACCCAGCTTGATGAGGGCCTGGAAGCCGTTGCAGATGCCCAGCATCAGACCATCACGGTGCTGCAGCAGGTCGCGGACTGCCTCAGTGACCGCAGGATTGCGGAAGAAGGAGGCGATGAACTTTGCGCTTCCATCCGGCTCGTCGCCGCCGGAGAAGCCGCCGGGCAGCATGATGATCTGGCTCTCGTTGATGGCCTTGACCAGTGCCTCGCAGCTGGCGGTGACGTCAGCGGGGGTCAGGTTGCGGATGACCAGCACCTCGGGGTCTGCACCGGCGCGGGCAAAGGCGTGGGCGGTGTCATACTCGCAGTTGGTACCCGGGAAGACCGGGATGATGACCTTCGGCTTTGCCACGCCGACCTTGGGCGCAGCGGGGGCGGTCAGGCTGCCGTCGATCTTCTCGACGACAGGGCCGGCCTTGCGGTAGGGATAGACGGGCTCGAGCTTGCTCTCCCAGATCTCCTGCAGCTGAGCCATATCCAGCTTGTCGCCGCAGCACTCGAAGGTGTAGTCTGCGGTGGTCTCGCCCAGCAGCTCACCAGCCGGGGCGTCAGAGACCATCTCCAGCACGATGGAGCCGTACATGGGCTTAAACATATCGTGGGTGGTCATGTTGTTCATCATCTTGAAGCCGATGCGGTTGCCCAGACCCATCTTGAAGAGAGCCTCGGCCAGACCGCCATAGCCCACAGAGGAAGCAGCGGCCACCATGCCATCTTCCATCATCTGCTCAACTTTCTTGTAGTTGGCCTTCAGGGAGAAGAAGTTGGGACAGCCGGTGACGGGGTCCAGGATGGGCCGGATGAGGACGACGGTGCTCTCAGGCTTCTTGAACTCGGTGGAGACGACGCGGCTGGCCTTGCCGATGGCGGTGGCGAAGGACACCAGCGTGGGAGGCACATCCAGCTGCTCGAAGGAGCCGGACATGCTGTCCTTACCGCCGATGGAGGCGATGCCGAGGCCAATCTGTGCGTCCAGTGCGCCCAGCAGAGCGGCCAGCGGCTTGCCCCAGCGCTCCGGGGAAGTGCCAAGGCGCTCGAAGTACTCCTGGAAGGTCAGGTAGGCGTCCTCATAGCGGAAGCCGGAGGCCACCAGCTTGGTCACACTCTCGACGACGGCCATCCGTGCGCCCACATACTGGTTGGCGCTCATGAGGTAGGGGTTGTAGCCCCATGCCATGCCGGAGCAGGTGTTGGTCTCGCCGTCCACGGGCAGCTTTGCGACCATGGCGTTCTGGGGGGTCAGCTGGCATGCGCCGCCGAAAGGCATCAGCACGGTGGCCGCGCCGATGGTGGAGTCGAATCGCTCAGAAAGGCCCTTCTTGCTGCAGACGTTCAAATCGCCCACCATGTTCTTCATCTTCTGTTCGAAGGTCACGCCGGCCCACTGGGGCTGCCAGACAGTCCCCTTCTCGATGTGGACGTTCTGGTGCTTCTCAGCGCCGTTGGAGTTCAGGAACTCGCGGCTGATGTTGACGATGGACTTGCCGTTCCACACCATGTTCAGGCGCTTTTCCTCGGTGACCTTTGCCACGGGGGTGGCCTCAAGGTTCTCCTCGGTGGCGATGGAGATGAACTTGTCCACGTCCTCAGGGGCCAGAGCCACGGCCATACGCTCCTGGCTCTCGCTGATGGCCAGCTCAGTGCCGTCGAGGCCGTCATACTTCTTGGTGACCTTGTTCAGGTCGATATACAGGCCGTCGGCCAGCTCGCCAATGGCGACAGAGACGCCGCCGGCGCCGAAGTCGTTGCAGCGCTTGATCATCTTGCAGGCGTCCTCGCGGCGGAACAGGCGCTGCAGCTTGCGCTCGATGGGGGCGTTGCCCTTCTGGACCTCAGCACCGCAGTGCTCGAGGCTGTCCAGCTTGTGGGCCTTGGAGGAACCGGTGGCACCGCCGATGCCGTCGCGGCCGGTGCGGCCGCCCAGCAGAACGATGACGTCGCCGGGAGCGGGGCATTCGCGGCGGACGTGGGAAGCGGGCGTTGCACCCACAACAGCGCCGATCTCCATGCGCTTTGCCACATAGCCGGGGTGATAGATCTCATCCACCTGACCGGTAGCGAGGCCGATCTGGTTGCCGTAGGAGGAATAACCGGCGGCAGCGGTGGTCACCAGCTTGCGCTGGGGCAGCTTGCCGGGCAGGGTCTCACTGACGGGCTTGAGGGGGTCGCCTGCGCCGGTGACGCGCATGGCCTGATAGACGTAGCTGCGGCCGGACAGCGGGTCGCGGATCGCACCGCCGATGCAGGTGGCAGCGCCGCCGAAAGGCTCGATCTCCGTCGGGTGGTTGTGGGTCTCGTTTTTGAAGAGGAACAGCCAGTCCTCGTCCTTGCCGTTGACGTCGCACTTGATCTTCACGGTGCAGGCGTTGATCTCCTCAGACTCGTCGAGGTTCTTCAGGATGCCCTGCTTTTTCAGTTCCTTGGCACCGATGGTAGCCAGGTCCATCATGCAGCGGGGCTTGTTCTCCCGGCCAAGGTCGGCGCGCATGGCCATGTAACGGTCGAAGGCCTCCTGCACCACGGCATCGTCGATCTGGACGTCATCCAGAATGGTTCCGAAAGTGGTGTGGCGGCAGTGGTCCGACCAGTAGGTGTCGATCATCTTGATCTCGGTGATGGTCGGGTCGCGCTTCTCCGAGCGGAAATACTCCTGGCAGAACTTGATGTCGCCCAGGTCCATGGCGAGGCCCTTCTCGTCGATGAACTTTTTCAGGCCTGCCTCATCCAGCTTGTTGAAGCCGTCCAGCACCTCCACTTCGGTGGGGATGGGATACTCCATCTTCAGGGTAGCCTTGGTGTCCAGCGAAGCCTCGCGGGCCTCCACCGGGTTGATGACGTATTTCTTGATCTCAGCCACCTGCTCATCGGTCAGGGTGCCTTCCAGCAGGTAGACGCGGGCAGAGCGCACCAGCGGGCGGTCGCCCTGGCTGATGAGCTGGATGCACTCGGCGGCAGAGTCGGCGCGCTGGTCGAACTGGCCGGGCAGATACTCCACGGCGAAAGACACGCCGTCGGAGACAGGCAGCTCGGCATAGGTGTTATCCACCGGCGGCTCACTGAACACGGTGGGGACGCACTGCTCGAACAGAGCCTCGTCGATGCCCTCCACGTCGTAGCGGTTGAGCAGACGCAGACCGTTCAGCTCCTTGATGCCCAGCAGGGAGACGAGCTCATTGCGCAGGCTCTGGGCCTCGCCGTCGAAGCCGGGTTTCTTTTCAACATAGATACGATATACCATTGGGTATTTCCCTCCTGTATCGATTTCTTCTTCCGGGCTAAACCTCTCCGTCACGGCTAACGCCGTGCCATTGTCCGGGTTGCGGTACCCAGCATCCGCTTCGCTTTGCTTGCGTATTGCTGACCGCGGCCCCAACAACTCCTCCCTGCTTCCGCCACCGGCGGCGGTCGTCGTCGTTGCCCTAGCGAGGGGAGGCCTTGGCATACCGGAAAACTTCATCTCTTCGCCAGAGGCTCCCCTCGGTAGGGGAGCTGTCTGCGAAGCAGACTGAGAGGTTTATTCTTTCTCTGCCAGCGCTTTCAGCGCCCGCATCCCGATGTCGGTGCGCTTGTGCAGCTTGTCGAAGTGGATGTGCTCCGCCGCCTCGTAGGCGATGGAGATGGCGCGGGGCAGGCCGGGCGCGGTGGCCGTCACACCCAGCACACGGCCACCGTTGGTGACGAGCTGGCCGTCCTCGGTGATGGCCGTGCCGGAGTGGTAGACCGTGACGTTCGGCTCATCGGGCAGCTGACCGTCCACCAGACCGGTGATGGGCTTGCCCTTCTCGTAGGCCACCGGGTAGCCACCGGATGCGAGGATGACGCAGGCGGCAGCGCCGTCGGAGAACCTGACCTCGGTGTCGGCCAGCGTCCCCTCGGTGCAGGCGGTCATGACCTTGAGCAGGTCGCTTTCCAGCAGGGGCAGCACCACCTGAGTCTCAGGGTCGCCGAAGCGGCAGTTGTACTCGATGACCTTCGGGCCGTCCGGGGTGAGCATCAGGCCGAAGTAGAGGCAGCCCTTGAAGGG
>ENA-UERC01000825-UERC01000825.1-human-gut-metagenome-genome-assembly--contig:-NODE-825-length-21039-cov-6.418185_pt1 | contig 21039 bp, 19 predicted proteins | sample MGYA00242955_ERZ507955 | MGnify/ENA primary metagenome ERZ507955 (study PRJEB26167, sample SAMN06115394) | human gut metagenome | host: Homo sapiens | place: China:Hubei | collected 2016-04-27 | study... | reverse complement strand
TGGTGGGACTCGAACCCACACGGAGTCGCCCCCGGCGGATTTTGAATCCGCTACGTCTACCATTCCATCACACCGGCATACAGCTCGATTATTATACCTTATTTTGTGGACAAATGCAAGAAAAATTTGCCTCCCCCGAAACGGGGATGATGGTGCAGACCGTCGAACCCCGCAAAATACCCCCCTGGGCCCGGCAAGACCGGGTCCAGGGGGTATCTGTGTATTTCTCTCCGGCACGCTCACCTGGCGTACAGCAAGCCAATAAGCCAGTTCAGCGTCCGTCCCGGCAGGATCCGGGTCAGGAACACGAAGAACTGATAGTCCAGCCGTATGGTATAGATGGGCTTGGGCCGCCGCTTCATGGCCACCCGGGCGATGAACGCCCCGGCCTTGGCGGGGTCCATGCCGTTCTGCTCATCGTGCTCCATCCGCTGGACGGACCGGCCGATGCGGCCGCCGTACACGTTGTCGCCCTCCATGGTTTTCACCCGGGCGGCGGTGAAGCCCGTGTGGATGTCCCCGGGCTGCACGGCGCACACCGTGATGCCGAAGGGCCGCAGCTCATTGGCCAGGGCCATGGTATAGGCGTTCACCGCCGCCTTTCCGGCGGAGTAATACGCCTGGAACGGAATGGGGCAGGGCGCCGCCACGGAGCTGAGGTTCACGATGCGGCCCCGGCCCGCCTGGCGCATATGGGGGATGACGGCCTTGTTCATCCGCACCATGCCGAAGAAGTTCACGTCCAGCAGGCGCTGGGCCTCCGCCGTGTCGGTGAACTCCACCGCCCCGGAGATGCCGAAGCCCGCGTTATTCACCAGCACGTCGATGCGCCCGGCCCGGTCCATGATCTCCGCCACGGCGGCGCGGACCTGGTCCTCGTCGGTGATGTCGCAGCGGATGTGGTGCAGGCCCTCCACCCCCTGTTCCCGGCGGCTCAGCTCATACACGGTATAGCCCGCGTCCCGCAGGCACAGGGCCGTGGCCCGTCCGATGCCGGAGGTCCCTCCGGTGATGACGGCGATCTCACTCATGATCCTTCACCAGCACGTCCGCCATGATGTCCATGGCCTCGTCCAGCAGGGCCTCGGTATGGGTGGCCATATAGCTGGTCCGCAGCAGGGCCTCCCCCTCCGGCGTGGCCGGGGGCAGGGTGGGATTCACATACACGCCCCGGTCATAGATCTCCCGGGCCACCTCCAGGGTGTGGTAGGTCTCATAGGTATAGATGGGGATGATGGGCGTGGGCGCCGTCAGAGCAGACTCCCGGATCTTCAGCCCCCGGTCCGTCATGCCCCTCCGGGCATACAGGCTCAGCGCACGCAGCCGTTCCGGCAGCTCCGGATGCTGCTCCAGGTGCCGCAGGGCTGCCAGGGCCGTGGCGCAGTTGGCCGGCGGAATGGACGCCGAGAAGATGAAGGGACGAGAAACGTGGCGCACATAGTCCGCCACCTCCTCCGATGCCGCCATGTAGCCGCCCAGGGATGCCAGAGACTTGGAAAACGTGCCCATATACACGTCCACCTGGTCCTCCAGGCCAAAGTAGCTGGCCGTGCCACGGCCGCCCTCGCCCAGAACGCCCAGCCCGTGGGCGTCGTCCACCATGACCCGGGCCCCATACTTCTTGGCCAGAGCGCAGATCTCCGGCAGCTTGGCGATGTCGCCGCCCATGGAGAACACGCCGTCGGTGACGATCAGCGCGCCGTTCTTCTCCGGCACACGCTGCAGCATCTTCTCCAGCTCGGCCATGTCGCTGTGGCGGTAGCGCAGCATCTTGCCGTAGCTCAGCTGGCAGCCGGCGTAGATGGACGCGTGGTTCTCCCGGTCGCAGATCACATAGTCGTGCCGGTCCACCAGGGCGCTGATAATGCCCACATTGGCCTGAAACCCGGTGCCGAAGGTGACGATGCCGGGCTTGCGCAGAAACTTCCCCAGCTCTGCCTCCAGCTCCAGGTGCATCTCCAGGGTGCCGTTTAAGAACCGGGAGCCGCTGCACCCGGTGCCGTACCGCTCCAGGGCGTGAATGCCTGCCTCCACCACATCCGGCGCGATGGTCAGGCCCAGATAGTTATTGGAGCCCAGCATAATGCGGCGCTTACCCTCCATCTGCACCTCCACGTCCTGCCGGGACTGCAATGCGTGGAAATAGGGATATACTCCCGCCTCCTTCAGTTCCTTGGCCAGAGAGGGGGCGCTGCATTTTTCAAAAATATCCATGTAAAGCCTCCTTGTTTGCTAATATGAAATATCAGTTTTCGTGGTGAAAACAATCATTTTTACAGGGATTTATGATTCAAGTTATTATATACTGTTCCCGGCATCCCTGTCAACCGGTGATTTTCCCGGGGGCATTTCCCCCAAGCGGCAGGCCCTGTACCGGGCTAAAAAGAGCATCCGCAGGCCCCTGCGGATGCTCTTTTCCTATACGATTACACGGACCGGGTGGCCACCACGTCCACGCCGGTGCCCAGCACGTTGGGGATCACCACGTCCCCGGCGTGTACCGGGGCCGTCAAGTGCACCCGGCACAGCGCCCGGGCCACATCCAGCACCCTTTCCTTGGGCACGTCTCCCCGGGTGCGGACAGACACCACCGGCAGCAGGCCGCCGGTGACCCGGACGGTGCCGGTAACGGTGCGGGCCGGATGGGTACACTCCTTCCGGGCGTAGGCGTCCCCCCGGGGACAGGTGTTGCCGGTGACCTCCGTCACCTGGCTGCCGTCCATAACGGCGGTCAGCTGGCAGCCCATAGGGCAGCCGATACACGTCAGCTCGCGGATGCTCATTGTGCCACCTCCTCCACCTGAATGGTGATCTCCGCCAACTCCCGGGGCAGGTCTGCCCGCCGCAGGGTCAGCTGCTCCATCTCGCCGGGGGTCAGGATGCGCTTATGCACCCGGCGCAGCAGCGCTCCGTCGGCGTAGACCGCCAGGTCGGCGTTCTGATACGGCTTCCCCACCCGGAACCGGACGGTGACGGACTCCTCCATCCCCTCCGGGTCCAGATACTGCGGCACTGTATACCGCACGCCGTTTTTCCCGGTCAGGCGGACGGTTTGCCGCTCCCGCCGCTGCTCCAGCAGGTACCGGGCAGCGTTTTCTCCTGCCCGTGCCGCCTCCTGGGACACAAAGTCCACCAAATCGTGGACGTGCAGCACGTTGCCGCAGGCGAACACGCCGGGAACGGAGGTGGACAGATCGTCCCCTACCTCCGGCCCGCCGGTAACGGCGTCCAGCCGGACTCCGGCCTGCTGGCTCAGCTCGTTTTCCGGCAGCAGGCCCACCGACAGCAGCAAGGTGTCGCAGGGGATGTCCCGCTCCGTCCCGGGGATGGGGCGGCGGTTCCCGTCCACCTGGGCCAGAGTCACGCCCTCCAGCCGCTCCCGGCCGTGAATGTCCACCACGGTGGTGGACAGATACAGGGGAATGCCGAAATCCTCCAGGCACTGGACGATGTTCCGCTTCAGGCCGCCGGAATAGGGCATCACCTCCGCCACCGCGTGGACCTTTGCCCCCTCCAACGTCATCCGCCGGGCCATGATCAGGCCGATGTCGCCGCTGCCCAGGATCACCACGTCCCGGCCTGGCATCAGCCCCTCCATATTCACCAGCCGCTGGGCGGTACCGGCGGAATAGATGCCCGCCGGGCGGCAGCCGGGGATGTTCAGAGCCCCCCGGGGCCGCTCCCGGCAGCCCATGGCCAGGATCACCGCATCGGCGTCCAGCTGCACCAGGCCCGTCTCCCGGCCCGTCAGCGTCAGCACCCGGTCCGGCGACAGGTCCAGCACCATGGTGTTCAGCAGGTACGGGATGTTCAGCTCCCGGACCTGGTCGGCAAACCGCCGGGCGTACTCCGGCCCGGTAAGCTCCCGGGAGAAGGTGTGCAGGCCGAAGCCCGCGTGGATGCACTGGTTCAGAATGCCGCCCAGCTCCCGGTCCCGCTCGATGATCAGCAGGTCCTCCACTCCGGCCTTCCGGGCGGCTGCGGCGGCAGCCAGACCCGCAGGCCCGCCGCCGATGATGGCAAGCTGTACGTGTTTCATCATGCTTCCTCCTTGGTCCGCCCGGCCAGCAGCCGGGATGCTCCGCCGTTTTTCGTCAGCTCCGTCTGGGGCACCCCCAGCTCCCGGGACAGGATCTCCATGACCCGGGGGGTGCAGAAGCCCCCCTGGCACCGGCCCATACCGGCCCGCACCCGGCGCTTCACCCCGTCCAGGGACCGGGCTCCAGGGGTGCGGCGGATGGCGTCCACGATCTCGCCCTCGCTGATGCCCTCGCACCGGCACACGATATTGCCGTAGGCGGGGTTTTCCGCCGCCAGACGCTGCCGCTCCTCAAAGGGCAGCTCCCGCAGGTGGACGATGTCCCGGCGCAGGGGGTCGAAGTCCGGCTTTTCCGCCGCCCCCAGATACGCCGCCGCCTGCTCCGCCAGATAGGCCCCGATGGCCGGAGCGGAGGACAGCCCCGGGGACTCGATGCCCAGGGCCTCGAAATAGCCGGGGACAGGCTGCCCCACGCGGAAATCGTCGTCCCCCTCCGCCAGATGGGCCCGCAGCCCGGCAAAGCTGGTGATCACGTCCCGCAGCGGCAGGCCCGGCACGCTTTTGCGGGCCATGTCCTGGGCATAGGCCAGACCCTCCGCCGTGGTGGCGGTGCGGTCCCGCTGGGGCTGGTCCGCAGCCGTGGGGCCCACCAGCAGGTTGCCATGGACCGTAGGCGTTACCAGCACGCCCTTGCCCATGGGGCCCGGCAGCTGGAACACGGTCCGCTGCACCAGGCCGCCGTCCTTCTTGTCCAGCAGGCAGTATTCCCCCCGCCGGGGCACGATGCGGGCGGTGTCGCCGCAGACCTGGTTATGGAGCACGTCGCCCCACACACCGGCGGCGCTGATAACGGCCCGGGTCTCCATGATCCCCCGGTTGGTTTCCAGGGTATAGCCCGCCTGGGTCCGGCGGATGCGCTCCACCCGGGTGTCGAAGCGGAAGGTCACGCCGTTGTGAGCGGCGTTTTCCGCCAGGGCGATGGTCATGCCGAAGGGGCAGATGATGGCGCTGGTGGGGGCGTACAGCGCAGCCACGGCCTTCTCCGACAGGGCGGGCTCCAGCTCATGGAGCCTGCCGCCCCGGAGGATCTCCAGGCCCTCCACGCCGTTGGCCCGGCCCCGCTGCAAAAGCTCCTCCAGCCGGGGCAGGCCCGCCTCCTCAAAGCACACCACCAGGGCCCCGTTGCGGCGATAGGGGAAGTCCAGCTCCCGGGACAGCGCCTCCATCCGGCGGCTGCCCTCCACGTTGAACCGGGCCTTCAGACTCCCCGCCGGAGCGTCGAACCCGGCGTGGACAATGGCGGAATTGGCCTTGCTGGTGCCCACGCATACGTCCTCCCCCTGCTCCGCCAGACAGATTTTCAGCTTCCAGCGGCTCAGCTCCCGGGCCACGGCGCAGCCCACCGCGCCGCCGCCGGTGATGACGGCATCGTACATAGCGATCTCTCCTTTCCGTGAAAAAAGAGCCATGCCAAAGCCCGCCCGGTCTCCCGGACGTTCCCTGTGCATGACTCAGACTCTCAATGCATTCCCATATTGGATTATGACCCCATTATACGCCCTGCGCCCCCGCTTGTCAACGGCAAGCGGGGGCGCAGACGGCGCGTTACTGCGCCTCGATCTCCTTGATATTCACTTCGTTCCCCTGCACCAGCCAGGTGTCCTCGCTGCCGCAATAGGGGCAGGTCCGGCCCTGGGGTACGGTGTCGTAGTCCCGGTCGCAGCCATCGCAGTGAGTGATGGCGTGGACCGTCTCGAACCGCAGCTGTGCCCGGGGCATCAGCTCCGTCCGGGCCACAGCCCATTTCCAGCAGCTCTCCAGCTCGTGGGGCACCACGCCGGACACCTGGCCCAGCTCCAGGGTCACCGACGCCACGTCGGTGAGGCCCTGCTCCCGGCCGATGTTCTCCACGGCCCGGATCACATGAAAGACGATTCCCAGCTCGTGCATTACTTCTTCCCGGCCTTGCGGATCTTGATCTGCCGCTTGACCATGTAGGGCAGGATGGCCTTCATCTTGTCCTCGGCGGGGATCATGGTGGAGCACTCCGGACGCTCCCGGTGCAGGTGGATGGCGTCAAAGGCACACTTGGTGGTACACACGCCGCAGCCGATGCACTTGTTGGGGTCCACCACGGAGGCGCCGCAGCTGAGGCAGCGAGCCGTCTCCTTCTGCACCTGTTCGGCGGTGAAGGCCACCCGCTCGTCCCGGAAGGTCCGGCGCAGGGCCTCGTTGTACCCGATCCGCTGGCGGGGCGTGTTGTCGAAGCCCACGGGAATCAGGGCGTTCTCCTTGTCCAGCTCCACGAACTGCCGGCGGTTGCGGCCGATGGTCAGGGTGGCCTTCTGGACGAACCGGTGCAGGGAGATGGCGCCCTCCTTACCGGCGGCAATGGCGTCGATGGCGAACTTCTGGCCGGTGACGGCGTCGCCGCCGGCGAAGATGCCGGGCTCCGCCGTCTGATAGGTCACGGGGTCCACCTGGGCGGTGCCGTTGGGGTTGAAGGTCACGGCGGTGCCCGTCAGCAGCTGCCGCCAATCCACCTTCTGGCCGATGCAGTACAGCACCGTGGCACAGGCCGCCTCGCAGGCATCGTTATCGTCGAACACCGGTGCGAAGCGCCCCTGGTCGTCCTTCACCCGCAGGCACTTGCGGAAGCGAAGCCCGGCGGCATGACCATCCCGGGTCACCACCTCCGTCTGGCCCCATCCGGCGTGGATGGTCACGCCGTCGCGCTCGCACTCGCTCCGGTCCTCCGGACCCATGGGCATTTCATCATAGCCCTCCAGGCAGTACAGGTCCACGGACTCCGCGCCGCAGCGCACCGCCGTCCGGGCCACGTCTGCGGCGATGTTGCCGCCGCCGATGACCACCACCCGGCCTTCCAGCTTCGTCTCCTGGCCGCCGTTGACCCGGCGCATGAAGTCGATGCCCGCCGTGACGCCCTGAGCGTCACCGCCGGGGATATCCAGCTTGCCGCCGGACTGCAGGCCCACGGCCACATAGAAGCCCCGGAAGCCCTCCTGGCGCAGCTGGGCAATGGTCACATCCTTGCCCACCTCCACGCCGCAGCGGAACTGAACGCCCATCTCCCGCAGCACATCGATCTCCGCCTGGACCACGTCCTTCTCCAGCCGGAAGCTGGGCAGGCCGTTCTCCAGCATGCCGCCCAGACGCTGCTCCTTTTCAAACACGGTGGGGCGGTAGCCCTTCTCCGCCAGGTAATAGGCGCAGGACAGGCCCGCAGGGCCGCCGCCGATGATAGCGATCTGCTGATCGAACTCGCCGTCTACCTTGGGGATCACCTTCTCCGGCACGAACCGGGTGGCGGCGTCCAGGTCCTGCTGGGCAATGAACCGCTTCACCTCGTCGATGGCCACGGCCTGGTCCACGGTGCCCCGGGTGCAGGCATCCTCGCAGCGGCGGTTGCAGATGCGGCCGCACACGGCGGGGAAGGGATTCTCCCGCTTGATCAGCTGCAGCGCCTCCCGATACTTGCCCTGGGCCGCCAGTTTCAGATAGCCCTGCACCGCGATGTGGGCGGGGCAGGCGGTCTTGCAGGGGGCGGTGCCGGTGTCGTAGCAGTTGACGCGGTTCTTGTCCCGGTAGTCGATGGCCCACTTGTCGGGGCCCCACTTCACCGCATCCGGCAGCTCCTGGCGGGGATACTCTACGGGACCGTCCTTGGTGCACAGCTTCTGGCCCAGCTTCACCGCACCGGCGGGACAGTATTCCACGCACCGGCCGCAGGCCACGCACTGGTCCGTCTCCACCCGGGCCACATAGGCGCTGCGGGACATGTTGGGGGTGTTGAACAGCTGGCTGGTGCGCAGGGCATTGCAGACGTTGACGTTGCAGTTGCAGATGCCGAAGATCTTCTGCTCGCCGTCGATGTTGGTGATCTGATGGACGAAGCCGTTGTCCTCGGCCTTCTTGAAGATGGCCATGGCCTCGTCATAGGTGATGTACTCGCCCCGGCCGGTTTCCACGATATAGGTGGCCATGTCGCCCACGGCGATGCACCAGCTCTCCGGGTCGTCGCCGCAGCCCTCGTTCAGATACTGGCGGCTGGCCCGGCAGGAGCACATGCTCTTGGCGTACTTGCCCTCGTACTTGTGCAGCCAATAGGAGATCTTCTCCAGGCCCACGGCCTCGTTCTCCGTTTCGATGGCCTTTTCCACGGGGATCACGTGCATGCCGATGCCGGCGCCTCCGGGAGGCACCATGGGGGTGATCTTTTCCAGGGGCAGGAAGGTCATCCGCTCGAAGAAGGCCGCCACCTGGGGATGCTCGTCCATCTGGCTGCGGCGCATATTGAAGAACTCCGCGCTGCCGGGGACGAACTGGGGCAGAACGTACCGCTTTTCGTGGTTGGGGTTCTTCCCGTCCAGATTCTCCCAGTTATATTCGATCAGGCCCACCCAGGCCATGTCGTCCAGCAGCTTCTGCAAAGGCTCCCGCTCCAGCTTGGTCAGCTTCATCAGCTGCCCGATGGTCTTGGGCTTGCGGACCCCCATCTTCAGGGCCACGTCCGCCATTTCGTCGCTGATCAGGTCCGCCAGGCCCCAGTATTCCGGGTCGTTGCCCTTGACGCCCTTGAGCTTGGCGGGCACCCGGTCGGTGATCATGGCCACCAGCTTGGCGATCTTGGGCCGGGGCTCCTCCACCACGGGGATGGTAAAGGGCAGCTTCTCCTGCTCCAGGGGGAACGCGGTGGGCCGGTCGCCGTTGATGTTCTTTCCCATGTGAAATCTCCTTTATCTCCGCCTCAAGGGCGATTTTTCTGCATGAACTCACCCTAATGATACCAATTTCCGGGGCAAAAAGCTATTGACTGTTCTTATAAAGTTATGGTATCCTATTTTATGGTCCTGGTCGGACCAGAAGGAGGGTGACCTATGGATTTCCGTCCCATTGTGGCCCCGTCTATCCGGGAGCTGTTCATTCAGCAGCTGGAGGGGGCTATTCTGTCCGGGCAGCTGAAGCCCGGGGACCGGCTGCCCACGGAGCGGGAGCTGGCCGACACCATGCACATCAGCAAGACCGTGGTCCATGAGGGCCTGCGGGAGCTGCACCGCCTGGGCTTTCTGGACATCGCCTCCCGCCGGGGTGTCACCGTGGCGGACTATGCCCAGACCGGCAGCCTGGAAACGCTGACGGCCATTATGGATTATCACGGCGGCCTGCCGGACGAGAAAACCGCCCGCAGCATCCTGCGTCTGCGGTATTATCTGGAGGCCCCGGCCCTGCGGGACCTGGCTGCCGGTCACACCCCCGGGGACCTGGAGGCACTGCGGGAGCTGCTGCGCCAGGCCCAGACGGCTCCGGAGGAGGAGCTGCCGGAGGCCCTGTTCCGGTATCACCGGGGTGTGGTGTTCCTGAGCGGCAACACCATCACGCCCCTGCTGTTCAACGCCTTTAAGAAGGTCAATCTGGAGTTCTGGTCCGGCTACATCCGCTCCGTTGGCCGGGAGGAGAGTCTGCGCACTCTGGCCCGGTTTACGGACCTCATCGCCGCCGGACAGGGCGACGAGGCCGCCCGGCTGCTGGGCCAGGGCCTGGAGCAGTTCGAGACTACCCTGTAGGTCGAGTACATTTTCCTTGCGTTCCCCCCCCATATTATGATATAATTCTATTATTAAATCATAAAGGAGGCTTTCCATGAAACGTACAAGACGGCTTATTCTTTCCTGTCTGCTGCTGTCCCTGCTTCTGCTGACTGCCTGTGGACAGCGGGAAACTGTGTACCAGATATCCGCTGACCGTCTGACCCAGGCGGCAACGGTGTCCCAATTGCAGGAGGTCAGCGATCTGATCGTGGTATTCACCCCGGAAACTCAGGAAAACGTCCTTTCCCGCTACAGCGACGGCAACGTTGCCTCCGGCTATACCAAAACCACCGGCCAGGTGACCCAGGTGCTGAAGGGCCAGGCCCCGGAGCAGCTGGTGATCACCGAGGAGTGCTACACCGCAGACGACGCCCTGTGGACCCAGGGGGGCTATCTGCCCATGGAAACCGGCAAGCCCTATCTGCTGTTCCTCACCGCCTATGACGACGGCTCCGACTACGCGGGGATGTACTATCCCACGGAGCTGGAGCGGGGCAAGTATCCCCTGGGGCAGGCCCTGACCACCGCCGACTCCGCCGCCCAATGGCAGGTATACTCCTCGGACGGCAGCGCCCTTTCCCGGTATCAGAGCTGGTATCAGCAGGTGGCGGCCCTGTATCCCGATTTGTTCTGACCACCCGAAAATCCTATAAAAAGGGACCGACGGCAGATGCCTTGTGCATCCGCCGTCGGTCTATTCTCTTTCGTCTACCAACCGGGGCCGGAACCTCCGCAACCGGCGGCTGCAGAGGAGGCTTTATCCCCAGAACTGGCGGGCCAGGTCCTGGGCCAGGCTCTCCACCACGCCGGGGGCGTAGGGCAGGGGCAGTCCGGCATCCGAAAGGGTCTCGGCGTAGGTCCTGCTGCCGCCGGAGGCACACAGGGCGTGATACCGGGCCCAGCCGTCTGCGGGGTCGGCGTCATAGGCGGCCTTCAGCTGCTGGGCGCAGACGATGGACAGGGCGTAGCTGATGACATACCGGGGGGACATATACAGGGCCATGTTGGTGAATAGGTCGCACCCGGCCAGCACCTGCTGCCGCCAGGGCTCGTTGTTCCGGCTGCGGCCAAAGGACTTCTCCGTGCGGTCGAACTCCGCCGCCCACTGGGCCAAAGAGGCGTCCGGATGCTCATAGAGCCAGGTCTCAAAGGTGTGGATGGAGCAGAAGGCGCACAGCTCCTTGATAACGCCGTAGCGGTGCTCCGCCAGGAACTGCCCGGCGTGGTCGCCGAAGAAGTCCCGGGCGTAGGGCTGGGCCAGCAGCTCCATGGTCTTGGAGTGGACCTCCGCCAGATCGGGACTCAGCCCCACATAGTCCGCCAGAGGCTGGCTGCGGATGGAGAGATACCCCTGGAGCCCGTGGCCCAGCTCGTGGGTGTATACGGTGACGTCACCGGCGGTGCCGTCGCAGTTGGCAAAGATGAAGGGCATCCGGTAGGGAGCGCCCAGCATCTCGCAGAAGCCCATGCCGGAAATTTTATTGGGAGAGCCAGTCACGTCCAGCAGGTCGTGGCGGACCATCTCGTCGAAGAAATGTCCCGCCTCCGGACTCAAGGCGTGATACATCCGGCGAGCGGCCTTGGGCAGCTCCTCTGCCGCCACGGGGACGGCGTTGCCCTCCGGGAACACCAGGGCCCGGTCATAGGGCATCAGCGTGTCCACCCCCAGGCGCCGGCGCTGCTCCTCCTGCAGCCGCAGATACAGGGGGGTGATATGGGTCTGCACCTGGCGGCAGAATCCGTCCAGCTCCGCCCGGCCATAGCCCAGACGCTGCATGCAGAGATCGCCGTAGTCGGCAAAATTGTCAAAGCCGTTTTCACGGGCCAGCTGATTTCGTGCGTGGACCAGGTCCCGCAGCAGCTGCTCCAGGGCTTCGGCGTTTTCCAGCGCCGTCTGCTGCTGGGCCTCGTAGGCGGCCCGGCGGCGCTCCCGGTCGGTGCTGGCCAGTGCAAAGCGCAGCTGACCGCCGCTGAGGGTCTCGCCCTGGACCTGATACCTGGCGGAGGCCGTCAGCTGCTGGTATTGGGCCGTCAGCCGGGAGATGCGGGCCTGCAGCTCCTTGCCGCCGGTGTGGAGCCGCTGATCCAGCGTCAGCAGGCGGCGCAGCTGGGGGCCGAAGGTCCCGTCCACCGCCGCAGCGTAGGGACTCTCCGCAATGGCCATGGACAGGGACTGGGTATCCAGCGTCTCCAGCCGGGGCAGGGTCTCCTGCAGCTCCCGCTGGTAAAATTCGTCGGTGACGTCGTGGAAGGCCCGGATGGTGGCAATGCTCTGGCACAGGGCCACCTCCTGCTGCAGGGCGTCCCGCTGCCGGACCACGTCCAGCAGGTCCTCCGGGCAGGCGGCGGCCCTGGCCCGGCGGGTCAGGTCATCGTACCGGGTCTGAAGGGCCTCCACGTCCGGGCTGGTATAGGGAATATCAGAAAATTTCCAATTCTCGTTCATAGCGTCACTCCTTTGGATAGATGATGGACAGGGCCATGCGCTCCGGCCGGATATTGTCCCGGATAAAGTCCAGCAGATCCTGCTGGGTAATGGAATCGTACACCTCCGGGAAGCGGAAGGGATCGTATCCCTGGAAGCAGCCCTCGGCCGCCGTGGAGGCGATGGCCTCGAAGGAGTTCAGACTTTTGATGGATGCGCCGAAGCTGGCCCGGCGGATGCGCTGGACATAGGCCGGGTCCACCCCCTCCCGGACCACCCGGCGGGCTTCATCCAGAACGGCCTGCTGCACGGCCTCGGGATCGTTGCTGTCGCCGCCGCAGAACACATAGGCGGCTCCCGGCAGCAGGTCATAGGCGCTGTCAAAGGTGCCGTTGATCAGCCCCTGACTGTACAGCCGGGTGAACAGGGGGCTGGACTCTCCCATGAGCACGTCGCAGGCCAGGTCCCCCAGGATATCCAGGCGCATGCGCTCCTCTCCCTCCGGCACCGGCGGGCACTTGAAGCCCAGCAGGAAGGTGGGCATGGCCACCTCCATCCGGTCCTCTATGCGGGCCATATGAGGCGTCAGGTCCTCCTCCCGGCCATAGTCCCGGGGGATGGCGGGGCCGCTCTCCCGGGGCAGGGCCTCCCGGGCGGCCCGGACGACCTCCGCCGGGTCCACGTCGCCCACCACCACCAGGCACATGTTGGCGGGGGTATAAAACGCCTTGTGGCAGTCGTAAAGGGTCTGGGCCGTGATCCGGCGGATGCTCTCCACGGACCCGGCCACAGACTGCCGCACGGGGCTGTGGCGGTACAGGGCCTGCATCATCTGGCGATAGACCTGCCACTCGGGGTTGTCCTCGATCATGCCGATCTCCTGGGCGATGATGCCCTGTTCCTTCTCCACGCTTTCATCGGTGAAGTAGGGGACGGACACGAAGGACAGCAGAATCCGGAGATTCTCATAAAAATGCTCGGTGCAGTCGAAATAGTAGGCAGTGACGGCGTTGCTGGTGTAGGCGTTGGGCTCGGCCCCGCCCCGGGCCAGGTCCTGCATGGCGCTGCCGTCGGCGGTGTCGAACATCTTGTGCTCCAGATAGTGGGCGATGCCGGCGGGGGTGTCCAGCCACTGGCCGTCCAGCTGAAAGCGCATATCCATGCCGCCGTAGCGGGTGGTGAAGAAGGCGAACTTCCGGGCATAGCCGGGCTTGGGCACCACGCAGACGGGCAGGCCGTTGGGCAGGGTTTCCCAGATGGCCTTTTCCCCGATGCGGGGGTAGGTAAGGGTTTTCATCAGGCCTCCTCCTTTCCGTGCAGGAAGTATACGGTGTCCAGGGTCACGCTGCCGGCGGCGGCCCGGATGCGCTCCGGCGTCACCTGGTCCAGCAGGCGCTGCATGGTCTCCGGGTCCTCGCTCTGGCCGGTGGCGGCCTGACCCAGGCAGTAATTCTCCAGGGCGCCCTGAGAATCCGACAGGGAGGTCAGGGCGCTGCGCATGGTGCTGCGGGCCCCCTCCAGCTCCCAGGGCTCCCAGTGCCCGTCCCGGACCTCCTGCAATTGGTGCAGAATTTCGTCCAGGGCCCGCTGATAGTCGGCGCTTTCAATGCCGGAGGACACCGTCAGGATGCCCTTGGACCGGACATAATTGCTGGAGGCGTAGTAGCACAGGGAGAGCTTTTCCCGGACGTTGAGAAACAGCTTGGAATTGCTGGTGCCGCCGAACAGAAGGTTGGCCAGAAGCATGGCGGGCACATCGTCGGTGCCGCAGCGGAAGCCCATGGAGAGCTTTCCCTGGGTCACATCCATGGTCTCGCGGATGACACGGGGCTGGGCCGGGGCGTCCACCCGGCGGGGCGGCTGCGGGTCCCGGGCCGCGCCCCGGGGCAGGGCGGCGAAGGCCTCCAGCAGGGCGTCCTCCACCCGGGTGATGGGAGCGCTGCCGCAGTAGAACAGCTCCAGCCGGGAGGCGGACATCATTCCCTGGCTGTAGACATGGAGCTTCTGGTTGTTGATGGCCGCGGCGGCAGTCTCGTCTCCCAGGCGGCTGACGCCGTAGGGCTCGTCCCGGCACATCTCCTGCAAAAGGCGCAGGTCCGCCCAGTCCCGCTTGTCGTTGCGGACGGAACGGATGCTGTCCAGCAGATTGGCCCGCTCACTGTCCACATACTCCGGCAGATACCGGCCGTTGCGGGTGACGGGGTCCAGCAGCAGCTCTCCCAGCAGGGCGGCGGTGGGCTCCAGCAGCTTTTCTCCCCGGGGGGCGAAGCTGTCGTCCATTACCGAGGCCACAAAGCCGATGCACTGGCACTCCGCCCTTTTGCGGATGGTGGGGTTGATCTGCGCGCCGTAGAGCTGGTCCATGGCGGCGGACAGCTGCTGGATATCCGGACAGCGCATGGTGCCCCGCTGGAGCACCAGCGGCAGCAGCGCGCCGCAGGACGCCGTCTCCCGGCGCAGGGGCGTGATGAACTGCGCGGAAAGGCAGCCGGTTTTGAACTTTTTGGCAGGCAGATAGGTGAGATATACCCGGTCCATGATCTCGCGGCGGGTCTTCTCCATATGCGGCACCTCCAGGATACATAGTGGGTATATTATACCGCATACCCGGACAAATGAAAAGGATTTTCATGCAGAATAAGGCCCCCGTCCAAAGCGGGGGCCTTGCTGTGCAAGGCGTCCCGGACTTTTGCGGCAAGCACCGCGCCGCCATTTGCGGGGCCCACCCCTTGCAATCCCCCGGGGAAACGTTTATAATGAACATATCGTTATTCCGACTCAAAAACAAGGAGGCTTCTCATCATGATCCAAGTCAACGCCGTGGGCGACGCCTGCCCCATCCCGGTGGTCAAGACCCTCCAGGCCCTGAAGAGCCTGCAAGGCGCCGGTTCCGTGGAGACCCTGGTGGATAACCGCATTGCCGTGGAGAATCTCACCCGCCTGGCCCAGAGCAAGGGCTGCGCCATCGAAACGGAGCAGCTGGCGGAAAACCGCTTCCGGGTCACCATCACCGCCCAGGCCGGAGCCCAGCTGCCCGATACCGCCGACGGCATCTGCACCGTTCCCTCCGAAAGGCCCGAGAACACCGTGGTGGTGATCTCCGCCGACCACATGGGCCAGGGAGACGACACCCTGGGCCGGGTGCTGCTGAAGGGGTTCCTGTTTGCCCTGACCCAGCAGGAGAAGCTGCCCCGCACCGTTCTGTTCTACAACGGCGGCGCTTTCGTCACCTGCGATGGCTCCGCGTCCCTGGAGGACCTGCACAAGCTGGAGGCGCTGGGGGTGGAGATCCTGACCTGCGGCACCTGTCTGAATCATTACGGCATCGCCGGCAAACTCCGGGTGGGTCAGGTGACCAATATGTACGTCATCGCCGAGAAGCAGATGAACGCCACCCTGGTGATCCGGCCTTGACCCGCCAACGGACTCCGGCCCTGGTGATCTCCTTCCAGGAGACGGCCCAGGCCCTGGCGGCGGAGGCCCTGTTCGGGCGGCTGTCTCTGCCGGGGCGCATCATTCCGCTGCCGTCCCGCATTTCCGCCGGGTGCGGCCTGGCCTGGAAGGCGGACCCCGGCGACGAAACCGTCCTGACGGCGGCGCTGGATGAAAACGGCATCGGCCACGGCCCCTGCTGCGTATTGGAGATGTTCTGATGACGGAGATTTATCTGGACAGTGCTGCCACGTCCCTGCACAAGCCGCCCCAGGTGGCCCAGGCGGTGGCAGAGGCCATCTGTAAGGCGGGCAACGCCGCCCGGGGAGCCCACGGGGCCTCCATGGCCGCCTCCCGGACGGTGTACGATACCCGGTGCCTGGCGGCCCGGCTGCTGGGCTGTCCCCGGCCGGACCATGTGGTCTTCACCGCCAACTCCACCATGGCTCTGAACATCGCCATATGCGGCCTGCTGTCCCCGGGGGACCACGCCATTTCCACGGACCTGGAGCACAACTCGGTGCTCCGGCCCCTGTATGCCCTGGAACGGCAGGGAATGGCCCTGAGCTTTGTCCCGGCGGACAAAAACGGGCAGGTTTCTTATGACGCTTTTGAAAGGCTGTTCCGGCCCAATACCCGGGCCGTGGTATGTACCCACGCCTCCAATGTCACCGGCGACGTGCTGGATATCCCCCGCATTGCCGCCATGGCCCATGCCCATGGGGCCCTCCTGATCCTGGACGCGTCCCAGACGGCGGGAGCCATTCCCCTGGACATGACGGCCCTGGGGGCGGACGTGGTGTGCTTTACGGGCCACAAGAGCCTGCTGGGCCCCCAGGGCACCGGCGGCCTGTGTATCCGCCCGGGGGTGGAGGTCCGGCCCCTGCTGCGGGGCGGCAGCGGCGTTCACTCCTTCGACAGGGATCAGCCCGCCGCCTATCCCACCCGCCTGGAGGCCGGAACCCTGAACAGTCATGGCCTGGCGGGGCTTCACGCCGCTCTGGAATACCTGTTGGCAGAGAGGGTGGAAAGCCTGTACGCCCGGGAGCACGGGCTGATGCTGCGGTTTTACCGGGGCGTCCGGGAGCTTCCCGGCGTCCGGGTGTATGGCGACTTTTCCGCCCCTTGCCGGGCGGCCATCGTGTCCCTGAACATCCGGGACCTGGATTCCGGCGAGGTGTCTGACGCGCTTTTGCAGGGCTGGGGCATTGCCACCCGCCCCGGCGCCCACTGCGCGCCCCGGCTCCACCAGGCTCTGGGCACCCGGGAGCAGGGTGCGGTGCGCTTCAGCTTTTCCCCCTTCAACACGGAGGAGGAGATCGACGCCGCCGTGGCCGCCGTGGCCCAGCTGGCCCGGTGATATGCAGGTCTGTCAAATAGATTGGTGGGAAGGCATTGCTCTGCGCTTGTTTCTTTACCGAATCTACACTGGAGAAATGCTATGATGTAAGCACACAGTAAGAAAGAGGAGCTCCGTGGAAAACGACAGCAGCGACGATAACGGTTAACCGCTCTTATATGGCCTGTTCATGTGCGGCATACCTGCGCCCTTTACTGCGGTATCGGGTATAGGTGTGTCCTTTTTGCGTGAACAGAAGGCGGGAGAATGTTATGCGTTCAGCGCTGGAGCCAGCTTACTTTGTACCGGAAGCTGTGAAAGCCGATGTTCTATTTCAGAACATGAAGCAGACGCATACGACATTTACTTTACGGTCTCCGAGCTGAGTGCGTACAGGGTATTCTTCATCACAGTCAGGCAATGCCGCGTCTGTTTGGCCTGCGCACAGTAAAGCGATTACGCGATTCAAAAGGAGTGAGGATAATGACGGAAGAAAAGCTTTGCAGAAAGCGCCGCCTTTCGTCTTTTCAAATTATCATATTAGGCTTTGCCGGGGTCATTCTGCTGGGTGCGCTGCTGCTGATGCTGCCGCTCTCCACAACAGCCGGGTGCGTAACGCCATTTCATGAAGCGCTTTTCACCGCGACCTCCGCTGTTTGTGTAACGGGGCTTGTGGTGCAGGATACCGGCAGCTATTGGTCGGTCTTTGGCCAGGCGGTGATCCTGACGCTGATTCAGATAGGCGGGCTCGGTGTTGTCACCGTGGCGGCATCGTTTGCGCTGCTGTCCGGGCGAAGGATCTCTCTGATGCAGCGCAGCACCATGCAGGACGCCATCTCAGCGCCGAGGGTCGGAGGGATCGTCCGGCTGACACGGTTCATCCTGCGGGGAACATTTCTGATCGAACTGATCGGCGCGCTTGCCATGCTGCCGGTGTTTTGCCGGGACTACGGATGGCACGGGATCTGGATGGCGGTGTTTCATTCCGTCTCCGCCTTTTGCAACGCCGGGTTTGACATTCTGGGAACGAACAATAACTTGTATCCGTCCCTTACCGGTTATGTCCAAAATCCGGTGATCAATATCACGATCATGCTGCTGATCATAACCGGCGGCATCGGATTCCTGACATGGGATGACATTTGCGAAAACAAGCTGCACTTCCACCGTTATCGAATGCAGAGCAAGGTGATTCTTGTCACGACACTCACGCTGATCGTCCTTCCGGCGCTGTTTTTCTTCTTTGCGGATTTTGATGCCCTTCCCCTCGGAGAGCGGATTCAGGCAGCCCTGTTCCAATCGGTCACGCCGAGAACGGCGGGCTTCAACACCGTCGATCTGCCCGCCATGTCCAGCGCATCTCTGAGCGTGATGATTCTTCTGATGCTCATTGGCGGTTCTCCCGGCTCCACGGCAGGCGGCATGAAAACCACCACGCTGGCAGTTCTGCTTGCCAATGCTGCCGCGACCTTCCGCCAGCGGGACAGCGCCCAACTCTTTGGGCGCAGAGTCGATTGCGGCGCCGTCAAAACCGCCGCGACCATCCTGACGATGTATCTTGCCCTGTTCTTTGGCGGAGGCGTTTTTATCAGCGTATACGAGAATCTTCCGCTGTCCTCCTGCCTGTATGAAGCAGCGTCGGCGATAGGCACGGTGGGACTGACATTGGGTATTACGCCGCAGCTGCATATTCCCTCGCAAATGGTATTGATCGCGCTGATGTATCTGGGGAGAGTCGGCGGACTTACGCTCATTTACGCGGCGGTGTCCAGCAAGAAAACCGGCAGCGCAAAGCTGCCGCAGGAAAGCATCACGATTGGATAAGCAAAGGAGTATCTATCCCATGAAAAATGTTTTATTGATCGGAGCAGGCCGCTTCGGGCGGCATATCGCCATGCAGCTCTCTCAACTGGGGCATCAGGTCATGGCAGTCGATACCAATGAGGAACGGATCAACGATGTGCTTCCGTTTGTCACCAACGCACAGATCGGCGACAGCACCAATGCGGAGTTTCTGCGTTCGCTCGGTATCGGAAATTTTGATGTTTGTTTTGTGACCATCAGCGGCAGCTTCCAGAACTCGCTGGAGACCACCTCGCTGCTGAAAGAGCTGGGTGCCAAATGCGTGGTATCCCGCGCCGAACGCGATGTGCAAGCGAAGTTTCTGCTCCGCAACGGCGCAGATAACGTGGTCTACCCTGAAAAGCAGGTGGCAAAATGGGCGGCGATCCGATTCACTGCCGACCATATTTTCGACTACATAGAGATCGACGAGCAGCACGCCATCTTTGAAGTGCAGGTGCCGGAGGCGTGGATCGGGAAAAGCGTTGGTGAGCTGAACGTCCGCAGAAAGTTTGGCATCAACATTCTCGGCATCAAACGCGCAGGAGAAACGGACGTTTCCGTTACGCCGGACACCATATTGTCCGATGACATTACGATTTTGGCGTTGGGTGAGTATAAAGCCCTGCAAAAGTGCTTTCGGATTTGAAAAGGGTTTCCATACTGACGGAAAGGAAAAGCCAGGATATGAGCCGATAGCGGTGAGGGGCTTATCCGAATAACGGAGGAGGCGTTGGCCTTCTCCGTTTTTTCTTTCAGGATAACGTCCGTCAGGCTCTCGCCCGTTTCCTCCTTGAACTTGCAGGAGAAGCACAGGCGGCCAAGGAATATCCCCTCCGTTTTGCACAAAACCATTCTGTCAGAATAGTGCGAATTGTTGAAATTCTCAATAGGGGTTGACGAAAAGAATGGGGCTTGCTATACTATAAATGCCTTTGTCAGACACATGACAAAAGACGAAGTTTTGCTGGAGGTATGGAACATGAATCGGTGCAAACGATGGCTCGCATTACTACTGGGTGCCGTACTGCTGCTGGGCACGATGTCCGGCTGCAGCGGCACAACGGCCTCTGACAGTGAGGACGGCGCATATCGGAAAATCAATTTGTCCATGGCGGTCAACGGAACAGACACGCAAATCGACTCGCTGGTAGCCCACCACTTCGCAGACCTGGTGGCGGAGCGTTCAGGCGGAAGCATCACCATTGATGTGTTTCCCAACGACACGCTGGCCGGCGGCAACAGCACCAAGGGCGTGGAGTACATCGCCGTAGGCGCAGCGGATCTGGGAGCTTATGCCACCTGCGTCCTGGCCAACATAGAGCCCAAGATGTCCGTGGCGACGCTGCCCTGGTCCTTTACCTCCTATCAGGAGGCACGGCAGGTCATCGACACCACCGGCGGTGCTTACTACGCAGAGCTGCTGGATGCAAAGGGCATCACGTATCTGGGTTCCTTCCACAACGGCTTCCGCCAGCTCACCAACAGCAAGCATCCGGTCACCACACCGGAGGATCTGAAGGATCTGAAGATTCGCGTCCCCGGCTCGGCGGTATATATGGGCGTATTCAAGGCGCTGGGCGCCAGTCCCACGGCCATGAGCTGGAGCGAGGTGTTCACCGCCATCCAGCAAAAGACTATTGACGGACAGGAAAACGGCTGCTCCGTGACCAAATCCGCCAAGATGGATGAAATTCAGAAGTACATGACCATCTGGAATTACAGCTATGAAAATGATCTCTTTGTGGCCAACAAAAAGGTTTGGGAAAGCCTGGACGAAAATACACAGGCGCTTCTCCAGCAGTGCGCCTCCGATGCCTGCGAATGGGGCCGCGACCGGCTGGAGGCCGAGGAGGACGAGCTGATCCAGGGCTTCCAGGACGCCGGTATGCAGGTGGATATCCTGACGGAGGAGCAGCTTCAGGCCTTTAAGGACGCGGTAAGTGATGTAACGGCTGAGCTGAAGGCCCAATATGGCGAAGCCGCCTGTGCCGCTTTCGGCATTGAATGAGGAGGATCCATATGTTTGAGAAAATCGAAAAATTCGTTTCCTGCGCGTGCGTTTCCATTATGGCGGTGCTGGTCTTTTCAAACGTCATCGCCCGCTTCCTGTTCAAGCATTCTCTGGCGGTTTCGGATGAAATGTCCACCTACCTATTTGTCCTGATGAGCTTTATGGGTACCGCCATCGCGGCCCGGCGCAGAGCGCACCTGGGGCTTTCCATCATCACCGACCACGTCAGCCCCCATACGCGGCTGATCATCCAGCTGGTCATGTACGGCATCTCCGTGCTGTTCTGTCTGCTGATCGTGTTTTTCGGTGTCCAGATGGTCATCAGCCAGTAACGGCTGG
>ENA-UERC01000820-UERC01000820.1-human-gut-metagenome-genome-assembly--contig:-NODE-820-length-21094-cov-29.003045_pt1 | contig 21094 bp, 18 predicted proteins | sample MGYA00242955_ERZ507955 | MGnify/ENA primary metagenome ERZ507955 (study PRJEB26167, sample SAMN06115394) | human gut metagenome | host: Homo sapiens | place: China:Hubei | collected 2016-04-27... | reverse complement strand
CAATCTTTTTAGCAATATCGCGCGCTAACAAAATAGATGTAGCATCATCGATCTGGTCAGGTTTTACCATTATGCGAATTTCGCGTCCTGCTTGGACAGCAAAGCATTTTTCAACGCCTTCAAAAGATTCAGAAATCTCTTCCAATCGAGTTAACCGTTTCAAATAGCTTTCCAATGTTTCGCGTCTCGCGCCAGGTCTTGCGGCAGAAACAGCATCAGCTGCAGCTACCAGAACTGCTTCAACACTCTTAGGCTCTACATCGCCATGATGGGCCATGATAGCATTGAGTACCAATTCAGATTCACGATATTTCTTAGCAATTTCCATGCCGATCTCAACGTGGGAACCTTCCATCTCGTGATCGATAGCTTTACCAATATCATGCAGTAAACCAGCACGTTTGGCTAAAACTACGTCAACGCCCAATTCTGAGGCCATCAAGCCTGCTAGATGAGCAACCTCAACAGAATGATTCAGGACATTTTGACCATAGCTGGTACGATATTTCAAGCGGCCCAGTAATTTTATCAGTTCAGGATGCAAACCATGCACACCTACCGCAAAAGTAGCCTGCTCGCCTGCTTCTTTGATCTTTTGTTCGACCTCTTTTTGTGCTTTTTCAACCATTTCCTCGATACGGGACGGATGGATACGACCGTCGTTGATCAGTTTTTCCAGAGCAACGCGGGCAACCTCACGGCGTACGGGGTCAAAACCGGAAATAATTACCGCCTCCGGCGTATCGTCAATGATCAGGTCAATACCGGTCAAAGTTTCCAGTGTCCGGATATTTCTGCCCTCACGGCCAATGATACGGCCTTTCATTTCATCATTAGGCAGGGCTACTACTGGCCGACCCTAGAAGAAGACTGTGTCATCTACGTCCGTAGGTGTGTCAAGTGCCAGCTTCATGCCGATAAGATCCATGCTCCATCTTCCTCCCTACATCCACTATCATCCCCTTGGCCTTTCTCCATGTGGGCCTTTGATATCATTGGGCCTCTCGGTGATCCTAATGCTCAGATAAAACAAAAATCCTTCATTCTCACTGCTACTGAGTACTTCACAAAATGGACCGAAGCAGCAGCATTTGCAGAAATCAAAGGTTCGACTGTGTGCAGGTTCATCATGAAGAACATCATCTCGCGGTTTGGAGTGCCAAGCGGCATCGTCACCGACAACGGGCCCCAGTTCATATCACAAGAGCTTCAAGACCTATGTAAGAGATTCAACATATCCTTGCATCATTCGTCTCCATATTATCCGCAGGGCAACGGCCAGACCGAATTCGTCTATGGCCTGACCGGTCTGGAAAAGTTCAACTCCGGCAAGGTCACGCTGGACGGCAAGGACATCACCAATGCCTCCATCCGCGAGCGCTCGAAGGACGGCATGAGCCACATCCCCGAAGACCGCCACAAGCATGGTCTGGTGCTGGATTACAGTCTGGAAAACAACATCGTGCTGCAGCGCTACTGGCAGCCGGAGTTCCAGCAGAACGGCTTTATCCGCAGCGAGAAGGTGCGGGAGTATTCCGACCGGCTGATCGAGCAGTACGACGTGCGCAGCGGCCAGGGAAGTGCCACCATCGTGCGCAGCATGTCCGGCGGCAACCAGCAGAAGGCCATCATCGCCCGCGAGATCGACAAAGACCCCAAGCTGCTGGTGGCCGTGCAGCCCACCCGTGGCCTGGATGTCGGCGCCATCGAATACATCCACCGCCAGATCGTGGCCCAGCGCGATAAGGGCAAGGCCGTGCTTCTGGTCAGTCTGGAACTGGACGAGGTCATGAACCTGTCCGACCGTATCCTTGTCATGTACGAGGGCGAGGTCGTGGGCGAATTCGATCCCAAGACCACCACCGTGCAGGAACTGGGCCTGTATATGGCAGGCGCGCGCAAGCAGGGAAAGGAGAGCAAGTAACAGATGAAAAACAAAAAACTTTCCCGCAGCAATCTGAACAGCTCCATCACGAGCGTTCTGGCCGCGCTGCTGTGCATCGTGATCGGCATGGCCGTTGGCTTCCTGGTGCTGCTGGCCATCAACCCGGCCCATGCCTGGGGCGACGGCTTCGTCCGCATCGTCAAGGGCGGCTTCTACGATGCCCCCTACGGCGTCGGCAAGGAGCTGGCCAATGCGGCTCCCCTCATCATGACCGGCCTTTCGGTCGGCTTTGCCTTCAAGACCGGCCTGTTCAACATCGGCGCAGCCGGTCAGTATACGCTGGGCGCTTACGGTGCTCTCTACTGCGCCATCATGCTCAAGCTGCCCTGGTTCGTCTGCCTGCTGGTTGCGGCGGTTCTGGGCGGCCTCTGGGGCGCGATCCCCGGCTTCTTCAAGGCCTATTTCAACATCAACGAGGTCATCACCTCCATCATGTTCAACTGGATCGGCCTCTACCTCGTCAATGAGCTGGTCTACCAGAACGGCACCGGCCCCATGTACGATGTGCGCAACACGCGCACCCTGAACCTGGGCAAGAATGCAGATTTTGCGCAGTCCATCATCCCGGATTTCGGCCTGAATAAGCTGTTCCAGACCAACAGCACCACCATCGCCATCTTCCTGGCGGCGGTCGTGGCGGTCCTGGTCTGGGTGGTGCTGAACAAGACCACCTTCGGCTATGAGCTGAAGGCCGTCGGCCTGAACAAGAGCGCTGCCCGCTATGCTGGCATCAACGAGAAGAAGAACATCATCCTCTCCATGGCCATTGCCGGTGCACTGGCCGGTTTTGGTGCGGGCCTGTTCTATCTGTCCAACGTGGGCCAGTGGAACCCGCTGAACTCCACCAGCCTGCCTGCCATGGGCTTCAACGGCATTTCCGTCGCCCTGCTGGCAAGCTCCAACCCCATCGGCACCATCTTCTCGGCCATCTTCATCTCCCACATCTCGGTGGGCGGCACCTTCCTTTCCACCAAGTATTACCCCACCGAGATCGCAGACCTCATCAGTGGTATCATCATCTATCTGTGCGCATTCTCCATGCTCTTCCGCGGCAAGATCCAGAAGCTGCTGTTCAAGAACGCGGACAAGACCAACGTGAACGCAGAGCCTGCCCCGGCGGAAAAGGCCAACGCGAAGAAGGAGGGCAAGTAAGATGCTGCTTTTGATCAAATATACTCTGCTGTATGGCATCGTTCTGATGCTGGTGGCGCTGGGCGGCATGTTCAGTGAGCACTCCGGTATCATCAACATCGCGCTGGAAGGCATCATGGTCATCGGCGGCGTGGCGGGTGTGCTCACCCTGACCATGCTCCCGGCCGGTCTGTCGCCGTTCCTCACCGTGCTCATCTCGGTGCTGGTGGCTGCGCTGGCGGGCGTGGTGTACAGCCTGCTGCTGGCGTTCGCTTCCATCAACCTGAAAGCGGATCAGACCATCGGCGGCACGGCCCTGAACCTGCTGGCAACGGCCATCGCGGTGGTCATCGCCAAGTATTTCAGCGACAGCGGCAGTGCCAAGCTGAATTATTCCAACAAGCCCTTCCTGTTCAGCATCGGCGGGCTGGAGTTGAGCATCTTTGTCCCGCTGGGCATCGTGCTGCTCATCATCAGCTATGTGGTGCTGTACAAGACCCGCTTCGGCCTGCGTCTGCGGGCCTGCGGTGAGCACCCCCAGGCAGCCGACTCGGTGGGCATCAACGTCTACAAGATGCGGTATGCCGGTGTGCTCATCTCCGGTGCGCTGGGCGCCATCGGCGGCATGGCCTACATCGTGCCGCCCGTCCAGACCTGGAACTTCGAGGTCGGCGTGGCCGGTGCAGGCTTCCTGGCCCTGGCCGTTATGATCTTCGGCCAGTGGAAGCCGTTCAACATCTGCGCCGCCGCCATGTTCTTTGCGGTGTTCAAGAGCCTGGCCAACATCGCCGACTCCACCTTCCTGGCCCAGTTCCACTGGTCCAGCAACATCTACAACATGATGCCGTTCATCGCCTCGATGATCATTCTGGCGTTCACGTCGAAGAACAGCATGGCCCCCAAGGCCGAGGGCATCCCCTACGACAAGGGCTCCCGCTGATCCGTTCGCATCGCAACAATTCCACAGGGCGCAGCTGCTTTCGGGCGGCTGCGCCCATTTTCGTGGAAAACGAACAAATGCAGCTTGATTTTGCGGCAGGATTTGATATACTTGAGACAAGAATATTCGAGGAGTGTGACTTTATGCGCATTTATGATCTGATCGCCAAAAAGCGCGACGGCGGCACCCACACCCGTGAGGAGCTGGAAGCCATCGTCAACGGCTTCGTCAGCGGGGAAGTGGCCGACTACCAGATGGCCGCCTGGATGATGGCCGTCTACCTGCGCGGCATGACCGACGAAGAGACCGCCGAGCTGACCGATGTGATGGCCCACAGCGGCGTGATGGTAGACCTTTCGCCCATTCCCGGCATCAAGGTGGACAAGCACTCCACCGGCGGCGTGGGCGACAAGACCACGCTGGTCATCGCGCCGGTGGTGGCGGCCTGCGGCGTCAAGATCGCCAAGATGAGCGGCCGCGGCCTGGGCCACACCGGCGGCACCATCGACAAGATGGAGAGTGTGCCCGGCACCCGGACGGCCCTCTCGCAGGAGGAATTCTTTGCGCAGGTGAACAAGATCGGCCTGTCGGTCATCGGCCAGAGCGAGGGCATCGCGGTCGCCGATAAAAAGATGTACGCCCTGCGGGATGTGACGGCCACCGTCAGCTGCATCCCGCTCATCGCGTCGTCCATCATGTCCAAAAAGCTGGCGTCCGGCTCGGATGCCATCCTGCTGGACGTCACCACCGGCACCGGTGCCTTCATGAAGACCGTGGACCAGAGCATCGAGCTGGCCAAGCTGATGGTCTCCATCGGCACCCACCATGGCCGCCGCGTGGCCGCGATGATCACCGACATGGATACCCCGCTGGGCCACAACATCGGCAACAGCCTCGAAGTGATGGAGAGCATGGACGTCCTCAAGGGCAAAGGCCCGGCAGACCTCACCGAGGTCTGCCTGCAGCTGGCCGCCAACATGCTGGTGCTGGCCGGTAAGGGTACGCCGACAGAGTGCCGCGCCATGGCCGAAGCGGTCATCGCGGACGGCTCCGCCTTCGCCAAGTGCAAGGAGATGTTCGCGGCCCAGGGCGGCGACATCCGTGTGCTGGACGATTACGACCGGTTCGAGAAGCCCGCTGCCCGTTATGAGCTGCTGGCCGAACAGGATGGCTACATCACGGCCAATGACGCCGAGAAGATCGGCTCGGCCAGTGTGCTGCTGGGTGCAGGCCGCCAGAAAAAGGGCGACCCGCTGGATTTTGCTGCCGGCATCGTCCTGCACAAAAAGCGCGGCGACTACGTCCACAAGGGCGAGAGCCTGGCGACCTTCTACGGCGCAGCGGACAAGTTCGCTGCCGCCGCCGAGGAGTACCGAAGCGGCCTTGTCTACGGCACCGAAAAGCCCGAAGAGGCCCCGCTGGTGTATGCCCTCGTCACCAAAGATGGCGTGGAACGGTATTAAGAGATCACACAAAAGGCAGGGCCGGGATTTTTCGGCTCTGCCTTTTGTGTCAGTTCTGCTTTTGTACGATCAGCCCACTGAGGGCAACGGCAAGCCCCAGAAGAACGAGTCCGGCCCCGGCCTGCCCGAAAATGTCCCCGATTGCACCCACGAGCGGGCTGGCGGGAATCATCAGCAGACTGTAGGCTATGTTGTCCATGCTGATGAGAGTGGCCCGCTGGTCACTGGGGATGGCATCGTTCAACAGTCGGTTCTCGTGCAGGAGCCAGGCACCCAATACGCCTTCGGCCAGCATACAACCCAAAATGCCCACCAGTGCAGGCGCGGCACCTACGCAGAGGCATCCGATGCCGCAGAGCAGGGCACAGAGGGTATAAAACCGCCGGAAACTGTGCAGGTGGATTCGACGACCCCATTCCGTACCCAGCATAGCAGCCAGATTGCTGAACAGTAACGGAAGAAACAGCAGCGAAGTGGGATATCCCAGTTCTACCAGACGCTGTTGAAAGAACATGATGCTCAGATAGTTGGAGCCGCTGATGACGGCGCTGGACAGAATGAGTCTCCCGACTGACGGGCAGGAGCGGAGGACCCGCAGGCTGTCCTGGATCAGCTGAGCAAATTGGGCGGGCAGCTCCCGCAGAGGATGCTGCTTCCGGCTGGCCTGCGTTTCGGTGACGATGGGTTCCTCTAAACGTGTGATGGCAAGGGCAGAAATGCTCTCAAAAGCGGCGCTCAGAAGATAAAATCCGGAAAAGCCCAGAAATTTGTGCAGAAGACTGGTCAGTGAACCGAGGGCATTGGTAACATTTGTGATCTGGTACTCATTGGCCGACACTTGAATGTAATCTTGTTCGCGGCCCGCTTGCTTCAAGCTGTCGTAGGTCAGTGCAGAACTGGTGCCGGAGAACAGGGCGTTGGACAGTGCGTTCAACGCCATAGCAAGGCAGATGACAAACAGGTTCGGGGCAAAGGCTATCAATAAGTTGTAGGCCACGACCAGGACACCGCCCAAGACGAGGGCGCGCTTACGGCCGAACAGGTCAGCGGCCATCCCGCTGGGAATCTCGGCCAGCAGACTGACCGTATAATAGATGCTTTTGGCAAGACCAATCTCCAGTAGTGAGAAGCCCCGCGCGGCCAGCAGGGCCACCCAGACCGCATCCGTGATGCGCAGGCCGGAGAAGAAATCGGAAAGATAAATACAACGGAGCTGTCTTTTTAGGTTGAGTTGATGGTTCATGGGAACACCCTTTCTATTGAACAAATCGATTTCAAAATAGAAAGTGCGCCTTTTTGATGATCCTTCGTACAACCTCTCAGCCGCGCTCACGCTCGACAGCTCTCCTGGTAGGAGAGCCTCTGGCGAAACCGGACACGCGGTGTGGACTGCCAAGGCCTCTCCTACAAGGAGAGGTGGCAATGCGAAGCATTGACGGAGAGGTTGTATCAAAACTGCGTTTGGAAAAGAAAAAACGCACAGCAAAGCTGTGCAGCGCAAAATTCATGCTCCACGCTTTGCTGGAAGAAATATCTGCCAATGAGGACAAGGCCCGCACGTTCACGCAAAAAAGACCTGTGTGTTCCGCAGGGCCTGCCCGGTATGCCAATGGCTTCCCCTTCGGGGGAGCTGGCTACACAGCAGACGGAGAGGGATCTCCCCTAAAAATGGGCGCACTTCGAGCCGGAAACGCTGAATCTACGACGCGGGATTTCGAGTAAACCGCGCAGCAGTTCCGACCATTCAGGTGCGCCCTCCTTCCAGTAAATCGTTGAATCGACTATACCACATTTCCACACAAAATGCAAGAACGGTTGGAAAACCTCAGAAAACCGCATAAACAGTGGAACTATCCGTCGAACTGTGCTATACTAAATCTGTATTTTCGTTTGGCAATACACTTCCCACAGGGGAAGAAAAGGAAAGGAATTTTCGACTATGAAGATCATTCTGGTGGGCGGCGGCAAGGTCGGCACAGCGCTGGCGCGGCAGCTCAGCGAGGAGGGCCACAACGTAACGGTCATCGACACGAACAAGGCCCGCGTGGAGCACCTGAGCGAGTCCTACGACGTGATGGGCATTGTGGGCAATGGCTCCTCCATCAACACCCTGTCCGAAGCCGGAATTGAAGAAGCCGACGTGTTTATCGCGGTCACCGGCTCGGATGAGCTGAACCTGCTGTGCTGCATGTTCGCGAAGAAGGCGGGCCACTGCCACGCCATCGCCCGTGTGCGCAACCCGTCGTACAGCCACGAGCTGGACTTCATCAAGAAGCAGATCGGCATCTCGGCCATCATCAACCCGGAAATGGCGGCAGCGCGTGAGATCTCGCACCTGCTGCGCTTCCCCGGCGCCAGCAAGATCGACACTTTTGCGGACGGGCGCGTCCGGCTCATCAAGTTTACCCTGACCGATGAGCAGGAGCTCGACGGCGTGGCCATCCATGAGATCCCCACCCGCCTGAAGAGCGATATCCTCGTCTGCGCCGTGGAGCGCGCGGGCGATGTCATCATCCCCAACGGCAATTTTGTGTTACAGACCGGCGACCAGGTCACCTTCCTGGCCACGCAGGAGAAGGCACACGCATTCTTCCAGCGCATCCATCTGGCGGTGCGCCCGGTGCGCAATGCCATGATCGTGGGCGGCGGTGCCATCGGCTTCTATCTGAGCCAGGAGCTGCTGGAAAACCATGTCCGCGTCCGCATCGTGGAGCGGGACCAGGAGCGCTGCAATGTGCTGGCCGAGTCCCTGCCCGAAGCACAGATCCTGTGCGAGGACGGCTCGAACCGGGAGTTCCTGCTCTCGGAAGGGCTGGAATCCACCGAGGCGTTCGTGGCCCTGACCAACATCGACGAGGAGAACGTTCTGCTGACCCTGTTTGCCAAAAAGCATTCCAACGGCAAGCTGGTCACCAAGATCAACCGCCTGGAATTTGACGACATTCTGGCCGGGCTGGACCTGGGCAGCATCGTCTACCCCAAGTACATGACCTGCGACTACATCGTCCAGTACGTCCGTGCTTTGCAGAACGAGGCGGGCAGCAACATCAAGACGCTCTACCGCATCCTGGACGACCGCGTGGAAGCGCTGGAATTTACGGTCCATGAGGAGAGCCAGGCCACGGGAGTGCCCCTGAGCCGCCTGCACCTCAAAAAGAACACCCTGCTGTGCTGCATCACCCGCGGCAATGAGATCAAGATCCCCCGCGGCGGCGACCAGATCCAGGTGGGCGACAACGTCATCGTGGTCACGCTGGAACACGGCCTGCACGACCTGCGGGACATCGTGGAAGACTGACGGAGGCGCGGCATGAATTATGCGATCGTTTTGCGGCTGCTGAGCTACATCCTGCTGACGGAGGGCGCTCTGCTGCTGCTGCCCGCTGCGGCCAGCCTGTGCTATGGCGAGTGGTTCGTGATGGGCGTCTTCCTGTTCACAGCGGCGCTCAGCGCGGTGCTGGGGGCACTGCTCCACCGCATCAAGACAAAAAGCCAGATCTTCTATATGCGCGAGGGCTTTGCCACCACGGCGCTCTGCTGGCTGCTCATCAGTGTGGTGGGCGCGGTGCCCTTTGTCCTGACCGGCTGCATCCCGAACCCGGTGGATGCCCTGTTCGAGACGGTGTCCGGTTTCACGACCACCGGCGCGTCCATCCTGCCCGGCGTGGAAGACCTGCCCAAGGGCATCCTGTTCTGGCGCAGCTTCACCCACTGGGTGGGCGGCATGGGCGTTCTGGTCTTTCTGCTGTCCCTGCTGCCGCTGACCGGCGGCTCCCACGTCAACCTGATGAAGGCCGAAAGCCCCGGCCCCCAGGTGGATAAGCTGGTGCCGAAGGTGCAGTCCACAGCAAAGATCCTCTATGGCATTTATTTTGGCCTGACCGTCATCGAGTTCGTGTTCCTGCTGTTCGGCGGGATGCCGGTGTTTGAGTCTCTGCTCACGGCCTTTGGCACAGCGGGCACCGGCGGTTTTGGCTTCCGGAACGACAGCTTCGGCAGTTTTTCGCCCTACATCCAGTGGGTCGTGACCATCTTCATGATCCTGTTCGGCGTCAACTTCAACGCCTACTTCCTGTTGCTGATGCGCCGGTTCCGCCGCGCGGCCGCCAGCGAAGAGGTGCGCGCCTATTTCCTCATCATCGCCGTGGCGGTCGGCATCATTACCTGCAACATTTACAGCATGTACAACGGCCTCGGCGAGGCGCTGCGGCAGGCGGCGTTCCAGGTGGGTTCCATCATCACGACCACCGGTTTTTCCAGCTGCGACTTTGACCTGTGGCCCACCCTCTCGAAAGAGATCCTGGTCATGCTGATGTTTGTGGGTGCCTGTGCGGGCAGCACGGGCGGCGGCATGAAGGTCAGCCGCATCCTGATCCTGGGCAAGACCCTGAAAAAGGAACTCAAGCAGGCCCTTCACCCGCAGGTGGTGGCCCCGGTCCGGATGGACGGCAAGCTGCTCAACCACGAGACCATTCGTGCAACGAACGTCTATGTGGCAGCGTACATCTTCATTTTTGCGGCGTCTTTTCTGCTCATCAGTCTGGACGGCTTCGACATGGTGACGAACTTCACGGCCATTGCCGCTACCCTGAACAACATCGGCCCCGGCCTGAATCAGGTCGGCCCCATGATGAACTTTGGCAGCTACTCCAACCCCGCCAAGCTCGTCATGATCTTCGATATGCTCGCCGGCCGTCTGGAGATCTTCCCGATGCTGGTGTTCTTTCTGCCCGATACATGGAGGAGATTCTGATTGAAATCGACGCGGAACCGTGATATACTGAAGCAAAGAGGTGATTTTCATGAGCGTTCGGGAACAACTGAATGAACTGACGGCGGCATTGCCGGATTATAAGCTGGCCTATGTGCTGGCCTATGTGCAGGGACTGATAGCAGATGAGACAACAGACCAGGCGGACGATGCCTACTGTGAGCAGCTCCTGAAAAACTACCAGGAGAATCCTGACCCGCACAAGCATGATGCGGTTCCGCTGGAAGAGCTTGCACAGGAACTGGGGATCGCACTATGAAGTATCACATCGTAGTGGAAAAGTGGGCGGCAAAGTTTATTCGCAAACAACAGCCTGCACAGCAAAAGCGAATCATGCAGGCACTTGCACAGCTTCCATTTGCAGGGGATATCAAGCCGATGGCGGGTTCAGAAGGATTCTACCGACTGCGTGTCGGTGACTACCGCATTCTGTATACCGTGGAAGAAGAAATCATCACAGTCCGTGTGACCGATGCGGGAAATCGCGGCGATATTTACAAGTAAGAAAAGAAAAAGGACTGTCACCCATTTGAGTGGCAGTCCTTTTTGATTGCAGCAAATGCAGCAACGTTCAGAATGTCAGATCGACTTTTTCCTGTGCGCGGTACTGTAGGGCTTCCAGCACGGAATCTTCGTCGAGGAGCTGCTTTCCGGCCAGGTCGGCGACGGTGCGGGCCACCCGGAGGATGCGATCATGGGCGCGGGCAGAGAGACCCAGCGCGTCGTAAGAAGCGCGGAGGAGCTGCTCGGCACCGGGGGTCATCCGGCAGATCCGGCGCACCTGCCCGGCCGTGAGCTGGGCGTTGCAGCGGACGCCCTCGAAGCCGGGGGCGGCATAACGCCGGGATTGGATCTGGCGGGCCTTCAGCACCTGCTGGCGCAGCGCGGCACTGCTCTCGGCAGGGGAGGAGGCGTGAAGTTCATCGAAGGCGACGGGGTCCATCTCGACGCAGAGGTCGATGCGGTCGAGCAGCGGGCCGGACACCCGGCTGCGGTACTGCCGCACCGCGCTGGGCGAGCAGGTGCAGGCGCGGGTGGGGTGGCCGTAGTAGCCGCACTTGCAGGGGTTCATGGCGGCCACCAGCTGAAACCGGCTGGGGTAGGTGGCGCTGCCAGCGGCGCGGCTGACCGTGATCTGGCCGTCTTCCAGCGGCTGGCGGAGCACTTCGAGGCTCTCGCGGGAAAACTCCGGCAGCTCGTCCAGAAACAGGACGCCGCAGTCAGCCAGACTGCACTCGCCGGGGCGGAAATTGGCCCCGCCGCCAGCCAGAGAAGCGGCACTGGCCGAGTGGTGCGGGCTGCGGAAGGGCCGATGGGTGATGAGCCCGCGCCCTTTGGGCAGCTGCCCGGCGATGGAGTAGATCTTGGTCGTCTCCACAGCCTCTTCACGGCTGAGCGGCGGCAGGATGCCGGGCAGACGCCGGGCCAGCATGGACTTGCCGGTGCCGGGTGCGCCGATCAGAAGCACGTTGTGCCCGCCTGCGGCGGCAATGACCATGGCCCGGCGGGCGAGGGGCTGGCCCATGACGTCTGCCAGGTCCGGGGCGTTGTTCCAGCTCTCGGCGGGGTCGAAGGGGATGGGAACTGTGGGGGCGATGGGGGAGAGGCCGCGCAGCGCGTCCACCACCTCCCGCGCGGTGCGGGCCGGGTAGACCTTCATCGCGTCGCCGCCCGCCTCGGCTGCTTCGGCGGCGTTCTCGGCGGGGACGTACAGGGCCCGGACGCCGTCGGCGGCAGCGGCCAGCGCCATGGGCAGCACACCGGACACCGGGCGGAGCGCACCGTCCAGCGCCAGTTCGCCGAGAAAGGCGGTATCCTGCGGCGGGGTCTCCAGCTGGCCGGAGGCGGTCAGCACCGCCAGCAGCAGGGGCAGGTCGTAGACCGGCCCGGTCTTGCGGACATCGGCAGGGGCCAGGTTGACCGTGATGTGCCGGTCCGGCCACTTGAAGCCCAGATTCTTGACGGCGGCACGGACGCGGTCGCCGCTCTCGCGGACGGCGGAATCCGGCAGGCCCACCAGCGAAAATGCGGGCAGCCCGCCGGAGATGTCGGCTTCGACGGCCACAGCAAAGCCGGTCAGGCCATTCAGGCCGTAACTTCTCAGAACAGAGTACATACGATCCTCCTCAGAAAACCACCGAATGGCGGAAGGTTCCCGATTTTTGGCAAAGAAACGGCTAAGAAATCGTCAGAACTCGAATTTCGACAGATTATCATCTTGATTTTCATTATAGTTTGGGGTATTGATAATGTCAATGTGTGAAATGAGGGAGGAAAGACCATGATCGTAAAGGAATTCTGTCAGTATGTCCGCTCTTATTCGGAGCTGGAGGGGCTGCAGCATGCCCACACGCTGTATTACTCTGCCCGACGCATCGAGATGGGCATCGTGCTGGAACTGGCACAGGAACAGAGCGGGAGCTGCACGGTCAGCCGGGTGCTGTGCCCGGCGGGGAATTTTCCGCAGGCCATGCGGGTGATGCGGTACCTGTGTGAAAACGGCATCGGCCCCGGCCAGTGGCTGGAAATTCTGGACGACCTGCACCAGCCATTTTGTCTGCTGACGCCGCCGGACACGGTGCAAACGCCCCAAAATGCGGATCTTGAGAAGCGATTTGTGGTATTTGTATGATTTCTTTGGCAAAACTTCTTACATAATATGGAATTGACACAGACGAGCCAAGCGTTTATAGTATAAGTAGGTTTGGAAAAACTGCCCCTTGGCAAAAACAATAAAGGTAAGGTGTGTGTAATATGTATCTGGATGAGTATAAGCGCTGGCTGGCAGCGGATCTGGAAGACGCTGACCTGAAGCCGGAACTGGCCAGGATCGAGGGAAATGACGAGGAGATCAAGGACCGCTTTGCGGTGGCCCTGAAGTTCGGCACCGCCGGTCTGCGCGGCGTTCTGGGTGCTGGCACCAACCGCATGAACATTTATGTCGTCCGTCAGGCCACCCAGGGCCTGGCCAACTGGGTCAAGACCCAGGGCGGCAGCCAGACCGTTGCCATCAGCTATGACAGCCGCCTGAAGAGCGACATCTTTGCAAAGACGGCGGCCGGTGTTCTGGCGGCCAACGGCATCAAGGTGCGCATCTATGATGCCCTGATGCCCGTGCCGGCCCTGAGCTTTGCCACCCGCTACTACGAGTGCAACGCCGGTATCATGGTCACGGCTTCCCACAACCCCGCCAAGTACAACGGCTACAAGGCCTACGGCCCGGATGGCTGCCAGATGACCGATGACGCCGCCGCCATCGTCTACGACGAGATCCAGAAGACCGATGTGCTGACCGGCGCAAAGTACATCTCCTTCGCCGAGGGCGTGGAGCAGGGCCTCATCCGCTTTGTCGGCGATGACTGCAAGAAGGCTCTGTACGACGCCATCGAGGCACGTCAGGTCCGCCCCGGCCTGTGCAAGACGGCCGGTCTGAAGCTGGTGTACAGCCCGCTGAACGGTTCCGGTCTGGTGCCTGTGACCCATGTGCTGAACGATATGGGCATCACCGATATCACCATCGTGCCGGAGCAGGAGTACCCCAACGGCTACTTCACCACCTGCTCCTACCCCAACCCGGAGATCTTCGAGGCCCTGAAGCTGGGCCTGAACCTGGCCACCGAGACCGGTGCTGACCTGATGCTGGCGACCGACCCCGATGCTGACCGCGTGGGCATCGCCATGAAGTGCCCGGATGGCAGCTATGAGCTGGTCTCCGGCAACGAAATGGGCGTTCTGCTGCTGGATTACATCTGCGCCGGCCGCATCGAGAAGGGCACCATGCCCAAGAACCCCGTGGCCGTCAAGTCCATCGTTTCCACCCCGCTGGCTGACGCGGTGGCAAAGCACTACGGCGTGGAGATGCGCAGCGTCCTGACCGGCTTCAAGTGGATCGGCGACCAGATCGCCAACCTGGAAGCTGCCGGTGAGGTGGACCGCTTCATTTTCGGCTTCGAGGAGAGCTACGGCTACCTGGCAGGCCCCTATGTCCGCGATAAGGATGCCGTCATCGGCTCCATGCTCATCTGCGAGATGGCTGCTTACTACCGCAGCATCGGTTCCTCCATCAAGCAGCGTCTGGAGGAGATCTACGCACAGTATGGCCGCTACCTGAACAAGGTGGACAGCTTCGAGTTCCCCGGCCTGACCGGCATGGAGAAGATGGCTTCCATCATGCAGAAGCTGCGCGACGAGCCTCTGACCGAGCTGGCCGGCCACAAGGTCGTCAAGGTCACCGACTACAAGAAGCCCGAAGAGACCGGCCTGCCCGCCGCAAACGTCCTGATCTACACGCTGGAGAACGGTGCCACCGTCGTGGTCCGTCCCTCCGGCACCGAGCCGAAGATCAAGACCTATTTCACCACCCTGGGCAAGGACCTGGCCGAGGCACAGGCCCAGAAGGATGCTCTGGCTGCTGCCATTGAGCCGATCCTGAAGTAAAAGCAAACGATTTTTGGAGCTGTTGCAGGACTCCTTCCGGCATCGCTTGTGCGATGCCACCTCCCTCACAGAGGGAGGCTTCATAGCTGACCGCAGCGTTCAGGCCCTCTCCCAGAGGGGGCTGGCGCGGCGAAGCCGTGACTGGGGGAGTTTCTTCAACGGCTCCATTTTTTATTGCCCGGTGCAGTTGCAGTTTGCCGGGCAATACGCTATAATATTCAATGTATCATTCTGTGCTTTCTGGAAGGCACGAAAAACGGAAGACAGGGTAGGTGTCAGAAGTGGAAAAACGTGTGACGGCGGTCCTGGTGGCCGCAGGTTCCTCCACCCGGATGGGGTTCGACAAACTCAGCTTTGATCTGGGCGGGGAGACCGTGGTACAGCGGAGCATCCGCGCCTTTGCGGAGTGCCCGCTGGTGGATGAGATCGTGCTGGTGGCGGGTAAGAACCGCGCCTTTCTGGAGCAGCAGGCTGCGGCCTGCCCAAAGCCGGTGCAGGTAGTGCCCGGCGGGGCCACCCGCGCCGAGAGCGCGAAGAACGGTGTGCTGGCGGCGCACGGCGACCTCGTGGCCGTCCACGATGCAGCCCGCCCCTTTGTGAGCGAAGCCGTCATCGAGGCGGCCGTCTACGCCGCAGCGGCCTGCGGGGCCGCGGCCCCGGCGGTCCCGGTGAAGGACACCGTCAAGCGGGCTGTGCGCGGCGACGGCAAGACCGTGCCGGAGGCCTGCATGGTGGCCGAAACGCCCGACCGCAGCACACTGTATGCGGTGCAGACCCCCCAGTGCTTCGACCGTGCCGCCTATCTGGCTGCGCTGGAAGAGCTGGACGCAGAAAAGGCCCGCCTCGTCACCGACGATTGCAGCCTGTTCGAGCTGACCGGACGCCCGGTGCAGCTGACCCAGGGCGACTACGCCAATCTGAAGATCACCACGCGGGAGGACCTGCCCCGCCCGCAGCAGAAGGAAGGAGAACCTATGCGCATTGGTCATGGTTATGATGTTCATCGTCTCGTGGAGGGCCGCAAGCTGATCCTGGGCGGTGTGGAGATCCCGTATGAGAAGGGCCTGCTGGGCCATTCCGACGCCGACGTGCTGGCCCACGCCGTCATGGACGCTGTGCTGGGCGCAGCGGCTCTGGGCGACATCGGGAAGCACTTCCCGGATACCGACCCCGAATATGCCGGGGCTGACAGCCTGATGCTGGCCCGCCATGTAGCCCGCATCGTCCGGGAGAACGGCTGGAAGGTCGAGAACATCGACTCCACCATCCTCTGCCAGAAGCCGAAGCTGGCTCCCTACATCCCCGCCATGCGCGAAAAGCTGGCCGAAGCCTTCGGGATGCCGCTGGACGCCGTAAGCGTCAAGGCCACCACCGAAGAGCATCTGGGCTTTACCGGCGAGGGGCTGGGCATCGCCGTCCATGCGGTGGCTCTGATCGAAACGCTGTAAGCAGGAGAAACTTTCATGACTCTGAACTCGATCATCGCGAATTTCCAGACGTTCAAGCTGGCGGACCTTCTGGATATCATCATCATCGCGTTTCTGATCTATCAGCTGCTGGGCATCATCAACCGCACCCGCGCCGGGCAGCTGGCCAAGGGTGCCCTGCTGGTGCTGGCCGTCTATCTGGTAGCGAATGTGCTCAACATGCGCACGGTCACATGGCTGCTCAACTCGCTGCTGCAGGTCGGCCTGCTGACGCTGGTCGTGCTGTTCCAGCCGGAGATCCGCCGTGCGTTGGAACGGATGGGCCAGACCGACCAGTGGGCCTCGAAGCTCTTCAATGTGAAGGGCCGCTACAACGACCCCAGCTTCAAGGGGGCCTGGCGCAGCGCCATCATCGCCATCTGCGACGCCGCCGAGCGCTTTTCCGAGACCAAGACCGGTGCGCTCATCGTGCTGGAGCGCAGCACCAATCTTTCTGAGATCGTCCGCACCGGCACACCGGTGAACAGCGCGGTCAACCTGGAAGTGCTGGGCACCATCTTCTACGAGGGCACCCCCCTGCACGACGGTGCTGCCATCATCGAGAACGGCCGCATCAAGGCGGCGGGCTGTGTGCTGCCGCTGTCCAATAACCTGGACCTTGGCAAGGATATGGGCACCCGCCACCGCGCCTGCCTGGGCATCGCGGAGAACTCCGACGCCATCGCCATCGTCGTCAGCGAAGAGACGGGCATCATCTCCATGGCCAAGAACGGCGTCCTCATCCGCCACTTTGACCGCCAGACCCTGTACACCCGTCTGGTGGATGAGATGATCCCCAAGGAGACCGCCAGCGAAAAGACCGACAACAGCTGGAAGGGCAGAGTCAAGCGCCTGCTGAGCTGGGTGAACCAGAAAGAGGAGGACGAGCAGTCATGAGCAACGAGCCGAACAAGAGCGGCACAAAGCCTGCCATCCAACACAGCAAGAGCATCCTGGACGACCGCCGCATCCGGTTGCTGCTGGCCGTCGTGGGTGCCATCGTGGCCTGGATGGTCGTCACCATCGTGGTCCAGCCCGGCACCACCAAGACCATCGCCAATGTGCCGGTGGATTTCACCTACGATTCCGCCGCGTACACCTCCCGCGGCCTGAGCATCGTCAACGCTCCGGAAAAATACGTCACTCTGAAAGTTTCCGGCGACGGCTACACCATCGGCAGCCTCACGGCATCCGATTTCGTCGTCTACCCGGACTGGTCCGGTGTGCGCGACAGCGGCGAGAAGACCCTGCATCTGCAGGTGCGGGGCGTCAACGGCCTGCTGAACGGCGTCACCGTCTCCATCGAGGGCGGCGACAACAGCGTGGACGTGGTCTTTGATGTGGTGGAGGAAAAGACGGTCCCCATCACGGTGACCACCAACTACCTGACCATTGCCGATGGATATATTTTGTATGGGACGGAGCTTTCGAAGGAGAGCGTGACCCTCTCCGGCCCCAGCACCGAGATCGACAAGGTGACCACCTGCACCGCTGAAGTGACCCACAACGGCGAGCTGACGGAATCCGTCACCCTCGATACCGCCCTGCGGTTCTACACCAACAGCGGCAGCGAAGTCAAGTTCGCGTACACCACGCTGGAAGAGTCGAGCGTGGAGGTCACGCTGCAGGTCTACAAGATGGCCACGCTGCCCGTCAGCGTCAGCTTCATCAACGCCCCGCGCGATTTTGACGACTCGGTGCTGACCTACACGCTGAGCAAGAAGACCCTGAACGTGGCGGGCCCGGCCAGCCAGATCGACAAGATGTCCACTCTGTCCGTCGGCACCATCGACCTGTCCACCTTCTCGCTGAACAAGGTCTATGAAATGCCCATCGAGCTGCCCAGCGATATCCGCCTGCTGGACAACATCTCCACCATCACCGTCAGCTTCGATTCCTCCAAACTGGAGACCAAGACCCTGAATCTGCCCGCCGCGTGTGTGCAGGTGGTCAACCTGCCCTCCACCTATACCCTGACGGTGGAGACCGAGCGGCTGATGAACGTGACCCTCTGCGGCCCGGCGGGCGCGATGGAGGCCCTGACGCCGGAACAGGTCGTCATTGAGATCGACGCGGACGACTTCGCGGTGGCCATCGGCCAGCAGAACATCGCATGCAGACTGTATGTGCCGTCCAACGGCAAAATTTTCGCGCTGGGCAGCTATGTCATCCAGTGCAAGATCGAGAGCAACTAAAACGCAGCCCGCTCCGTCCATACTGTATGCAGGGGGCGGCAATGAAAAAGAAAGCAATCATCGTATGATTTTGGTAAGAGACATCAGGCTCCCCCTTTCCGCCGGGGAGCCGCAGGCCTTTGAAAAAGCGCTGCACCTGGCCCGCATCCCTCGCAGCAAAGCTGCCCATCTCGGTGTGGCAAAGCTGTCGGTGGATGCCCGCCACGGCCAGCCCAGACTGGTCTATACCGTTGCGGTAACACTCAAGGACGAGGGTGAGGAATCTGCATTTGCAGGGGCCTCGCCCTGCGTTGCTCTCCGCAGCAGGACCGATTTTTCCGTCCAGAACGGCACCGAGCCGCTGGCCCACCGGCCCATCGTCTGCGGGCTTGGCCCGGCGGGTCTGTTCGCGGCGCTGCTGCTGGCCCGGCAGGGCTACCGGCCCATCGTGCTGGAGCGCGGCCCGGCGCTGGATGAGCGGGTGAAGGCGGTGGAGCATTTTTCCGCCACCGGCGAGCTCAACGAGAACGCGAACATCCAGTTCGGCGAGGGCGGCGCAGGCACCTTTTCGGACGGCAAGCTGACCACCCGCATCGGCGATGCGCTGTGCGGCTTTGTCACCGAAGTGTTTTTGCAGCATGGTGCCCCGGCGGAGATCGCCTGGAAGCAGAAGCCGCATGTCGGCACCGACCTGCTCCGGGGCGTCATCACCTCCATCCGGAAAGAGATCGAATCTCTGGGCGGCGAGGTGCATTTCAACACGGCCCTGACCGGCTTTGTGCGGAAGGACGGCAGGCTCGTCGGCGTCCAGACCACGCAGGGCAGCTTCCCGTGCGAGGCGCTGGTGTTCGCGGTCGGCCACTCGGCGCGGGATACCTTTGAAATGCTGATGGACAGCGGCCTTGTGCTGGAGTGCAAACCGTTCAGCGTGGGCTTCCGGGCGGAGCATCTGCAAAGTGCGATCGAAAAGAGCCTTTACCACGAGGCGGCGGGCCACCCGGCGCTGCCGCGCGGGGAATACCAGCTGTCCCAGCATGTGGGCAGCCGGTGTGTTTACACCTTCTGCATGTGTCCCGGCGGGCAGGTGGTGGCCTCGGCCAGCGAGGCGGGCCGGGTGGTGACCAACGGCATGAGCTACCACGCCCGCAGCGGCAAAAACGCCAACGCGGCGGTGGTGGTCAGCGTGGGAGCCGAGGATTTCGGCAATGACCCGCGCCGGGCCATCGCGTTCCAGCGGGAGCTGGAAGCCAACGCCTATCAGACGGGCCGCGCCGGGGGAGCCTATGCGGCCCCGGCGGAAAATGTCCGGAGCTTCCTTGAAGGCCGGGGAGAACTGCACATCGGCACGGTGGAGCCGACCTACGACCGGGGCGTCGTGGCGGCAGACCTGGGCGCTTTGCTGCCTGGGGAGCTGGCCGACACCCTGCGGGCCGGTCTGCGGGCGTATGAACGCAAGATCGCCGGGTACACCGCGCCGGACGCGGTCCTGACCGGTCTGGAGACCCGCACCAGTAGCCCTGTGCGGCTGAAGCGGGAAGAAGATCTGGAATCGGCCCAGCTGGCAGGGTTGTACCCCTGCGGAGAAGGCGCGGGCTATGCAGGCGGCATCATGAGCGCCGCCGTGGACGGCCTGCGGGTCGCCCGCGTGATCATCGGCCGGTATCGTCCGGCAGAAGGGTGAGAAGATTTTGATGAACGATCGTGAAAACGATAGGATGAAGGAGACCGAAGGCCAGCAGGTGCAGCGGGAACTGGAAGACCAGCTGCGTGAGTTTGGCGACACCATGTCCGATGCGTTCCGCTATGGCTTTGAGGGCCGGGGCATGGAGATCGGCGACCGGGCCTGGGATGTGGGAAAAGCAGCCGTCCATGCGGCCAACTTCGGCATCTCGGAAGCGGGAAAAGCCCTCCGGAACAGCCGGAACGAATACTACAAAGCCCAGCAGGAGGCACAGAAAACCGGGCCCTGGAACGCGGGCGGGATGCCCCAGTGGGCCAGACAGATCTTTGGCCTGAAAGGGGAGCAGACCCCCGTAGACCTGCTGCGTGCAGACGGCAAAAAGCGCCAGAACGGCGGTGCAGCCCTGCTGGCCGTGGGCATCACCTTCATGGTGATCTTCGGGCTGGGAACGCTGGGCTGCCTCATTGGGTTGGGCGTTATTTCGCCGGCTGACGTTGTGGTGTCGGCTACGGAGGGCGGCGGCATCCTGATGACGGGCACGGATTACGTTATGAACACCGCCTACAACGCGCTGGGCATCGTCGGCAGCATGCTGGCCCTTGTCACGGCGGGCTTTGGCTGGATGACGGCCTGCGGTTCCGCCTGGGTGAAAGCTGGAAAGCAGCTGGGGCAGTTCGCCGATCTTGCGGATACCACCGACTACCACAAGGGCCTTTCGGTCCGGATGCTGGCCGACCTCGTCCACCAGAACCGGAAAAAAATGCTGAAGAAGCTGCAAAAATACATCCGCAAAGGCTGGCTGAACGGATGGCTGGATGAAAAAACGGAAACACTCTATCTGACGGCGGAGGATTACCGCGCCGCGCAGGAGGCCAGAGCCGCCGTGCAGGCAGAGCCGGAACCCAAGGCCGAACCGCAGGCGGAACCCCAGGAGACCCCGCTCAACCTCGAAACGACCCGCCGCTTCGCCAAAGTGCTGGCGCAGGAGCAGCAGCTCATGCAGGATGCACAGGGCGTGGAGGAGCTGGCCCACATGCAGAAGACCACCGAGGCCATCTGCGACTGGCTGGAAGCCCACCCCGAAAG
>ENA-UERC01000819-UERC01000819.1-human-gut-metagenome-genome-assembly--contig:-NODE-819-length-21098-cov-3.981590_pt1 | contig 21098 bp, 17 predicted proteins | sample MGYA00242955_ERZ507955 | MGnify/ENA primary metagenome ERZ507955 (study PRJEB26167, sample SAMN06115394) | human gut metagenome | host: Homo sapiens | place: China:Hubei | collected 2016-04-27 | study... | reverse complement strand
CCCATACGCGGATTTTCCCAAAAACAACATCAAATAACTTATATAACGAAGTAATCACTCCTCACGGCTATAAATAGAATCTTTTATATCATTGATATCCACAAATTTATTCACTATGGCATAGATCGTCAATCCAGCCGGACTATGTATTTGCAATTTCCCTGCGATGTTTCTCCTATGGGTTATGACTGTATGGGCAGACAAACACAATTTTTCAGCGATCTGCTTATTGGTCATTCCTTTCACAACGCCTATAATAATCTCTTTTTCTCTCTCGGTGAGCGGTTCTTGTCGTTCTTCTTTTTCAGAAGAAGCCTGCACCATCGATTCAAACGTTTCCTTAATCTGCTCTGCCGAATCGTACACCGAGATGACTCCATCATACATTTTTAAAACCGAAGCATCTGCCAAAGAATGCTGTAAAGCAATGCATTTCAATGAGAGACCTTCAAGGCTCTTCTTAAATTGTATAATAGACGATATACCTGCCAATCCCGGATCTATAATCAATATATCTGGCCTACGCCACGACAATAATGCTGGGAGCTGCTGCATATCGGCAACTTCGGCCGCTTCGATATTGAGAGTCGACAGTTTTTTCAACACAGTCAATAATCCCTTACGGATAATCAATGAAGGTTCTGCTATGACGACTTTTAATACAGGCTTCATTTTTTTCTTTCTATATTATATTCCAGCGTTTGAATGACCGGAATAAAAAGATAATCCTCTATATAATTATGCGAAGCTAAATCTTGTTCGCATGTAAATATATCGAACAACACGCTATTCAGCTCATTACTACTCGATGCCGGATAATATTTTATCAATATATTTTTCAGTTCGGTCAATTTCGCTTCAACCTGATCGTGTCGTTTTCGAAATATCGCAATACTGTACATATCGGGCTTTACACCTGCCAATAAAGAGTTTACATAAGGAAAAACAGTACTCTCTTCATACCGCATGTGTTTCTGAACCTCGGCTACATACTCGTCGAAAAACCGAAGAATTGCAATAGAAATATCTTTCTCTCCTCCATCTATCGCATTCAGTAGATTACAACGAATAGCCGGTAATCTGAAATTCAGAAAATAGTCGTGAGAATTATGTAAATACTCCAATAAAGCCCCGGCAGATATAACATTTTTATAGTCATCGACATCACCCTCGTCTAACAATAAATTAACTACGGCCAAAAATGTTTCGGTATGTACGCCATTTTCCCGACAAACCTCCCCGATACTTTTATCGCCGAAACCCAACGCAATACCGAAACGGCTCATGACTAACAACACAGGGTAATTGTCACAAACCAAATCGCTCATTCGGTTATTCTGATTATATGCTCCGAGTTTATACATATTTTTTTCTTTTACTTTTTTGTATCATTGAAATACAAATATAACCAAAGGTGAGCGCAAAGGCAAACGGAAACCTCATTTCCGATTTGACTCTGCCGAACCGCATCCTATATTCTACAAATATAGCGAAATATCATTGTTTCGACATGACAAAGGAACAGCATTCCCAAGAGTTATACAATCCCCTTTTTAGGTGAAATAAGTGCTTTGCCATACCTAATTGTTGTTACTGTATATCATTATGCCATAAATATAAACATCTAGCCCCCTAAATTTGTCCACCCAAATAAAATCGAACTATGGTAAAAATTCTTTTAGACAACGGGCACGGATACGACACACCGGGAAAGAGGTCTCCTATATGGTCCGACGGTAGTCAACTATTCGAATGGGAGTTTAACCGCGACATCGTATCCCGAATAGAAATTCTATTGAAAAAGGCCGGTATCTCTTGTGTCCGACTAGTACCCGAAAAAGAAGATATTTCTTTATCGGAACGCTGCAAACGGGCCAATACGATCGCAAAACAAAGTGATTGTTTACTTATGTCTATCCATGCGAATGCTGGTGGAGGAAGCGGCTGAGAAGTGTTTAGCTATTTAGGTAGTCACAAAAGCAAATCATACGCCGAAATATTTCGAGACCTTTGGAAAAATCATTTTCCCGAACTTCATTTTCGAGGTTGTAAAGAAGAGAATTTCGGTATATTAAGAGAATCTGTTTGCCCCGCACTTCTCACCGAAAACCTTTTTATGGATAACTACGCAGATTGCAAAATACTTCTATCGGAATGCGGACGAGAAAAAATAGCCCGTTGGCACGCAGAATCTATTCAAACAATTTTGAGGCGATTTTATCAACTCGGGTAAACTTTTTATTGCTTCGACATGTTATAGGGAAAAACCAATATATAACGATATGAAAAAATTTGTTTTTACATTATTCGCCGTGGCAGCTCTTATCGCTTGCCAGTCAAACAATAAACAAAATCAGATGACCGGCGAAGGCGAAGCCGTAGAAATCGTAGGAACCGATTCGACCGGACTGGTAGATGTATTCGCTTATGAAGGTACAGTACCGACAGCTTCTGGGAAAAAAGACAGTATGGACTACTTGGTAATCATTACCCAAAAGATAGACAGTGTCAATGGCGTATACCAAATGACAACAACCTATATAACAGCCGATGGGAAAAGCGGGAAAAAAATAAACAGTAAAGGGAAAAAGCTATCTCATAAAGGGACTAAAAAAGATAAAGCAGCCAAAGTTTACAAGCTAGTCCCCGACAGCGGATCGAATCAAACCGTCAATTTGTGGGTAGAAAGCGATACAACGGTCGTTATTCTTGACGACCAAATGAATACCCCTGCTAAACCAGAGCATTACAGATTAAAAACCGTTAAGAATAAAAAGTAAAATACGATGTTTTAGGCTTATAGAGAAGAAGGAATGAAGTTTATTATTTGTAAAACTTTATTCCTTCTTCTCTATAAATCAAAAAACTGAATCGCCGCTAAATCTTTGTCTAACCACTTCATACATCATGACGCCTGCTGCCACAGAAACATTGAGCGAACCGATGTTCCCAACCTGAGGGATAGCAACCATCTCGTCGCACAAACGTAAATTATCGGCATCGACCCCTGTATCCTCAGCGCCCATAACCACTGCTACGGGGACCGTATAATCCACCCGTGTGTAATTCATAACAGCCTTCTCAGAAGCGGCGACCACTTTAATCCCGCTATCTTTCAAATAACGAATAGCACTATGTATCGAGCGCTCTCGACAAACAGGGATATGCAACAAAGCTCCCGCCGAAGTTTTTACCGCATCGGCATTCACACTGACACTTCCCCGTTCGGGTAACACAATGGCATCTACGCCTGTACATTCACACGTTCGAGCAATCGCTCCAAAATTACGTACATCGGTAATTCCATCGAGAAGAACAATGAATGGAACCTTCCCCTCCTCGAACAAAGAAGGGATTATATCTCCCAACCGCTGATACGACACCGCCGAGATAAAAGCGATCACTCCTTGATGATTTTTGCGGGTAATCCGGTTCAATCGTTCGACCGGTACACGCTGGACGAAAAATCCACGACCTTTTATCAAATCGAAAAGTTCTTTCGCCAAATCGCCTTGAAGGTCTTTCTTTATCAGAATCTTATCTATTTCCTTTCCGGCTTCCACTGCTTCTATTACAGCTCGGATGCCAAAAATCATTTCATTTTTTTCCATCTTTCAAGTCATTACGTTTCAATAATTCACGAGCATTATCCAAAGCCGCAGCTGTCAAAGAGGAACCACTCAGCATACGAGCGATTTCCTCGATCCTCTCTTTTTCCGATAACTTAATCAAATGAGTAGCTGTCGATGTTTCCGTATCACTTTTATAAACCCGATAATGCGTTTGTCCCAGAGAAGCGACCTGCGGCAGATGAGTGATACTGATCACCTGCATGCACTCGGCCATCTCTCTCATAATTCCGGCCATCTTATCGGCAATCTCTCCCGACACACCCGTATCGACCTCGTCAAAGACAATCGAGGGTAATGCCATAGCATGAGCAATGAGAGCTTTTAACGAAAGCATCAATCTCGATATTTCTCCACCAGAAGCGACCTCGGATACCGATTGTAACGGTTGATTTTTATTGGCAGAAAACAAAAAACGAATAATATCACCTCCATTTTCGTCATATTGCTGACGAGGAGAAATTTCTATTTCGAACCGCAGATTCGGCATCCCCAAAGGTTTCACCCTTTCAGTCAACGTTCGGGATATTTGATCGGCAGCTTTTCTCCGTTCTGCCGAAAGTTTGCCAACAAGCTCACTCACCCTTCGCTCCCGCACCTCGATTTTTCGCCTTAGCTCCGACAGTTCCTCATCGAAATTTTCGATACGGGTCAACTTATCGGCAAAAGAATCTCTCAGAGCCAACAATTCAACGGTCGTACTCACCCTATGCTTCTGCTGCAAAGAGTAGTAAATATCCAGACGATTTTCAACCCAAGACAATCGGTCGGGATCTACACTTAGGCTATCTTGGGAATGATCGACCGATGAAGCAATATCTTTCAAATCGATATAATCCGATTCAATCCGTCCCACCAACTCATCGATTTCGGGGTATAACCGGGAGAGAGATTTCATTTTGGACAATGCTGCATTCAGGAGAGGAACAACACCAGTCTCTTCTTCATGCAAATATCCCTGAATAACCGCCAACTCGCCCTTTATTTCCTCGGCATGTTGCAACGTTTGCTGCTCTACCTCCAATTCTTCTTGCTCTCCTTCTTTCAATTGTGCCGCCTCTAACTGGAACAACTGATACCGCAAGTAATCTTCTTCTTCCCTACCCAATCGATTTTCATCTTGTAATCGAGCATATTCTCTCAATAATTCATGCCACGAACGATACTCCCGTTGATAATCGGACAATAAACTAAAATTTCCGGCCATCGTATCGACGACACGTAACTGAAAATGAGAATCGGCCAACAAAAGATTCTGATGCTGAGAATGTATATCGATAAGCTGTTCTCCTAATGATTTCAACTGAGTCACAGAAACCGGCGTATCATTGATAAAAGCCCTCGACTTGCCCGACGGAAGAATCTCTCTTCTCAAAATACACTCCTTAGCATCATAGTCCAGTTCGTTCTCTTCAAAAAAAGATTGCAGATGATACGACGATATATCGAAAAGACCTTCTATTACCGACTTTTCATCGGTACGTTTCAATGATTTCAAATCAGCACGCTGCCCCAATATCAACGACAATGCACCTAATATGATAGATTTACCGGCCCCCGTTTCACCTGTTATCACCGAAAAACCCGAGTTAAATTCAATATTGAGTTCATCGATAAGCGTATAATTGCGAATACTCAATTTCTTGATCATAGTAACTACACTTTATCTTTCTGTCTGACGTATTTTCTCGAGTATCGTATTCTCAGTAGGATAGATACCACTCAACGTTTCATATACCGATTCTTTTTCCGAAACCGGAGCTTTTGAATACACATTTACCAATTCATCGAGTTTCGCATCTTTAAATAAAGGAATGAGTACCGACATCGGTGCAGCTTCGTATACTTTCTGTAATTGCTGTATAGCATCGGTTATTTTTGCCCGTCCTTTATCTACACTCAAAGCCATTTCGTCCAAACCGCCTCGATGATAGTCATACCATAACTGTCGAAATCCGGCAGTGCCCTGCTCGATAAACGCCGATAATAAAGCATGGCGATTACGGGTATCTTCAAAAGCCTTCCACCCGGCTTCCATAGAAGATTGTCCAAGATTCACCACTTGATGCGCCAATTCGTAGAATGGAGTTCCCCCCATAGGCGAGAAACTGTCGAAATCGACTCCGAGAATCATGTAAACATAAAAATTGATAACAGCCGTGAGATTACTCTCTATACTTGTCTCGGAAAATACAAGCGGTTCGTATTGCTGATAATTGAACTCTACTTTGGTATCTTTGAAATTGATGAGTGTCGTCGTATAGGAACTGTTATATACCGGACGCCGCGATTGCACTTGCAACTCGCAGACAAACCGATTATCGGTATATTCCTTAACGGTAAAAAGCATGGAGCAATCTATCCGTTCGACCGGCGAAATTTGAGCCGTAGACCATTTTCTATCGTTAATATACTCGGTTATAGCTTCCTTTAAAGTCGTAAACACCTCTTTATTCGTGCCCTGTATCTGGTCACTATTCACCTCTACACGACAATTCAACTCCTGTGCAGCTGACAGGAAAGGAAGGAGGAGAAGTAAAAAATACAAGACATTTCTTTTCATATCATCTCTCTTATTCAAGACACTCAAATGGAAAAGTTTCTACCGTTTAACGATTCAACGATCCTCCGACACATAACGGCCGATAATATCCACAATATCAGCAGCGACCTCGATCTTGGGCTTACACGGAATCTCCACCGGTTCTCCCTGCTTGCCGATAACAGTTACTTTATTCGTATCACATTGGAATCCCGCCCCCGCATCCCGCAACGAATTCAAAACGATAAAATCGAGATTCTTTTTCTCCATCTTCAAACGGGCATTCATTTCCTCGTCATTGGTTTCGAGAGCAAAACCCACCAAACACTGTCCGGGTCTTTTTCTTCGTCCCAACTCTGCCGCTATATCGGGATTCGGTCGAAGCCGAAGAATCCGGTCTTCCCCTGTTCGTTTCAATTTCACATCGCTTACCGTTTCAGGAGCATAATCGGCGACGGCCGCACACATGATCGCTATATCCGACCGGTCGTACTCGGATAGCACAGCCCGATACATTTCTTCGGCAGACTCGACATCGATACGGTCGATCGATGAATGATTCGTTTTCAGACTCACCGGGCCAGCGACCAACATAACTTCGGCTCCTGCCTCGGCACAGGCTTCGGCAAGGGCAAATCCCATTTTCCCGGACGAGTAGTTACCGATAAAACGCACCGGATCGATTTTCTCGTAAGTAGGTCCCGCTGTAATCAAGACTTTTTTCCCGGAAAGCGGCTTAGAAGTTTCAAAAAAACGATCGAGTATTTCGACTATCTTCTCGGGTTCTTCCATACGTCCTTTGCCGGTAAGATGACTGGCTAACTCACCGGTAGCCGGTTCTATGATATGATTTCCATATGACCTCAACATATCCAAATTACGTTGTGTCGAAGCATGGGCATACATATCCAAATCCATAGCCGGAGCCACAAAAACGGGAGCTTTACAAGACAGATAAGTCGTAACAAGCATATTATCGGCTATCCCGTTGGCCATCTTACCGATTGTCGCAGCCGTGGCCGGTGCAATGAGCAAAGCATCTGCCCAAAGCCCCAAATCGACGTGGCTATGCCATTCGCCGGTATTGGCCGTAAAAAACTCACTAACCACAGGCTTGCCGCTCAGCGAAGACAAGGTAACCGGCGTAATGAATTCTTTCCCCGAGGGAGTCATTACCACTTGTACTTCGGCTCCCCGCTTTATCAGCAGACGCAGTAAATAGGCTGCTTTATACGCGGCTATACTACCCGTAATACCCAATATGATATGTTTTCCTTTCAACATCGTTGAAACTCTATTTTTTACGCAATTTAGAAACGCCGGCGTGCGCGAGTATATATTTCAGTTATAACGTTTTTCGTATTCAACGGGAAATCACCCTGCATCATCCAACTGTAATAACTCGGTTCTAATTGGAAAACTTCCTCAACGGAACGCCCTTTGTATTTCCCGAAATTAAATACAGCCACATCGTACTCATTAAGAATAATACGCCCTGCGAAATCTACATTTCTATTTTGAGTCGAAAACGATACCCACGAGTCTATATCGTTCGTGAGATACTTTCCCTCGTACTCTTCTTTCATCTCCTCCGTATAACGGTCGAGCTGAGCCTTAAACACCTCATAAGTCGCCCGCGTATCGGCCAAAGCCGAATGGGCATCGACCAACGGCGCTCCACAATAGAATTTGTAAGCGGCTTTTAACGTGCGAGGCTCCATGATATGATAGATAGTTTGTACATCGACAAACTTCCTTTTCGATATATCGAGATTGACCCCGGCTCTCAACAACTCTTCTATAAGTAGAGGAACATCAAAACGATTGGAGTTAAATCCGGCAATATCGGCTCCTTCGAACACCTTCGCAATATTCCGCGCCACATCTTTGAACAGCGGCTTATCGGCCACCATTTCGTCCGTAATATGGTGAACGGCCGTCGAAGCCGGAGGAATGGGCATTCCCGGATTGATATAAATATCTTTTTCTTCTGTTTTTCCGTTCGGAAACACCTTTACATATGCCAACTCTATAATTCGGTCGGTCGTTATATTCGTTCCGGTCGTTTCCAAGTCGAAAAAGACAAGCGGATTCTTTAAGTTCAAATTCATTTTCTGTTATTCAATCGCTTAGAATTTATTAAAAATCGCTGAGCATCATCGGCATTAACAGCATCAACAAATCTTCATTTTCTTTATTTTCCAGCGGCAGGATCACCCCGGCGCGAGTCGGATCCGAAAGTTCTACGAGTACCTCGGTTGCCGATATATTATTCAAGATTTCTATCAAAAACGAAGCTTTAAATCCAATAGTCAAATCGTCGCCGGTATAATTGCATGCCACTTTTTCCTCTGCCGAAATCGAGTAGTCCTTATTCTCGGTAGATACGACCAACTCCCCGTTTTTCAGTTGTAATTTAGCCAATCCCAAAGCAGCATCGGCAAATACGGATACACGACGCAAGACGTTGACAAACAAAGCGCGGTCGATAATTAAACGATTGGGATTATTCGTCGGAATAACCGAGTTGTAATTGGGATAATTACCCTCGATAAGCCGGCAATTCAAAACAAAATCCGAAAGTTTGAAACATGCATTTTTCGAATCAAAAGCCAACTCTACCTTTCCACTCTCTTTCGGGAGTATAGCCTTCAACAAATTGGCCGGTTTTTTCGGTAGTATAAACGATGCCCGTACACCGGGGGCAATGCCCTGATTTTTGAACCGAACCAGTTTGTGTGTATCGGAAGCGACGAAAGAAACGCTATCTTCAAAAATATCCATGAATATACCATTCATAATCGGCCGAAGTTCGTCCTCGGCAGTAGCGAACAACGTGCAACCTATACCGTTAAGTAATTGTTGAGCTTCGACAGAAAACGATACCGCAGAAGAATCCATCGGCATTTTGGTAGGATACTCGTCACCATTCACCCCGATAAAGTTATAGCGTCCGTTCTGGAAGTAGAGGAATATTTCCAAATTATTGTCGTCGATCTCAAACGTCAATGGTTGATCGGGCAACTCTTTCAACGGTTCGAGCAATATTTTCGCATTGACAGCAAAAACACCCTCTCCCTCGGCTTCCATTACATCGATAGCCGTAGTCATAGTCGTCTCCTGATCCGATGCCGTCATAGACAATCGAGTTCCTTCGAGACGAAATAAAAAGTTGTCGAGAATAGCCATCGAGTTTTTCGAGTTAATTACTCGGCTAATAGTTTGCAAATGCGATAGCAACAACGTGCTGGATACGATAAATTTCATAAATATATCTTTTTATTTATTTGTTTCACTACATTCTCTCGATAGCTCTTTCACTGACTATCAAGCCCGAACAAAGCAACCTCCTCGGTACTTTGTTCTTATATCTTTAACGAACAAATGTAATGATTTTTTTTTTCTCTACCGACTAATTCGACAGAATAAATAAAGAAGTTATCAACAGACAATAACGACGAGATTGCCCCCTCCCGGTTTTTCCTCGAAACCTATTCATTTCTCGAATATTATTTTTATATTTGGCTTTACGCTCACTTATTCGTTATATTTGTAGAATATAAGATGAATCAAAAGAATATAAGTATTATTTGTATAGCCTTATGCCTAATTCTGATAGGAGGCTATATCCTCCGGCAAAATTACCTGCTCGAAAAAGCATATAAAACGGCCGGTATATATGATTATATTCACGCAGAAGAAAGTAAAATAATTCTTGAAATAGAGCAAGTATCGCAAATCGACTCCTTTACATCTCGTTTACCCATTTTACGACGAGTATCCCCTATCCTATCGTTATGGCAAGAAATACTTTCTTCGGCCCGATTACCCGAAACCAGCGCTATAACCATCTCTTTTTCGGAAACAGGGGAGGCTGCGATCTGGTACTGCATGCCCCGACAGAAACAAAAAAATCTAAAAAAGATACTACCCCGGCTAATATCAAATAATTACCGCCCCGTTTGCGAAACCAAAGGTTCGATTACTGTCAACCACTACGCTCTGCACAACGGTTCTTTTTTGCATGTGCTTTTTGCTCCGGGCGTCACTGCTATCTCTTTCGAATCTTCTTTATTCCGGGAAGCCCAACAAACCGTAGACAAATTAAGCCGACGAGAACAATTCACACACACACGCCAAACTCTCGATTCCCAAGCTGCGGCAAGACTTTTGCGGCAAATACCAGAAAATTCGCACCGCAACTCAGGTAGATGGCAAGGGGAAAATATCTATTTGTTCGAAAAGAAAGCCGACGAGAAAGTAGCAACCTTCTCCAATGACTCAACCGCAACAGCAGCTACAACCACATCACTCTCTGAAACTACAAAATAACGGAATGAATCGACCGAGCCGAATTTTTCTTATCCCCCTCACAACTCTTGTCTGTGCCAAGATATTGATTTTATCTTTATTTTATGAACAGTACCCTCACTAATTTCAACGGGGCCCGGATAAAAAAAACAAAAGAGGCCGGCAATCTACGAGATAACCGACCTCTTATAGTGTCCGAGATGAGATTCGAACTCACACGAGCCAACGCCCACTACCCCCTCAAAGTAGCGTGTCTACCAATTCCACCACCCGGACAGTATTACAGTATCTATTAGAAGGTGCCCAGAACAGGACTCGAACCTGCATGCCTCTCGACACACGCACCTGAAACGTGCGCGTCTACCAATTCCGCCACCTGGGCATAGGTAATTGCAATCTAAACTGCGTTGAGCGGAAAACGAGACTCGAACTCGCGACCCTAACCTTGGCAAGGTTATGCTCTACCAACTGAGCTATTTCCGCGATTGCGGATGCAAAGGTAGATATTTTCCTTAAACCTGCAAACATTCCGCAGACTTTTTTCACACAGAAAAGTGTACATTTTCGCCAGGCATACAAGCAGACTTTTGATTATCAACTCATTCGCCCACGATAATCTTCATAAGAAAATTGCTTGAAAACTTCAGCTTTTCCTTCTTTTGTCCACATTGCAATGGCCGGATGGTGAATTCCATTGAACATATTCGTCTTTACAGTGGTGTAATGTATCATGTCCTCAAAGACGATTCTCTCCCCTATCTGCAGCTCATGGTCGAAACTCCACAGTCCCATATAGTCGCCGCTCAAGCAGGAGTTTCCTCCAAGGCGATAGACGTAAGGGCCCGCATCGCCCATCTCCGCTCCACGCACTGCAGGCTGATAGGGCATCTCCAGACAATCCGGCATGTGGCACGTAAAGCTAACGTTGAGAATGGCGGTACGAATGCCGCGGTTTTCCACGATGTCCACTATCTCCGAGCTCAGCACACCGGTCTGCCAAGTAAAAGCGGAACCGGGCTCAAGAATGATTTGAAGATGTGGATAGCGCCCCTTCAAGCCCTGCAACAGACGGACAAGATGCTCTACATCATAATCCTTACGCGTCATCAGATGCCCGCCTCCTAAATTCAACCACTTAATCTGTGAGAACCAGCGGGAGAATTTTCCTTCCAAGTGCTCCAATGTGTGTTCCAGCTCGTAGGAAGAAGACTCGCAGTGACAATGACAGTGAAAACCTTCAATACCCGCCGGAAGTTCTTCGGGAAGCGGGTCGGCCATTACACCGAAGCGGGTACCGGGTGCGCAGGGATTATAAAGCTCCGTTTCCACCTCAGAGTATTCAGGATTGATACGGATACCGCAGGAAATGCCGCTTCCCTCCGCCACCACTACCGGATAAAAGCGGTGGAACTGCGAAAGCGAATTGAAAGTAATATGGCTGCTGCACCGCATTATCTCCGGAAAATCGGCCTCGGTATAGGCAGGCGAGTACGTATGTGCCTTACTTCCGAACTCCTCCAATGCCAGACGGGCTTCGTAGACGGAACTTGCCGTAGAGTGGTCTATATACTCCCTGAAAATGGGAAAGGAACGCCACATGGCAAATGATTTGAAAGCGAGGATTATCTCCACACCTGCGCGGTCGGCCACACTTTTTATCAGTGCGAGGTTCTTTCTCAGCAATCCTTCTTCCATAATATAGCAGGGAGAAGGGAAAAGGGAAAAGTCTTTATTTGTCATTCTTCTATCTATATTTACTATTCTAAATTGTCCGTATGTATCGTTCTAACTGTCTTTTTTTAAGATACCACGGTCCTACACTTATACCATCATCCTCTTACAAATATCCCGTTTTTGTGTGAGACAAAAGATGCGACTATCCTATGACAGCACTTTGAAACGCGCGAAGCGCAGCAAAAGTTGTTTGTCTCCCGCATTCTTGAAGCGGATGGTGGCTTTCGCATTGTCTCCTTCGCCCTCCACTTTCAAAACTTCACCCAGGCCGAAACGTTCGTGCTCTATCAATTGTCCCTGCTGTACACGATTGGCAGACCCGCCGGCAGAAGGCGATGTACTTGCCGTATTTGCAGAAGGCGCCACCCGTTTCAGGTTACGTGGAACAGTCGGCGCAATAATCTGCTGTTTCGGTCGTACAGACACACGCTCTTTTCCTCCATACGGAGCATCTTCCCTATCAGGCGCAAAACCTCTGGCGTTCTCCCTGCGGAAAGCGGCGGCTTCCTCCTCTACCCTGCGGAACATTCCCGCATCCTGAGGCAGACGCAGGAAACGTATATCTATATCCTTCAGGAAACGGCTGGGACTGCCAAACTCCATCTTGCCATATCGGAAACGCGTCTTTGCATACGATAGGAAACAGTGTTCTTCAGCACGTGTGATGGCTACATAGAACAGCCGCCGTTCTTCCTCCAATGCCCGGGGAGAGTCACCCACCATGCCGCTGGGAAAAAGATTCTCCTCCATCCCCACTACAAACACATTCTTGAACTCCAATCCCTTGGCCGAATGTACAGTCATCAGGGTTATCTTCTCATCGTCCCCATCCTTATCCGAATCCTGGTCGGTAAGAAGGGAAACTTCCGAAAGGAAGTCACCCAACAACACGTTCGGGTTTCCTTCCTCCTGCCGTTGGGCACAAAAATCACTCATACCGTTCACCAGCTCCTCTATATTCTCCTTACGGCTCAGATTCTCGGGAGAGTTGTCCTGACACACATCATTGATGATGCCCGATTGGCGAATAATGTCGGCACCGATCTCGTAGGCATTCTTCTCCGCAGCATCTGTGATAAAGGCGGATATAAGTTCGCGGAATGCCTGCAACTTTCCCACCGTACCTTTATTGAAGTTCAAGCCATACGCCAACGGCTCACAAAGCACGGTCCACAAACTTACATTGTGCCCGGTGGCGGCAGCAATGATTTTTCCCACTGTCGTATCTCCGATACCCCGTGCAGGATAATTGATAATACGTTTGAAAGCCTCTTCATCATTGGGATTCACTATCAGACGGAAGTAAGCAATAACATCTTTGATTTCCTTGCGTTGATAGAACGACAAGCCTCCGTAAATACGGTAAGGCATACTGCGTTTGCGCATGGCTTCCTCAAAGATACGGCTCTGCGCATTGGTACGGTAGAGTATCGCAAAATCAGAGTAGGCATAGCGCTTTTCACGCCGCAGTTCAGCTATCTTATTCACCACAATATCCCCTTCTTCCACATCACTGTATGCCTGGTACACACCAATGGCCTCTCCCTTCTCCTTTTCCGAGAACACTTCCTTGCGTATCTGCCACTGGTTCTTTTCTATCAGGCTGTTGGCCGCGCGGACAATGGTCTGGGTGGAACGGTAATTCTGCTCCAGCTTGAAGACCTTCGTATCGGGATATACTTTCGTAAAGTAGAGAATATTGTCAATATCGGCACCACGGAAGGAGTAGATACTCTGTGCATCATCCCCCACCACACAGACATGCTGATGGTTCTTGGCAAGTTGCAGCACGATGCTGTGCTGTGCAAAATTGGTATCCTGATACTCATCCACCAGAATGTAACGGAACTGCTCCTGATAACGCGCCAACACCTCGGGGTGGTCCCGGAACAGCAGGAATGTGTAGAACAGCAAATCGTCGAAGTCCATCGCATCTGCCTGCCGGCAACGCTCCCAATATCTCTGGTAGATGTCGCGAAGCGCCGGAACCTTGGCTGCACGGTCTCCTTCGTAAGCCTCCTTGTTGTTGGCATAGCCTGCCGGAGAAACCAGATGATTCTTGGCATTCGAGAGACGCGCCTGCACCATCCCCGGCTTGTACACTTTCTCATCCAGCCCCATTTCCTTGATAATGGAACGTATCAAGCTTTTACTGTCTGCCGTATCGTAAATGGTAAACTGCGAAGTGAAGCCGATATGCCCGGCCTCGACATGCAGAATGCGCAGGAACATGGAGTGAAAGGTTCCCATCCACAGATGGCGCGCCCTCTCCGGCCCTACCTGACGGGCTATACGCTCCTTCATTTCGCGCGCCGCCTTGTTGGTAAAGGTCAATGCCAGAATGTTCCAAGGCTGGTAGCCATTCTCCAGCAGATAAGCAATCTTGTAGGTCAGCACGCGCGTCTTTCCCGAACCGGCACCGGCTATCACCAGTGACGGACCGTCATTGTATAACACCGCGTTCCGTTGTCCTTCGTTCAGTTCCTCTATATAATCGGGCATATCCGTATAATCTTAAAATGATGATATTTTTTCTTCCTTTGTTTTTACGGAGGCAAAGATAAAAAAAGCTTCGGAGACGTACGAACATTTCTATAGGTTATAGTGTTTATATAGTAAAGTTCCAAAATTAAATAATTGAAACTTATGAATACAATATTAACGATTTTAATGATAACAGTTATGACTTACGAAATGCCAAAACTTCCCTACACCAACAATGCACTGGAACCTGTAATCAGTCAGCAAACCATAGATTACCACTACGGTAAACATCTGCAAACCTACGTGAACAACCTCAACAACCTCGTTCCGGGAACGGAATTTGAAGGCAAAGACCTGGTAACCATTGTTGCCACAGCACCGGACGGTGCCATCTTCAACAATGCAGGACAAGTGTTGAACCACACATTATACTTCTTACAGTTTGCTCCGAAGCCTGCCCACAGCGAGCCTACCGGCAAGCTGGCAGAAGCCATCAAACGCGACTTCGGCAGCTTTGAGAATTTCAAGAAGGAATTCAACGCGGCAGCTGTCGGCTTGTTCGGCTCCGGATGGGCTTGGTTGTCTGCCGACAAGAACGGCAAACTCCACATCACCAAAGAAGCCAACGGTAGCAATCCGGTACGCGCCGGTCTTGTTCCGCTACTCGGATTCGACGTGTGGGAACATGCCTACTATCTTGATTACCAGAACCGCCGTGCCGACCATGTGAACGAACTGTGGAGCATCATCGACTGGGATGTAGTAGGTAAAAGACTGAAATAAGCAACAAGGTCCCACTAAACATGTTAATGACGCATTCTTGAGCAACTAAGGTTCAAGAATGCGTTTTCTTGTTTAAAATAGCCATCTAACATATTTTAAAGAAATTCTTTGGCTTCTACCATAAGTATTCATTAACTTTGCTAAACTTAAAAGTTAAACAAAAGAAATGAAACTCATCGTAGTAACAGCACCCACATTTTTTGTGGAAGAAGACAAGATTATCACGGCACTATTCGAAGAGGGGCTGGATATTCTACATCTGAGGAAGCCGGAAACTCCCGCCATGTATTCAGAACGGCTTTTAACGCTGATACCCGAAAAATACCATAAGCGCATCATTACCCATGAGCACTTCTACCTGCAGGAAGAGTTCAGCCTGATGGGGATTCATCTAAACACCCGCAATCCCAAAGAGCCCCACGACTATTCGGGCCACATCAGTTGCACCTGCCATTCACTGGACGAAGTGCAGAACAAGAAGCATTTCTATGACTATCTGTTCCTAAGCCCGATATATAATTGCATCACAAAGTCCGGAGTCACGTCCGGCTTCACAGCCGAAGAGTTGCGGCAAGCAGGAAAAAGTAAGGTCATAGACAGTAGAGTCATGGCTTTGGGAGGCATTACTCCCGACAACATACTGGAGATTAAGGATTACGGATTCGGTGGTGCCGTTGTAATGGGTGATTTATGGAATAAATTCAATGCCTGCACCGACCGCGATTATCTGGAAGTAATCTGCCACTTCAAGAAGTTAAAAAAAATGGCTGATTGAGCCTTGCCTTGGACTGGCAAATCAAAATTTACCGTACTCTTTGTATTCAATACCGGCAGGCAACGTGAAATAGAAGGTGGAGCCTTCCCCTTTCTTAGACTCCACACCGATACCTCCCCCATAGTGCTCCACAATAGATTTGGTGATGGAAAGCCCCAACCCCGTACCTTTGATATTGTAGTTCATCTTCACAAACCGTTCAAAGATGGCATGTCTTCCCACTTCATCGATACCACAGCCTGTATCTGCCACATAAAAATAGAAGTTATGGTTGCTCAATCTCCTGCAACCGATTTTCACACTGCCCATTTCCGTAAACTTCAAGGCATTCCTCACCAAGTTACCTATGACTTGGGCAAAACGCACACGGTCTACCACCAAACGGCATTGAGGCAACCGTTCTACAAACTCCACCTGAATGCCCGTGGGATGCGAGCGCATATTCTCCGTCGTGCAGACTTCATCAATCAGCGCGTTTACATCCACTTCTCCATCGTTATATTCCAGGGTATTTGCCTCAATCTTCGAATAGTCCAGCAAGTCATTGACCAGTTGCAGCAGCGAGTCCTTGTTATCATTAATCTCTTTCAGGAAAGCCATACGGGTTTCTCTGTCCAGATTATCCATTTCGGCAAGCATGGTTGTAAAGCCTACAATAGCATTCAAAGGAGTACGTATTTCGTGAGTCATATTAGCTATGAAAGCATTCTTCAGCTGATTGGATTCTTCGGCAACCTCATTGATGCGCTGCAACGTCTTCAACCTTTTGCTCTTGCTGATGGAAATGATTATCATGATGACCAAGAGCAGAATGACAATCATTCCAAAACTGTATATTAGTGCTTCATTCTTCTGATAGAGGTCGCTGGTCCAGACATCATATGCTGCCGTAATTGTTAATATCATCGTTTATTGCTTGCTTATTGGAAACTATAAAATTATAGGAAGCAAATATACTAAAGAAAACACAAATAAATTAATAGAAACTACAGTTTTTTCCAACAAAATGGGCCGCATGCCATTACCAAGTAAAGCATGCAGCCCATAAATGTCATTATTCAGTATTATTGATATCAGCCTTCAATGGCAGCCTGCGCCGCAGCCAGACGTGCAATAGGCACACGGAACGGAGAACAGCTGACATAATTCAAGCCAACTTTGTGGCAGAACTTCACAGAAGAAGGCTCACCGCCATGTTCGCCGCAGATACCGCACTTCAAATCCGGACGGATAGCACGTCCCTTTTCAGTAGCCATGCGCACCAACTGTCCTACACCATTCTGGTCGAGTACCTGGAACGGGTCTACTTTCAGAATCTTCTTCTCCAGATAAATCGGGAGGAAGGAAGCGATATCGTCGCGTGAATAACCAAATGTCATCTGAGTCAAGTCGTTCGTACCGAATGAGAAGAACTCGGCAGAGGAAGCAATGCGGTCGGCAGTCAAGGCGGCACGCGGAATCTCAATCATTGTACCTACCTTGAAGTCGATGCTGTCACCCACTTCTTCAAACAACTGGGCAGCCTCAGCACGAATCACTTCTTCCTGCTGCTTGAACTCATACAAGATACCGGTCAGAGGCACCATGATTTCAGGATGGGTTTCAACACCTTCCTTCTTCAATTCCAAAGCAGCACCCAGGATGGCACGCGTCTGCATCTGTGTAATTTCAGGATATGTATTTCCCAAACGGCAACCACGATGACCCAACATCGGATTATGCTCACAAAGTGCCTCAACACGTTGCTGGATATACTGGAGGCTCACGCCCATCGTATCTGCCATTTCCTGCTGTCCCTTCAGGTCATGGGGAACAAACTCATGCAAAGGAGGATCAAGCAGACGCACCGTCACCGGACAGCCTTCCATTGCTTTGAAAATTCCCTTGAAGTCAGCTTGCTGGTAGGGAAGAATCTTAGCCAAAGCCTTGCGGCGCCCTTCTGCATTTTCTGCCAGAATCATCTCGCGCATGGCTTTAATCTTCTCGCCTTCGAAGAACATGTGTTCCGTACGGCAAAGGCCGATACCCACCGCACCAAAATTGCGTGCCACTTCTGCATCGTGAGGAGTATCCGCATTGGTACGAACCTGCAGCTTCGTATATTTGTCTGCTAAATCCATCAGTTCCGCAAAGTCACCGGACAGCTCAGCCGCTTTTGTCTCCACCTTGTCTTTATATACTTCACCGGTGCTTCCGTTCAAGGAGATATAGTCACCTTCTTTCAACAGTACACCATCCACTTCCACTGTACGCGCCTTGTAGTCGATGTTCAAGGCACCTGCACCAGACACACAGCACTTACCCATACCACGAGCAACCACTGCCGCATGCGAAGTCATACCACCGCGGGCAGTCAGGATACCTTCGGCAACTGCCATACCTGCCAAATCTTCCGGAGAAGTCTCGATACGTACCATCACCACACGCTTGCCGGCAGCATGCCATTCGGCAGCATCATCGGCAAAGAATACGATTTGTCCCGTAGCGGCACCCGGAGAAGCGGGAAGACCACGAGTCAACACCTTAGCTTGTTTCAGAGCTGTCTTATCAAATACCGGGTGGAGCAGTTCGTCCAACTTATTGGGCTCACAACGCATCAATGCAGTCTTTTCGTCAATCATACCTTGATGGAGCAAGTCCATGGCAATCTTCACCATAGCGGCTCCGGTACGCTTACCGTTACGGGTCTGGAGGAACCAGAGTTTACCCTCTTGTACTGTAAACTCCATATCCTGCATATCACGGTAGTGATTTTCGAGTTTTGTCTGCAAAGCATCCAGTTCCTTATAGATTTCCGGCATAGCCTCCTCCATGGAAGGATATTTGCTGACACGTTCTTCTTCGCTTACACCGGCTAATTCAGCCCAACGTTGAGAACCGATTTTTGTAATCTGTTGCGGAGTACGGATACCGGCAACCACGTCTTCACCTTGTGCATTAATCAAATACTCGCCATTGAAAAGGTCCTCACCGGTAGCAGCATCGCGGCTGAAGCAAACACCCGTAGCAGAGCTCTCGCCCATATTACCGAATACCATAGCCTGAACGCTTACGGCAGTACCCCATTCGTCAGGAATTCCCTCCATCTTACGATACAAGATGGCGCGTTCGTTCATCCAGGAGTTGAATACGGCACAAACGGCACCCCACAACTGCTCGTAGGCACAAGTCGGGAAGTCTTTTCCGGTTTGTTCTTTCACCGCAGCCTTGAACTTCTTCACGAGTTCCTTAAGGTCTTCCACCTCAAGCTCGTTATCCAGCTTCACGCCTTTAGCATGTTTCACATCTTCTATAATAGCCTCGAACGGGTCTACATCTTCCTTGTTCACCGGCTTCATACCCAGCACCACGTCGCCATACATCTGCACGAAACGACGGTAAGAGTCCCATGCAAAGCGTGCATTGCCCGTCTTGCGCGTCAGGCCTTCCACCACTTCGTCATTCAAGCCAAGATTCAGGATAGTGTCCATCATGCCCGGCATGGAAGCGCGTGCACCCGAACGAACGGAAACCAGCAACGGATTCTCCACATCACCGAATTTGGAACGCATCAGCGTCTCCACATGGGCAATGGCCTGTTCAACTTCGTTCTTCAACAGAGCAACGACTTTATCCTGCCCCATTTCATAATATTCCGTACAAACTTCTGTCGTTATTGTAAAGCCCGGAGGAACCGGAACCCCTATAAGGTTCATTTCTGCAAGGTTGGCACCTTTCCCACCCAAAAGGTTTCTCATATCGGCCTTTCCTTCTGCCTGGCCGTTACCAAAGGTATAAACTCTTTTTTTGTCCATAATATAAATTTAAAGTTTTTGATAGTGATTTCTCTTTTCTGTTCGCAAATCTAAGTATATTTCGCAGACTAGAAAACTTTTTGCGAAAAAACTTTCTATCAAAATGCAATTTCGACATTACAATATGGAATATTTTCATAGACACGAAAGTTTTCCAAAAAAAATACCTACTTTTGCATCATAATTATTAGATTGGTGTAAAAGTGGCAAGAAAGAGAAAAGAACTTCCCCTACTGGAGAAGGTGACAATTACGGATGTGGCTGCCGAAGGAAAAGCCATCGCAAAAGTCAATGATTTGGTGATTTTCGTACCATATGTCGTCCCCGGCGATGTAGTTGACCTGCAAATTAAGAGAAAAAAGCATCATTATGCTGAAGCCGAGGCTGTGAAATTCCATGAATATTCGGCAGTACGGGCAGTTCCATTCTGCCAACATTATGGTGTATGCGGCGGTTGTAAATGGCAGGTTCTCCCCTATTCCGAGCAAATCAAGTATAAGCAAAAACAAGTAACGGACAACCTCACCCGCATCGGCAAAATCGAATTGCCGGAAATCTCTCCGATATTAGGTTCAGAAAAAACTCAGTTCTACCGGAATAAACTGGAGTACACTTTTTCCAACAAACGTTGGCTGACGACAGAAGAGGTTCAGCAGAATGTAGTGTACGAACAGATGAATGCCGTAGGCTTCCATATTCCCAATGCTTTCGATAAAGTGCTTGCCATAGAGAAGTGCTGGTTGCAGGACGATATATCCAACCGCATCCGCAATGCGGTACGCGACTATGCCTACCAGCACAACTATTCCTTCATCAACCTGCGTACGCATGAAGGAATGCTACGCAATATGATTGTGCGTACCTCTACCACCGGCGAACTGATGGTAATCCTCATCTGCAAGATAGAGAAAGAGGAGGAAATGGCTCTGTTCAAGCAAATGCTGCAATACATAGCAGATACATTCCCCGAAATCACTTCCCTGCTATACATTATTAATAATAAGTGCAACGATACCATCACCGACCTCGAGGTACACACCTTCAAG
>ENA-UERC01000812-UERC01000812.1-human-gut-metagenome-genome-assembly--contig:-NODE-812-length-21168-cov-7.645062_pt1 | contig 21168 bp, 17 predicted proteins | sample MGYA00242955_ERZ507955 | MGnify/ENA primary metagenome ERZ507955 (study PRJEB26167, sample SAMN06115394) | human gut metagenome | host: Homo sapiens | place: China:Hubei | collected 2016-04-27 | study... | reverse complement strand
TTGGCAGTTCGGGGGTCGAGGGGAAAGCGCCGAAGCGCCGCCGGTGGCGGAAAAAGCGAGGCGGTTTCGAGGAAGCGACGCGATTGGCGCGCCCGAAGAGGCGCGGGAATCGCTGTGCCGCGACGGTGGAAAAGCCCCTTGCGCTCTCTTGGGGTTTCAAAGGGGCCATTCTCTACGGTAGAGAATGGCCCCTTTGGTCGTGCCGCCGTCAGGCGGCAAATGTCGCACCGCCGTCAGGCGGCAGATCTCACTCGATCGCCAGTCTCCGGCTGCCGGAAACCTCGACGTCCTTCTTCGGCAGCGTCAGGCTCAGCACGCCGTCGTTGTAGCTGGCCTTGATGCCCTCGGCCTTGATGCCGGAGATATCGAAGCTCCTCGCGTAGCTGCCGTAGCTGCGCTCGCAGCGGACGTAGCTCTTGTCCTTCTCCTCGTGCTCGTTCCTGCGCTCGGCCTTGATGGTCAGGTTGTCGCCGTCGATGTCGATGGCAATGTCCTCCTTCTTCATGCCGGGCAGATCGGCCTCGAGCAGGTAATGGTCGCCCTTGTCCTGAATGTCGGTCTTGAACGTACCGACGTCGCCGAGGAAGTCGCGGTTGCCGAAGAACGCGCGCTCCAGCGCCTCCATGTCGCGGAACGGGTCATAGGTGGTCATGTGGTTATTGTTGCGGTAAGGTCTCAGTTCAAACATAATGAATACCTCCGGAAATTCGAGATTTGGAAAGCCTCGGGAGCTTGCCTTCCTTTGCTTTTCTTGACTCAGAGTCTACCCCGGAATTGTGTCCAAAGATACGCATTTGTGTGAACGGACTATGAATTTTAGCACTCTCACTACAAGAGTGCTAAAATCGTCGGATTTTGTTGCTTTTGACGGGCAGCCTGCCCCAAAACCGCCCATGTCTACCCGATGTCTACCCGCTGAAACGCCTGGGGCGCAAGGGCTTGCGGGTTTTCCGAGAGGGTCGCCGTCTACCCTTCCGTCTACCCATTTTTTCACGCCGTTCCCCGAAACACCTGCCATTGCTGCGAAAATTTTTGAAATTTCTGAAAATGTATGGGGGTACGATATCGCCTATTTGACCCGTTTTTGCAACATTTTCTCCGTTTTGCACAAAGGCAGGATTTTGACGGACGCCCTCCTCAACGAGCCGACGTGCATAAACAAAAGAAAATCGCGCCGAAACGCGGAAAAATATACGATGCCGCAGAACCGGAAACGGAAATTTCAGAAAGGAGAGTAACATTATATGAAAAAGTTACTCGCTCTGGTGCTGGCGCTGGTCATGTCCATGTCCCTCGTCACCATCAGCAACGCAGCTTTCAAAGATGCCGACAAGATCGACTACAAGGAAGCTGTTGACGTCATGAACGCCGTTGGTGTGTTCGTTGGCGATGAAAAGGGCAATTTCAATGCCAAGGAAAACCTGACCCGTGAGCAGGCCGCGAAGATCATCGCGTACCTCGAGCTCGGCTCCAAGGCTGCTGACGCCCTCGCGGGCGGCGCTACCTTTACCGACGTGGCCTCCACTCGCTGGTCCGCCGGCTTTGTCGGCTACTGCGCGCAGGCCGGCGTCGTCAACGGTGTCGGCAACAGCAAGTTCGACCCCGCCGGTCAGCTGACTGCTCTGCAGTTCGGCAAGATGCTGCTCGTTGAGCTCGGCTACGATGCCAAGGCCGCCGGCATGGTCGGCACCGACTGGGCCATCAACACCAGCAAGCTCATGGCCGGCACCAAGCTGATGGACGGCATCTCCGGCTCCGTCAACCAGGTTCTCACCCGTGAGAAGGCCGCTCAGATGTGCCTGAACGCCCTCGAGGCTCCCATGGTCACCTATGACACCAAGGGCTCCAGCATCATCGTCGACGGCACTAAGATCAACTTCGGCGCTTCCGTTGCCAAGTATGAGACCTCCACCGTCGCCAAGGATCAGAACATCTCCAAGGAGAAGCTCACCTCCGGCGAGTACACCGTTGAGCTCGGCGAGAAGCTCTACAAGGATCTCAAGAAGAACTCCACCACCGATGCTTTCGAGCGTCCCGCTACCGAGTGGATGCTCAAGGCCAAGTCCATCGGCACCTATGCGGATGCTGCTGACCTGTCCTACACCGCTACCGTCGAGATCGGCACCATCTATTCCGACCTCGGTCTGAGCAAGGGCATTGACGATTCCAAGGTCACCTATTATGAGGATGGCCGGAATCAGTCCAGCACCTGGACTCAGGATATCGTCAAGGGCAGCAAGGTCGAAAAGGGCGGCAACGGCACCCTGCTCGAGGTCTACTACAATGACGACGCCGAGTCCCTGACCGTGATCGCGATCAACACCTACGTTGGCAAGATCACCGCTTCCTACAAGGCTTCCACCACCAAGGATGCCTATGTCACCTTTACTGCCAAGACTGGTGCCGGCTCCTCCTATGAGACGGACGACAGCTACAGCAAGGATGACATCGTTCTCTACACCTACTCCGGCAAGGCTGGCGACGCTGGCGTCAAGAGCATGGCTCTGGCCGAGAAGGTCACCGGCAAGATGAACGGCTTCACCGCCGAAAAGAACGTCACCGTTGACGGCACCACCTACAAGAAGAGCGCCAACGGCACCTCCATCACCCCCGGCATGAACACCAGCGTTGGTAAGGACGTTAGCGTTTATTTGGATCAGTACGGCTACGCCGCTTTTGTCGACGCTGACGATACCCTGCAGTATGCGGTCATCCTCGCCTATGAGGTTGGTTCCCGCCTCGATAGCCCCCGCGCCAAGCTCCTCTTCACCGACGGCACCACCAAGAAGGTCGATGTCAAGGCTCTGAAGAAGGCCGACGGTACTGCGTATACTGCTACCAGTTTGGCTGACTATGCCTCTGCCAACTCCGATCTGAACAAGTACGATGTGGTCTCCTACACCGTCAACAGCGACGAGGAGTACACCCTGACCCTGGCGGCTGACGCGCGCAACGCGGACGTTGGCTCCGCCAAGATCACCAAGGGCATCCCCTCCCTCGACGGCACGGCCTCCGGCAACGGGTATAATGTCGGCTCCGCCAACAGCGGTCGCCTCTATGCCAACGGCAAGACCACGTTCCTCGTCATCGACGAGAGCGGCACGGACACCACCTACACCTCCTACACCGGCATTGCCAACGTCCCCAACATCGAGTGGAAGAGCGGCACCTACACCGCTCCCATCACCCTGCTGACTGAGGGCAACACCATTGCCAAGATCGTTGTCGTCGCCAAGACCAAGGTTGCCAGCGAGACCAACAACCTCTACATCTCCGACGGCAGCAAGGCTGTCACCTTCATCAAGGGCGGTTCCGCCGGCCAGTCCTACACCAAGGAGCTCGGCTACTACTATGAGTATGACGCCATCATCGACGGTGCTGAGACCAAGATCAAGACCGACTTTGAGGTCAAGTACTACAGCATCCTGACCGGTGTTTCGTACAACAGCAAGGGCGTTGCCACCGGCTACGGCGATATCGCCTACATGGATATCAACACTCCTGCTACCAAGAAGGACGGCGCCAACCTCTTCACCGCGGTTGGCACTGAGGCTACCACCAACTCCGTTGTGAAGATCGACACCACGTTCTATGCCTTCGATGATGACTGCAAGGTCTACTACATCGGCACCGACGGCACTCTGATCGCTTCCGCTCCTGCCTCCATCGGCAAGGATGCCAACGATCAGGTTTGGTTCAAGCTCACCGATGGCCTGCTGAGCACTGTGTTCATCAAGGTTGTTGACGAGACCTCCTCTGCTGTCACGCCCAGCGGAAATAACGTGACCGTCAGCCTGGCCAGTGCTGGCAACGTGGTCACTCTGACCGTGGCTAATGCCTCTGGCGCTCCCGACACGACTGCTTGGAGTGCTCAGATGAAGATTACCAATACCCAGACTGGTCTGGTCAGCTATGTTAACCTGGCTGGTGGTTCTGCAATCACCGCTGGTAGTAGCGATACGAGCAATACCCTGAGCAGTGTCAGCATTAACCTGTATCAGGCCATCGTCACCATCAATGGTGTGACCCTGACCTCCAACACGGTTGCTGGCTAAGCTTGATAGCACCATCAAAGTTCTTTGAACTAAAATAAAAAAGACCCGCTCCGAGTGGAGCGGGTCTTTTTTTACCTTTTCACGCCGTACAGCGTCACACTGCTGCCCACTGTGAAATACTGCGCGGACGAGGTTTTATACAGCGAGAGCGAGTTGGGGCCGGTCTCCCCGAAGTTCGAAGCGTTCGTCGTGCAGACCGTAACGGTCTCGCCGGTGCTCGTCAGCTTTCGGGTGGTGATGTAGTAGCAGCCGTCGCCGGGGCACAACTCGACCTCGGCGTACTCGCGCCCGGCGGGGCCGAGGCCCGCGGCGTAGTCATAGTTGGCAAACTCGCGGTTGACGTAGTGGCGGAAAATGGTTCCCTCGCCGCTGCCGAAGCGCAGACGATAGTCCACGTTGTCGGTGCAGGCGAGCGCTGGGCGGATAATCAGCTTGGAGAAACTGCGCAGGTCGATGTCGGAAAAGTCCATATCGATCTGTGCGATCTCCGATGTGACCGTGATTTCTTTGAGCTTCACGAGCACGTCGCCCGCGACGCGGGCGGTGGTCTCTGCGGCGATGGCGTCGGCGTTGGCCTTGAGGGCTGTATCGAGGGTCGCGGTCATGTCGTTGAAGTCCTTCATTTGAATGCGGTCGGTTTTCTCCCACTTGGGGAGCTGGTAGTTGGTGGTTTTTGTCATGCTTCCTCCTGTTTTTTACGCCCTGCGATCAGGGCAAGGTTTGTTTTCAAGCCGCCCTGCCGGGGCAGCCGATGGTGTATGATTCGGTTTTTCGTGTAAAATTCCGAGGTTTCCGCCGGTTTTATGATTTTTTCTTACGGCGAAAATATCTCGAATCACCTGTAGGAGTGATTCGCCCATTTGGTGTCCGTCCGCGTGCAACGAGGGCAAAAAAATTTCCGGCTTGACATTTTCGCCCGCCGGATTATAATGAAGATAGCAAGGGACGCTGCTGTATCGGCAGTTAGCCCTCAGAGATCAAAATAGAATGTCTATGTTGACCGCTCGGGTGCCAGCCGGGCGGTCAACACGCTTTTGGGGCTATGTAGATCATGATCGCAAGGATCACGATGAAGCATATCGCGAAACGCAGGGCTCGCGCCCGGCGCCCGTTTCCCATCTGCATCACCCCCTTTCGCAAGGGAGTGGCTAACCGCCGCAATACAACAGCGTCCTTGAGACGATTGTACCATATCACGCACAAAAGTCAAGCCCTCCCGATCGGGAGGGCTTGCTGCGTATTCAGCGTGGGATACGCAGGCAGCGGTAAGTGCTGCTGTGTGCGTTGAGCGCCGGATCGTCCGCCGGACGGGGCCACGCTCTTCCGAGCTGCTCCAGGATGCGGCAGGTCTTAGCGTGCGTCATGTCCATCAGCTCCAGCACGCGCTCGTGGGGCGTGCGGTCATCCGACCGGTACGGCACAAACGGCACCTGCGGTTCCGCTTTCTTCATGTCCTCACCTCCTTCCCTTTTTGTGCCGCCGGACCGGCGCGGGGCACACATCCGTGCAACCGAAACGAAAAAATTCAAAAATAGATAACAAACCCTTGCGGTTCTGTGCTATAATCAGCACAAATATATCACCAAAGGAGATGCCGCTTTATGGCAAAGAAACAATTCAAGGCAGAATCCAAGCGTCTGCTCGACCTGATGATCAACTCCATCTACACCCACAAGGAGATCTTCCTGCGCGAGATCATCTCCAACGCGAGCGACGCCATCGACAAGCTCTGCTACCTCTCGCTGACCGACGATAAGGTCGGCCTTGACCGCGGCGATTTCAAAATCGAGATCACCGTGGATAAGGACGCGCGCACGCTGACCGTGAGCGATAACGGCATCGGCATGGACAAGGACGAGCTGGAGAACAACCTCGGCGTCATCGCCTCGTCCGGCTCGTACAAATTCCGTCAGGAGGCCGAGCAGAAAGAGGACATCGACATCATCGGTCAGTTCGGCGTGGGCTTCTACTCCGCGTTCATGGTCGCGGACGAGATCACGGTCGTCACGAAGAAATACGGCGCGGAGACCGCCTACCGCTGGCAGTCCTCCGGTGCGGACGGCTACACCGTCAGCGAATGTGAAAAGGCGAGCGTCGGCACCGACGTCATCATGCACCTCAAGGCGGACACGGACGAGGAGAAATATTCCGAGTACCTCGACGGCTATCGGCTCTATGAGCTGGTGAAAAAATATTCCGACTACATCCGCTACCCCATCCGTATGCTGCGCCCGACGCGCAGGGTCAAGGATGGCAGCGACCCCGAAAAGCCCGAGTACGAGTATGTGGACGAGATGACGACGGTCAACTCCATGGTGCCGCTCTGGCAGCGTCCGCGCGGCGAGGTGACGGACGAGGAGTACGAGAAGTTCTACCAGTCCATCGCCCATGCCTTCGACAAGCCGCAGCGCGTCATCACCGCGAGCGTCGAGGGCGCCGTGACCTATAAGGCGCTGCTGTTCATTCCCTCGCAGCGGCCGATGGACTTCTACAGCGAGGGCTATGAAAAGGGTCTGCAGCTCTACTCCGCGGGCGTGATGATCATGGATCACTGCGACGCGCTGCTGCCGGATTATCTGCGCTTCGTGCGCGGCGTGGTGGACTCCCCCGACCTGAGCCTGAACATCTCGCGCGAGCTGCTGCAGCACGACCGTCAGCTCAAGGTCATCGGGAACAGCCTGGAGAAGAAGCTCCGCGCCGATCTTGAAAAGCTGCTGCGCGACGACCGCGAGGGCTACGAAAAATTCTACGAAAACTTCGGCCGCGCCATCGGCTTCGGCATTGCCGGGCCGGACGGGCTGAGCCGCAAGGAGGCGCTGCAGGATCTGCTGCTCTTCTACTCCTCGACGGAGAAGAAGCTCGTCACCCTGCGCGAGTACGTCGACCGGATGCCGGAGAGCCAGAAGTACATCTACTACGCCGCGGGCGAGAGCGCGGCGGCCATCGACCACCTGCCGCAGACCGAGCTGCTGAAGGACAAGAACTACGAGATCCTCTACCTCACCGGGGAGACCGACGAATTCACGCTCCAGATGCTCGGCAAATACGCCGACCACGAGTTCCGCTCCATTCTCGACGGCGAGCTGGATCTCGGCGGCGAGGAGCAGGAGGACATCGACGAGAAGCCCGCGCTGATGCAGCTCGTCAAAGAGACGCTCGGCGATAAGATCAAGGAGGCCCGCGCTTCCCGCCGTCTCAAGACGCATCCCGTGTGCATGACCGCGGGCGAGGGTCTGAGCTTCGAGATGGAGAAATACTTCAAAAACTTCCAGATGCCCACGCCCGTCAAGGCCGACCGCATTCTGGAGCTGAACACCGACCATCCCGCCGTGCAGGCGATGGAGGCCGCCATGACCTCCGACCGCGCCAAGGCGGAGCTGTACGCGAAGATCCTCTACGATCAGGCGCTTCTTATCGCGGGCCTGCCGCTTGAGGACCCGAGCGAATACACCGATCTGGTCGCAGAGCTGATGAAATAAGGATCGCCCCGAAAACGCATTTTGGAGGACGCCGCTATGAAAAAGCTGTCCGCGCTGCTCCTGTCCCTGCTGCTCCTGCTCACCGCCTGCGGCACGCCCGCTACGCCGGGCGACGCCGTGACACTGCCGACGCCGAACGACGAGATCCTGGTCGAGGAGGGGCTGCACGCCGAGGATCTGCCCGAGGTCTGCCGCCTGTGGTTCGACCTTGCCGAGACCTCCGGTGCGGCGGACAAGAACAGCAAGCTTCCGCTTGCCTCCCGTGCCGACGAGGGCGCGTGCAATTACCTCGCCGTCCGCCTGCCGGGCGGAACGTACACCGATCTCATTCAGGAGGGCAAGCTTGCCGATGAGGGCGTCACGCTTGCCGATTTCTCCGGCGGCAGGGCGAAGCAGGAGGGCTCCTACGGTCAGCTCGCGTGGAACGGCGAGCTGTACCACGCCTTCACCGTCTCCGCGGCGGACTGCACCCTCCCGAACCTCACCGTGCCGGACGGCGGCATCCTCCGTCTGAACATCTCCGGCGACTGCACCGTGGACGGCGGCGGCACGGAGTACGCCTGCTTCGAGGGCTTTGACTGCTTGCTCGTCACCGGCGACGGTACGCTGACGGTCTTAAATGCCGCCGCCCTCGACTGCGGCGGTAGGGGATCTCCCCATCCCCTCGCTGGTGCTTGACGGCGATGTGACGCTGCGCTGCGACGACATTCGCCTCGCCGCTCCGAATACAGTCGACGTGCCCGCGCTCGCCGTGCTCGGCGGCACGCTCTGCACCGATATGCTTTGGCTCAGCAACGGTATGCTCGTCAACGCCGGCGGCACGCTCAGCGTGCAGGGCTCCGTGCAGGAGCTGAAGCGCGCGGTGTTCCGCGGCGGCACGACGCTCCTCGGCGCGGCCGAGCAGAAGGCGGAATTCATCCTCTCCGGCGGCACGGCGCACCTTGCGGACGGTCTTGCCGAGGGCTCGACCGTCGAGGGCGGCGCGGGCGTTTTTTCCGCACAGAGCTTTTCCGGCGCGGCGGTCAACGACTATGGCGCCGTCCTGTGGGACGGCGCGGATGGCTCCGCCTATCGCGGCGTTTATGGCGCGGGCTATTACCCGACGGACTACAGTCCGGATTGGGCGGGTACGGTCCCCAGCGCGGTGTGGGATGCGCTGAACGCCGAAAACCCTTATGAAAACGACTGGTTCGCCGGTACGCTGACGCTGGAGAACACTCACGCGCCCGAGCTGCTGCCGTGGGGCGGAGCGCACCTGCGTGTCCTCGGTGAAAACACAGTTGGCGGGACTCTCGGCGGCACGGGCCTGCTCTTCACGGGCGGCGGTTCGCTCGCCGCAGGCGAGCTGAGCGTGTGGAGCTTGGGCAGCGTCCGCGCGCCCCTCCTCGCCGTGCAGGACGGCACGAACGTCCGCTGCGGCGCGCTGCACATGGGCAGCAATGCCGAGGAGAAGGGCACGCTGCTCGTGGAGAGCGGCAGCCTAACGGTGGGCGGTGAATTCTGGCTGCAAAATGCCGCGCTCACCGTCACCGGCGGCGAGCTGACGCTTGCGGGCGACGCGAGCATCGACCGCGGCGAGGTGCATATCTCCGGCGGCACCGTCTCGTTTGAGCACGGGCTGTGGCTCGGTGAGGGCGACATCGTCATCACCGGCGGCACCGTCATCGTTCCCGGCGGAGAAGCGGGTCTGACCGCCGAAAACGGCAAGGTCACCATCTCCGGCGGCGCCGTCCGCGAGCCGTGACCGCATAAGAGAAAAGAGGCGCGAGCCGACGGCTCGCGTCTCTTTTTGTCGATTTTCGGCGACAAATCGTATAATTCATAGGCGATAATACATTTTGTATTCATATTTTCAGCCACGTCGCCGCCAGATGCACGGCAAAGCAGACCGTCATGCCCACCGCCGTTGGCAGCGCGACGCCGAGGAGCGTCCATTTCAGGCTCTTCGATTCCCGCGCGAGCGTGAGCGTGGTCGTGCCGCAGGGGAAGTGAAACAGCGAGAAGAGCAGCATACAAAGCGCGGTCGTTCCCGTCCAGCCGTTCGCCAGCAGCATGGTCTTGAGCTCCGCGAGCGACGCACCGTCCACCAGCGTTCCCGCCGAGGAGTAGCCCATGAGCAGGATCGGCAGCACGATCTCATTCGCCGGAAAGCCGAGCAGAAAGGCGAGCAGGATCATGCCGTCCAGCCCCAGTGCGCGCCCCAGCGGATCGAGCGCCGCCGCGCCGTGCGCGAGCAGCGTCGTGCCGCCCACGGTGCAGTTCCCCAGCAGATAGATGAGCAGGCCCGCGGGCGCGGCGACCGTCACCGCGCGGCCGAGGACGAATACCGTCCGATCCAGAAGCGAGCGCACCAGCACCTGCCCCACGCGCGGACGGCGGTAGGGCGGCAGCTCGAGGGAAAAGGCGGAGCTTTCGCCGCGCAGCAGCGTGGCGGACAGAAGGCGCGAGACGAGCAGCGTCACGCACACGGAGAGCACCAGCGACGCGAGCAGTCCTGCGCTTGCACCGAGCATGGCTTCTCCGGAAAGGAACGCGGTCAAAAGCGTGATGAGCAGCGGAAAGCGCCCGTTGCACGGCACAAGGCTGTTCGTCAGCATCGCGATGAGCCGCTCGCGCGGCGAGTCGATGATGCGGCAGCCCGTCACGCCGCAGGCGTTGCAGCCGAGACCCATGCACATCGTCAGGCTCTGCCGCCCGTGCGCCCCGGCGCGGGCGAAGCAGCGGTCGAGCACGAACGCCACGCGCGGCAGATAGCCCACGTCCTCGAGCAGCGTAAAGAGCGGGAAGAAGATCGCCATCGGCGGCAGCATCACTGATACAACCCACGCAAGCGTGCGGTACATTCCGTCCACCAGCGCGCCGCGCCAGAACGGCGGCAGGAAGGCGAGAAGCTCCCGCAGCGGCTCCTGCGCCGAAAACAGCGCCCGTGAGAGCAGCTGTGACGGCACATTCGCGCCCTCGACCGTCAGCCATAAGATCGCCCCGAAGAGCGCGAGCATCACGGGGATGCCCGTCGCGCGGGAGGTAAGCAGGCGGTCGAGCCGCCGGTCACGCCGCTGCGCGGCGGTCTCGTCCCGCCGCTCGCACAGCCGCACCAGCGCCGTAGCGTGGGCGGAGAGCGCACCCACCAGCGCGTCGCGCAGGGCGTCGCCGGTCAGCTCCCCCAGCTCGGCGCGGGCGCGGACGCAGACCTCCCCGATACGCTCCGCCGCCAGGGCAGGCAGATCAGCGCCGAAGCGGGCGAAGAACAGAGCGTCGTCCTCCAGCAGCCGCAGCGCGTAGAAGCGGCTCTGCTCCCGCGCGAACGGCGCGAGCGCCGGCTCCAGCACGCGCACCGCGCGCTCGACCGCGCGGGGATATTCGACCGCCGTCTCTCTCTGCCGCGGCTTTTCGCGGACGGCGGCGGCCAGCGCCGCGCGCAGTTTATCCAGTCCCTCTCCGCAGCTCGCTGCTGTGCCGACGACCGGCGCGCCGAGCGCGTGGGAGAGCGCGGGCAGGTCGAGCACGATGCCCTTCTTCGCCGCTTCGTCCAACAGATTCACGCACACGACCGCAGGAACATCCGCCGCCTCGAGGGTTTGCAGCACGAGGTTCAGGCTGCGCTCCAGACAGGTCGCATCCGCCAAAATGAGCACGGCCTCCGCCTCGCCAGAGCAGAGATAGTCCCGCGCGATCTCCTCCTCGGCGGAGTTGGGGAACAGCGAGTACGTCCCCGGCAGATCGACGAGCGTGAAACGCTCGCCGCCGTATGTAAGATCGCCGCGCGCCGCGGCGACGGTTTTCCCCGGCCAGTTGCCCGTGTGCTGCCGCAGCCCGGTGAGGGTGTTGAACACGGTGGATTTTCCCACGTTCGGGTTTCCCGCCAGAGCAATGATGTGCGCCTCGTTCGGCATGGGGCGATCCCTCCTGAAAAATCAAAGCATTTCGATCTGCACGCCGCCCGCGTCCTCGCGCCGCAGCGCGATGACCGCACCGCGCACACCGTAGGCGACCGGGTCGCTCCACGGGGAAACGTGCAGGGCGCGGACGCACGAGCCCGGCACGAAGCCGAGGTCGAGCATCCGGCGGCGCTGTGCACCGGTGGAGCGCAGCGCCGTCACTACGGCGCTCGCGCCGACCGGCAGCGCGTCAAGTGTCATCCGCATCGGGGCCACTTCCTCTCCCTTTGTCAGGGTATGCGCGAGGCCGTGCGGTGGTGCGGAGCCAAAAAACAGCTGCCCCGAAGGGCAGCCGTCCGGCATGGTCTGTTTGATTGTCTGTCGGGGCGTTACACCTGTGGGTCCCAGGAGATGCTGTTTTCCCCGACGCGGATGTCTGTGGCAAGACAGATGCTGCGGCTCTCCGTCCCGTTCGTCACGGTGGCGGAAAGCGTAACGCCGTCGTACTGCGAAACATTCAAAAGCCGCACGGTGCAGATGCCGCCGTCCGTTGTCATTTCAACGGAGGTCAGACCGTTGTTGTCCGGCGCGCAGCTCGCCGACCACTCGTAGCCCTCGCCGCTGACGCTGGGGACAAAGCGGAATACCAACGCAATACCATCGATGTCGAGCGTCAGCCCGCTGATGGTGATCGTGTCCGGCAGGGGTGCGGGCGTCGTTATTTCATTGCTCGGTGCCTTGCTGTTTTGGAGTGAACGGTATCCCGACAGCATGGTCAGCACGCCGCAAATCAGCACCAGTATGCCTACGACGCAGCGCAGAGATCTGTTCTGCTTTGCGATCCTCCGGATCTCCTCCGCAAAGGCTTCTCTCTCGGCAGCATCCCCCGCGAAAGCCGTTGCGGGTACCTCGCCGCATAAAGCCGCTTCGCGGCCGCACAGCTCGTCCGTGCTCACGCCCAGCTCGTCGGCGAGCGCCGCGAGCTTATAGAGGTCGGGGAGCGATTCCCCTGTCTCCCACTTGCTCACCGCCTGCCGCGAGATGCTCAGCCTTGCCGCCAGCTCCTCCTGCGTCATACCGCGCGCCTTGCGCGCACGGATCAGATTTTCCTGAAAGCTCACCGCCGCTCTCCTTTCTGTTTTCTGTCCCCATCGTAGCGCATTCTGCGGTGGCAGGCAAGAAAAGCTCTCGGGATTTGCGCAACGGACGGTTGCATCAGCCGTTTTTCGCGGCCCTTTCGGCGCGTTTGAGCTTGTAGAGCTCCTCGGCAGCGAGCCGCGTCTTGGCGACCACATCGCCCTTCCCCTGCGGGAAGCAGTAGTAGAGCACGTCGCGGTCGCCGATGCAGATCATGTCGCCCAGCTCATACCAGAAGTAGTCAGCGTAGAGACTGTAGCTGGTCTCGGGCTTCTGCGTGAAGTCCAATTTTCCGCCGCAGCCCGTGAGGCGGAAGCCGTTCACATCGTGGCGCAGGCGGCCCTCGCCGACGCGGCAGATCTGCCGGAAGTTGACCATCACGCAGATGCTCACCGGAGCGTCGAGCAGATAGCTGCCCTGCTCCAGCTCCTCGCGCACGCACGCGCGTTCCCACGCATACCAGTCGGGAACATGGGTGAATTTCGCCTCAGCGTTCTCACATTCGAGCGCGCCCAGCTCCGTCAGGCGGTAGCGCACGCCGCAGTCGCGGCAGATAAGCTCCGTGCCGCGGCCCTCCGTTTCGCCCTCGGTGCCGCAGTGCGGGCATTTGTAGAGCACGCGGTTGAGACCGTCGGCGCGGAACGGCTCGTTCACGACGATGCCATTTTCCTGCTGCCAGCGGAAGTTATCAAAGGAAAATTCATCCGCGAGCAGCGCGTTGATCTCGTCCGCGCTCTTCTCCGCGGCCTCCTCGGGCGAGAGCAGATAGCGCAGTTCCGCGGAGACATTGACCCTGCGGTTCTGCAGTCCGTTGTAGAGCGGGTCGCGCGCGAACGCGCCGCAGGTACGCAGCAGCACGATCGGCACGCCGAGCGCCTTGACGCACTTGCCGAGGCTCTCCGGCAGCGGCGTGGCCGTGCCGTCGAAGCTGTAGCTCGCCTCGGGATAGAGGAGGATGGAGCTTTTGAGCTTCTTCACCGCGTAGAGCATATCGCGCACGAGTGCGGTGTCCGGCTGAAACTTCCGCGTGGGGATGCAGCCAAGCGCGCGCATCAGTCCCGCCTTGCCCACAAAGCCGTCCGACGTGCAGACGATGTTGAAGGGGCGCGGGTAGAGCACCGCCGCAGTGATCTTCAGGTCCAAAAAGCAGGAGTGATTCATCAGAACGAGACAGGGCTCGTCAGGGCCGAGCCGCTCCATGCCCACGCGGTCACAGCGAAAATGCGTCGCGCGCAGGTCAGGCGCGGACAGCGCGCGCAGGAGCGTGCGGAACAGCATGGACGGACGGCGCGGCGGCGTGTGCTTTTCTCTCGGCTGCGCAAGCGCCTGCTCGTAGGGCATATCCACGACCTTGATCTTCATGGCGGACCTCCTGCAAGGGGATTTATATTTCCTCAACAGGATACCATGAACAAGGGCGCAATGCAATCCAAAATCAGGCGCGGGCGAGAACGTGGCTGCGGTCGAGCACCGCGTAGACCGCGATGCCGGCGGCAATGCCGAACACGCCCTGCACGAGGTTGCCGGGGATGGACGCCGCCGCGGCCAGACCCTTGCCGAGCCACAGGCTCGCATAGCCGAAGTAGCCGAGGACCATGATGATCTCCGCCGCCGCGCCGCCGATGAGCTGCGCCGCCAGCTTACCGCTGCGCTCCCGCATGGCCTCAAAAATATACGCCGCGGCGACCGCCATCGTGAACTTGATGACGAGTGTGCCGGGGGCATAGTGCGGATAGCTCAGCAGGTCGGCGAGCATCGAGCCGAGGCCCGCCGCCGCGCCGCCGTACCACGGCCCCAGCACCCACGCCGAGAGCAGCACGGCGCAGTCGCCGAGGTTGACGTAGCCCTGCATGGGCGAGGGCACCTGGATGACCATCGTCATCACGGTGCAGAGGGCGGCGAACAGCGCCGCGAGGACCAGCTTACGCAATTTCATATCCGTCATGAAAATCATCTCCAAAAAAGTCTTGCATTTCTGCTTGGTCTGTATTTTAATCAGAATTGGACTTAATAAAAGCATCAAATCAATATATTTTCATAGAATCAGATTGGAGATGCCCATGCTCACCTACGATCTTGACCGGCGCGGCAAGCTCGCGCGCTACGATTATCTTTACCGCTGCATCCGTGAGGACATTCTCGCGGGGCGCCTGACGGCGGGCGAAAAGCTGCCGAGCAAGCGCTCACTTGCAAGCCATCTGCAAACGGCGGTCATCACGGTGCAGAACGCCTATGCCCAGCTCGAGGCGGAGGGCTATCTCTACACGCGCGAGAAGCGCGGCTACTACGTCGCCGACGTGGAGCGGCACCCCGCCGCGCCCGGGCGCGCCCCGGCCCGAAGCGCGCCGCAGCCGCAGCGCTCGTGGCTGCTCGATCTCAGCTCCGGCGGCAGCGGGACGGAGGACTTTCCCTTTTCCGTGTGGGCAAAGCTTATGCGCCGCGTGCTGAGCGAGGAGGGCGAGGCGCTGCTGCGCGCCACGCCGCCGAACGGCGCGGACGCGCTGCGCAGGGCCATCGCGCAGCATCTCTACCGCTTCCGCGGCATCTCCGCCGCGCCGGAGCAGATCGTCGTCGGCGCGGGAACGGAGTACCTCTATAACCTCATCGTCCAGCTGCTCGGACGCGAGGCCGTCTACGGCGTGGAGGACCCCGGCTACTCCAAGGCCGCGCGCATCTACGCGCTCGGCGGCGCAAGGACTGCGCCCGTGCTTGTGGATGAGGGCGGCGTGAGCCTGAGATCTCTGGAAATGAGCGACGCACAGATCCTGCACACCTCGCCGAACCACCAATTTCCCACCGGCGCGGTGACGCCCATCGGCCGCCGCCAGAGCCTGCTGCGCTGGGCGGAGGCGCGGGAGGGCCGCTATATCATCGAGGACGATTACGACAGCGAGTTCCGCTTCACGCTGCGCCCCATCCCCACGCTGCAAAGCATCGACCGCGCGGGGCGCGTGATCTATGTCAACACCTTCTCGCGCACGCTCGCGCCCTCGCTGCGCATCAGCTATATGGTCCTGCCCAAGAGCCTGACCGAGCGCTACCGCGCGCAGCTCGGCTTCTACTCCTCCACCGTGCCGGCGATGGAGCAGTATACGCTCGCGCGTTTTTTGGACGAGGAGTATTTTGAAGCGCACATCAACCGGATGCGCAAGTCCTACCGCGCGCAGCGCGACGCGGTTATCGACACCATTCTGCAAAGCCCGCTCGGCGAGCACTGCCGGGTGTCCGGTGAGGACGCGGGGCTGCACTTCCTTCTGACGATCGACACGAAATGCACCGACCATGTGCTGCGTGCCGACGCCGAGGGGCGCGGCGTGCGGCTCTCCTTCCTCTCGGATTTTGCCCTGCGTCCCGGCTCCGCGCCGCAGCACACGCTGGTCATCCATTACCCCGGCATCGACCTTGGACGGCTTCGCTCGGCGCTGTCCATTCTGGAGGCGCTGCTGTATTTCCGCGACTGGAAATACAAGGGCAGAAAATGAACTCCGTGTAAACATTTCTATAATCCGCTAAAATATTGACAAAAGTTTTTGCTGTGTTATGATACGGTACAGCAAGGAAAACCCCGGTAAGGAGGTGCATGATGAAAAAGAATCTATACAGCCTGACGCTCTCGGACGAGGTGGTGCGGGAGGTCGACGCGCTGGCGCACCGGCTGGGCACGAACCGCTCGGCGCTGGTGAACCGCATTCTGTCCGAGTACGTCTCTGTCCCTACGCCGGAGCGGCGCATCAACGATATTTTCGAGGCCATCGAGGCGCTCGTTTCCCCCTCGCGCGAGCTGGTGCCGTTTTTCGCACCGAACTCGCAGTCCATGTCGCTCAAATCGAGCCTCGCCTACAAGTACCGTCCGACGGTCAAGTATGAGGTCGATCTCGACGGCGGCGAAGATACGCTGGGCACGCTCAACGTCGTGTTCCGCACGCAGTCGGCGGAGCTGATCGCCGCGCTGACGGACTTCTTCCGTCTGTGGGCGCGTATCGAGAATGTCTGTCTCGCGCCGGCGCTCGGCGGCACGATCGCCTGTTCGCTCTACGACGGGCGCTTCGTCCGTCCGCTCGCCATGCCGCGCGGACACGCCCGCTCGGCGGAGGACATCGCCGGCGCCATCAGCGCCTATGTGCAGCTCTTCGACCGCCTGCTCAAGGGCTATCTGAGCGGCGATCTGAGCGCCAAGGACGTGGAGCTGGCCTACCGCGGCGACCTGCGGGGCCGCGGGCTTCTGATTTAAGCGATTCGCAGTTTTGTCAATAGAGGTGAATTTATATGAACGCTGAAAAATATACCCAGAAAACGCTGGACGCCGTCAAGACCGCGCAGAGCATGGCGCAGGAAAACGGCAACCAATATCTGACCCCCGAGCATCTGCTCTATGCCCTTGTCGATCAGGACGGCGGACTCATCGCGTCGCTCTTCGGCAAGATGGGCGTGGACTGCGACGGCCTGCTCTCCGAGCTGGACACGCTGATCCGGCGTCTGCCGAAGGTCTCCGGCGGCAGCGGTGAGGTGTACGCCTCACCGGAGACCGGCAAAATTCTGAACCTTGCCGAAAAGACCGCCGAGAAGCTGCACGACGATTATATCTCCGTCGAGCACCTGATGCTCGCTATCTTCTCCGAGGGAACGAGCGACGTCAAGCAGCTGCTCCAGAGCCATGGCATCACGCGCAGCCGCTTTACCGACGAGCTGAGCAAGGTCAAAACCGCTCCCGTGACCTCGGACAATCCCGAGGAGACCTACGACGCGCTCAAGAAATACGGCACCGACCTTGTCGAGCGCGCCCGCAGCAAGGAGCTTGACCCCGTCATCGGCCGCGACGCGGAGATCCGCAACGTCATCCGCATCCTGTCGCGTAAAACCAAGAACAACCCTGTGCTCATCGGCGAGCCGGGCGTCGGCAAAACCGCCATCGCCGAGGGCCTTGCCCAGCGTATCGTGCGCGGCGACGTGCCCGAGGGGCTGAAGGACCGCACCATCTTCTCGCTCGACATGGGCGCGCTCATCGCGGGTGCGAAGTACCGCGGCGAGTTCGAGGAACGCCTGAAGGCCGTTCTGAACGAGGTCAAGAAGTCTGAGGGGAAGATCATCCTCTTCATCGACGAGCTGCACACCATCGTCGGCGCGGGCAAGACCGAGGGCAGCATGGACGCAGGCAATCTTTTGAAGCCCCTGCTCGCCCGCGGCGAGCTGCACTGCATCGGCGCGACCACGCTCGACGAGTACCGCCAGTATATCGAAAAGGACGCCGCGCTCGAGCGCCGCTTCCAGCCCGTACAGGTCGATGAGCCGACGGTGGAGGACACCATCTCCATCCTGCGCGGACTCAAGGAGCGTTATGAAATTTACCACGGCGTGCGCATCCACGACAACGCGCTCGTCGCCGCCGCGACGCTGTCTGCGCGCTATATCACCGACCGTTTCCTGCCCGACAAGGCCATCGACCTCGTGGATGAGGCCTGCGCGATGATCCGCACGGAGATCGACTCCATGCCCGCCGAGCTGGACGATCTGCGCCGCAAGATCATGCAGCAGGAGATCGAGGAAATGGCCCTCAAGAAGGAGGACGACCAGCTCTCCCGCGATCGTTTGGAGGAATTGAAGAAGGAGCTTGCCGACGAGAAGGAGCAGTTCAACGCCATGAAGTCCCGCTGGGAGGCGGAGAAGAACGGCGTGGAGAGCGTCAAGAAGCTCAAGAGCGAGATCGAGCAGATGCACGGCGACATCGAGCGGGCACAGGCAAATCTCGAGTACGAGAAAGCCGCGAAGCTCAAGTATTCCGATCTGCCCGCGCTTGAAAAGCAGCTCAAGGACGCCGAGGCTGCGGCCGAGAAGCACAATAGTGACAACTCCATGGTGCATGACACCGTGACCGAGAACGAGATCGCCGACATCGTCGGCAAGTGGACGGGCATCCCCGTCAGTCGTCTGATGGAGGGCGAGCGCGAAAAGCTGCTGCGCCTCGACGAGATCATCCACAAGCGCGTGGTCGGGCAGGACGAGGCCGTCCGCCTCGTGACCGAGGCCATCCAGCGCTCGCGCGCGGGCATCGCCGACCCGAACCGCCCCATCGGAAGCTTCCTCTTCCTCGGCCCCACGGGCGTGGGCAAGACGGAGCTGGCAAAGTCGCTCGCGGACTGCCTGTTCGACGATGAGCACAACATGGTACGCATCGACATGACCGAGTATATGGAGAAGTTCTCCGTCTCGCGTCTGATCGGCGCGCCCCCGGGATACGTCGGCTACGACGAGGGCGGTCAGCTGACCGAGGCCGTGCGCCGCAAGCCGTACAGCGTCGTGCTGTTTGACGAGGTCGAAAAGGCGCACCCGGATGTCTTCAACATCCTGCTGCAGATCCTCGACGACGGCCGCATCACCGATTCGCAGGGCCGCACGGTGGACTTCAAGAACACCATCATCATCCTGACCTCGAACCTCGGCTCGGCCGAGCTGCTTGACGGCATCCAACCGGACGGCAGCATCGCCGAGAGCGCACGCAATGCCGTCATGGGCGAGCTGCGCCGCGCGTTCCGTCCGGAGTTCCTCAACCGGTTGGATGAGATCATCCTGTTCAAGCCGCTGACGAAGGAAAATCTGAACGGCATCATTGAAATTCTGATGCAGGGTCTGCGCAAGCGCATGGCGGACAAGACGCTCAAGCTCGACGTCACCGACGCGGCGAAGAGCCTCATCATCGAGCGCGGCTTCGATCCGATCTACGGCGCACGCCCGCTCAAGCGCTACCTCCAGAGCGCGGCGGAGACGCTGATCGCGAAAGAGATCCTGCGCGGCGACCTGCCCGCCGGCAGCACGCTCGTGCTCGACGCGGAAAACGGCGAGCTGACCTGCCGCAAGAAGTAAAAAGAGCAGCAAAAAAGCACCGCGAAAGCGGTGCTTTTCTGTTACTCTGCGTCGAAATCGGGATAGCCGTTCTTGAGTTCCTCGTTGTAGATGGCGCGCTCGCCGCCGATGAATTTGGGGCGCACACGCGCCGCCAGCACGATGGCCTGCCCGATATGATCCTGCTTGAGCCGCACGGGAACGGCGACCTTCTTGAGGTGCATCCCGATGAGCGTGCCGCCGATGTCCAGTCCCGCGTCGGCGCGGATCTCCTCGAGCGCGACGGGGTGACGGAAGCTCTCATAGGCAGCGGTCGCAAACGAGCTGCCCGCCTTCGGCTGCGGCAGAACGTTGACGATCTCCGCGTTCGGCACCGCCTCGTGCTCCACGATCAGCGCGCGGTTCAAATGCTCGCAGCACTGCGCCGCGAGATAAACGCCCCTCGGCGCGAATACGCTCTGCAGCCCGCGGAAGATGGCCTGCGCCGCCTCCGGCGTAGACCAGCTGCCGACCTGATGGCCGACGACCTCGCTCGTCGAGCAGCCGATCACCACGATCTGCCCGCGGTGCAGGCGCGCCGCCTCGACCAGCTCCTGCGCGGCATTTGCCGCCTCGCGCTCGACCTCGGCGAGCAGCGCGTGGTTTTCCACTTCATGTACCGTTCCTGCCATATAAAAGCACCTCTTTCATTGTCTGTTGTGTTCTGCCGCCGCGATCTTGTCCCTCGTCTCCCGACGGATCTCCTCGCGCAGCCGCTTGAGATAGTCGGAAAACGCCACGTTTTCGTCGGCGTAGGTCAGATTCAGTTCATACTCGCGCGGCAGCCACGTTGCAATATCGGACTCGTTGTGCTGGATGACCGCCTCGAGCTTGTCGAGCGCCTTGTAGAGCCTGGCCTCGTCCGTCTCCAGCGCGTCCATCTCGGCGTAGAGCGTCTTCAGCTCCACGCTGTACGGCGCGGGAAGCGACGCGACCCAGGTCTCCAGCGCCGAGCGCTCGCGCTCCTCGTCGCCGCCGGACTTGAGAAAGCTCGGGATATCGCCGGTAAAGCACTCGCCGAGGTCGTGGATCAGGCACATCCGGATCACCCTGTCCATGTCCAGCGCAGGAAACTCGTCGCGCAGGAAAAGCGCCGTCAGCGCCAGCCGCCAGCTGTGCTCGGCCACGCTCTCGCGCCGTCCGCCGGAGGTGTAGCAATGCCTTGTCTCGTCCTTCAGGCGCTCCGCCGTGTGCAGCACGCGCAGCAGCTCCTTTGCCTCCATACCGTTCTCCTCCGTTTCGCAGCGTTCCTTACGGGCAGTATAGCACGGCGCGGACGGTTTGAAAAGCCCCCGCGAAAAAAATCGCGCGGTGCGTCCCTTGCATTTTCCCCGCCGCTCGGGTATAATAAACGCAGCTGCGGAAAAGGAGGTCACGCCATGTCGCAGGTCACGAAGCGGGCGCTGGAGGCTTCGCTGAAGCATCTGCTGCTGCAAAAGCCGCTCAACAAGATCACCATCAACGACATCGCCGAGGACTGCGGCATCAACCGCATGACCTTTTATTACCACTTCAAGGACATTTACGACCTTGTTGAGTGGTGCTGCGAGGAGGACGCGAGCCGCGCCCTCGCGGGCAAAAAAACCTACGAAACGTGGCAGCAGGGACTGCTGCAGATCTTCGAGGCCGTGCAGGACAACAAGCCCTTTATTCTCAATGTCTACCGCTCCGTCAGCCGCGAGCAGGTGGAAAACTACCTCTACCGCATCACCTACGACCTGCTTGAGGGCGTGGTCGAGGAGC
>ENA-UERC01000808-UERC01000808.1-human-gut-metagenome-genome-assembly--contig:-NODE-808-length-21206-cov-577.297553_pt1 | contig 21206 bp, 19 predicted proteins | sample MGYA00242955_ERZ507955 | MGnify/ENA primary metagenome ERZ507955 (study PRJEB26167, sample SAMN06115394) | human gut metagenome | host: Homo sapiens | place: China:Hubei | collected 2016-04-27... | reverse complement strand
AGGTTGAACTTCACCCAGTCTATGCATTTAGCACGACCACGGTTGAAGTTCGTTCTGTAGGTCTGCTCACAATGGGTGCCGTAACGCTCCATTTGAGTGAAATTTATCTTTCTTTGTATCGTCATGTACAATAAAAGTATTTCCAAGAGTAGACTCTCGAAAGTTTTGCTTAACTTTGCAGATGAACTTTTGATAGCATCTCTGCATATTTCCGTATATTGGTTGAGTGGTTCTGATGTCATATAACTTTGAGCTTAGAGAACTATAAAGTTACTGATAATCAGCCACTTAACCAAATTTTATTAGTTATATTACGTTAATTAACTCTCTCATTTTCAATCGATTACATAAGAATTAACAGAGTATTGTTTCTAGTATTCCGTTTAGAATTGAATATGTATTCTCCAAACTATAATACTTACCACAGCTCAGATCCAGGTGGATGACAGGATATGCCGTCCACTCCTTCTCCATCTGTTCGATGGCAAGTCCCTTGAATAGCTCTTTCTTGCCCTCGAAGTAAGCCTGGAGGGTAGATACAAACAAGGATTTTCCGAATCGACGTGGGCGACTCAGAAAATGAAATTTGGCATAATGAGCCAACTGATAGACAATAGCCGTCTTGTCAGCATAGAAGTAATTCCCCTTCACGATTTCGGAGAACGTTTGTATTCCCAAAGGATATCTCTTTGAAGCCATAATCTTACTCTTAATAATTCAGGTACAAAGATACAGATAATATTTCAGAAAGCAAGCGTTTTTCTTATTATTAACAATAGTTACGAGCTATCTTACTAATAAAAACAATGCTTGCATTCCCCAACTTTGTGGGGAATGTTTCCACATTCTTTCCCCATTTCCCACACCATCCGCTCTTGGCATAGAAGACATAAACACCTGATAATCAACGGACATTAATTTCATTCATCTTTTTGGCACGCAGATTGTGACTATGAATAGCGGGTTCGGCAAAGAATCCACAAAGCAGCAGACAACTGCCGAGTAAAAGATAAAGAACAGTTCATTTTGCAGCGTTATTCATATAATAGGATTTAGTTTTTAAAGGTAATTAGACTTATTCAGGTTACAATAGATATTGCATAGATAGAAATTACAAGGTAGACTTTTAGGTTCGGTTTTTGAAAGTGAATCCTGCTGGCAATGATGCCGGCAGGATTTTTGCGTTTAATAGCCCCTGTTAAACTCATCAAGTATCTGACGAAGATTATCATCAAGCACATTATTATATACACAACGAGCCAGTTCTTCCGGCAATTCCATCCCTTTGGTTGCAACAGCTATTCCTCCAGCCATGCACGCCATCGTGTCTGCATCACCCCCAAGCGAGATTGCATTACGGATAGCAGAAGTATAACTATCTGCTTCAAAATATGAGATGATAGATTCAGGAACACTCGTCAGCCATTTCGCAACAGCCAAGGTCATAACCGTATCATCCATAAAACGAGGCTCTTTGTATATATCGAAGTCCCCATGCTTCACTGGATGAAATTCATACGCAGCCCCGAAGCAATCGCCAGCGATTGCTCCAATGATACCAGTTGTAGGAAAAGCCAAGCCAGTCCTCCCATTTGTATCCAGCATCTCCTCTTGTTTCCTCATTTTACGAAGAAGTGTATTCCATAAATACGTTATTTTCTTTAGTAACGTCATAATTGTAAATTCTTGATTATTAAAGTTGTTAATAAATATTTGCAGGTAAATACTATATCTGAGACAAGACATCCTCAATTCCATCCAGTAGTTGCTCTACCCTACCAATGATCGTCTGAGCAGAAAAAGGATTGTCTTTGAATCCTGCATGGTTGTAATCATTGCGTAATTCAACCACCTGCTGCAAGATAGTCACAAATTCCTTGTTCCCCCAAACACTATCATCTGCTAGGATTTTCGTAACGAACTCATTAGTAGTCTCCAGACCATCAGTATTCTTATTCTGTGTCTTGATAGCAATGCAACTGAACACTGCATCGCGACAAACCTTGTTACGATAGTCAAGCTGATAATGACAGCACAGGAAAGTACCTAGACCTTCTTCCAACATGGTCGTAGCCTGCTGATAAAGCTTGTTGGCACAGCACCACTTGGCAGCCTTGATACAGTTCAAAACATTCTCCTTGGCATCAAAATCATTCAACGACTGCTTGATCTTTTCAAAGATAGGCTTGAGCTGAACAATCGTCACTTTCTGTATTCCACCTGCAGTGCGCTTCAGATTCCACACGTTCTTGCTATCCACAATGGCATACCCCCGACAGGTGGTTCGTTCCTCCACCATTTCCTTCAACTTCCGGACAAAGGCACGCAACATCTCAGTGTCCTTAGTGCGGGTTTCTGTATTCTTCAAGATTGGGAGAAGTGATGATTCCGACAATTCATAGAGCTTCTGCACCTGACCATATCGCAGATAATCCGAAGCTGCCAACGTCCAGTCCTGCAAAACAGAAAGAGGAAGCAGATCCATGATAGGTGCAATGTTGCTCTCCTTGTCACGAGCCTCGTAATTACCATAAAAGATAGCCTTTACCTTCACATTCTTAAGCAACTTGGCATAGTTAACAAGCACCACCAGCAGCATAGGAAGATAACGGAAGCTGTTGGTGATGTCAAGATACAGTTCATCACCCTCCTGAAGCTTATCAAAGATAACCTCAAATATCTCCCACATCTGATCACTATCCTTGCCATCCGGAATCGCTATATCCCGGTAAGAGAGATTCATATCCAGCAATATCTTCTCCAATCCCTGATACGCTACCTCCTGCTGGAGTTTGGCACAGAAACGGGTCTTTAGATTCCTGTCCCAGTTGTTCTTTCTTGCCAAATCTGTCAGGAGCATCAGAACCAGGTCATTTTCTCCTCCCCAGTTCTCCTGCTGCTGTAGATATTCGAGTAAACTCTTCTGTACAAAAAGAGTCTCACTTCCCGTAAAATCATCCTTTCGGTACCGGCAAGTCTCATAGAAAGCCACTCCCAAGACAGATAAAAATACCCTTCTTCCCATAATGCTTAATCCTGATAATTCTCCAAAGCCTTTCTCAAATCATGAGCCATCTTGTCTCTTAAACTCTTAGGCTCCATGACTGTAACCTTACTGCCATATGACAAGATCTTGCTTCTCAACTCAAAGTTGTCATACACATATAAAGACACGTAAACATAATCCTTGTCGTCTCCGTATTCAGAAATTACTTTCTGAGATGCATGGATAGGCTTGCTCTCTATATATGGATACTCACCGCGTTCTATACGTAACTTCACTAAAATCGGTTCCGCACCATCCGGCTTGGTTACACCCACCACATTTTCAAAGTAAACAGAAAAATCAACGTCACATTCCTTATAATGAATATGCTGGTTGGCCTCCATCTTGAGAATTCGGTCCAGAGCTAGGTTGTAGATTTTTCCCTCCACCTCGTCTCTGTGCTTGGTGGCAATGAGATACCATCGCTGGTTATACTGCTTGAGGAACTGAGGAAATACGGTCCACTCACGCTTACCTCTTCCAGGAACCTCATATCTAATGTCCATGGTCTGATGCTGTATGATAGCCTTGAGTAAAAGCTCCAACAAATCATGAGGTTTTACCCTTCCATGAGACTCCAGTAATACTTTTTCAAAAGAAATGACAGGACGATTATTATCGTCATACCCCATGAACTTGTTGATTTCATCAGTCATGGTGGTCAAGGAAGACTCCAAGCCCAATCCCAGGAAATCACCCAAAGCTTTCTTGATCTTATCTAAATTGCATATAACAACTTGATTGGCAACAGTATCACCCTTAATAGAGAAACCAACATTTTGATATACCAAACATTGGCAGCCATCTCTTTTCTGATCCCTGTTAATTTTACCACCTAGCTCGAATTCGATTTTTTCCAAGTCGTTACGATACGTACGATCTGTATACTGCACACCTAGTTTGTGATTACATTCGTCACAAATTTCCTTTACAGTCATTGGACGTTCATAATTGCGCAGACATTCATCAATGAGTTCCAAGCGCTTCTGATACGTTATGATACCTTTTCCCATAATCATTAAATTATTAGTTAATGTATTTACCCGCCGTAATAAGCGATGTTCTTAAACTTTCAATAATCTTGCCCGAAGAGAAATTACTCTCCAAAGCGTGAGCCACGACATTTCGGTTTTTGGTAATCTCGAAATATACTCCTCTCAACTCAAATGGTATGAACTCCTTATCATTGCAAATGACATCCTTGATTTTCTGACGCTCATCCTTGTCAAAAGGGTCGTGATTTGCAAGCTGACAGGCATAGGAAAGAATGCTCTCCTGCAAGGAAATCAAGGCAGCCGTATAGTTCATGTGCTTAAACTGCCACTGGGCCAACTGATATTGAAACCGTGCTGGATCCTGCTCTGTACCCTTGAAATTATTGAGAAAATCCTTCACCACCGGTTTCACGATCATTTCAGGAAGCATCGAATCAAAATCCTTTTTCATCAAAGCTCTCAAAGACTGGGTCTCCTGAGAGATGGCATACAGATGGTTGAGATTCATCACATCCGAGAAATGCTTCAAACGATTGGCCACATCCGTATCCTCCTGCTGAATGAGCCCTGCAATCTGATAGGCATTTCCATACTGCTTGAAAGCCATGGCTCCCACAATCCAGTCATTGAGTTTGAGGATTTTCTTCAAATCCACAATCGGAGCATAACCATACTCCTTGCTCATCTCTATCATACCATAATATATATGAGAAATCTTGATATTCTTGCTGCTGACATTCCTCAGATAAAGAAGCAGATTCATGATGGTAATAGGCAATGAGCGGAAAGAATGGGTAACATCCACTATGAGTTCATCTCCCGTAGAGAGCAACTGGTTCAGCTGCAGGATGATGTTGATATTCTCATTGATTTCCTCCTCATTCACACCATATCTTATCAATGCCAGATGGGCATCCTTTCCAATAGCCGCCTCTATCTCCTTGGCATGAGGGATATACAATTCACTCTTGCTGGTAGTCGCTTCACAATGTTCTGCGATTTCACAATAGACATCCTCGTCAACCACACCGCCGTTTTTCTCCTGAAAATAGCGATATACCTCTTCCCACATACAATAGGCAGTACCGATCAATATGACCTTATCTATATTCTGTGTTTCATAAAGAGCAGCTGCCATAAATGAGTATTCACCCAGATTCTCTTCACCCAGATGATAAGAAGCCCTGCGATATTCACGGGCAGACTTCTCCTCCCCCAATGTCCCCTTGTTCACCAGAGGACCTGTACCGATAAATGATATGAGTACCTTTGCCATAATATTACTGATTAAAGTTTTTAAATCTATCAGGAAGCTCCTGTCTGGAAAGCGTACCAAAGCCCACGCTACCACTCTTTCCCAACGCAATGCCGTCAGGAAGTTCCATGTTGCTGACAAACATCAGATCAAAGGTGTCAAACTTCACATGCTTGTAGCTCTGTTCCACAGGCTCTTTCAATTGAGTGATGGCACATTCTATCTTTTCAGCTGCATGATAGCCAATCCCCTTCAAAAAGGAAAGGATGTTGCCCGTGATGACCTGCTCAAGAAAATTTACCTTGTCGGTAAGAGCCAGCATGGAATGGTATTTCTTGAAGTTCTCATCAGTAAGACCGATATAACGGTTCAGACGATAAAGCTTCGGAGACTCTTCTATCTTCGGAAAATAAGGAGTCAGCGTACAATCCTCAACATGAAACTCCATCTCCTTCTGTCCTATCTTGAGACTGGCAGGAAACTTACCCACCAATTCCATCACTGCCATGGCTGCTTCCGCTATTCCGACGAGACAAACATGCCTGTCTATCACCTTGTACTGAACCAAGGGATATCCATATCTCAGCCCATTTGCCTCATGATTATGAAAATAAGGATTTTCCCTGCCTGCCAAATCAATAATGGCCCCACGAAAACACCTGAGCCCGACTGAACTCAGGTTTTCCTTAAATCTCAATATCGCTATGTTAGTTGCTTCCATTTCTTGTTTTTGTGGCGAAAATACAAAAAAAATCCGACAAAACGCTTTTTTTTGCTGAAAAAATAGTTTTTCCCATCTTTTTTTTATACTTTTACACCCACAATCTTAAAACAAAACAAGATGGAGAAAAATAAATACATATATGGAGCCTCCATACAGGGCATTCAAGGATTTATCTTCTCTACCAACTCACTTAAAGATGTCGTTGGTGGCAGTGAGTTGGTTGAGAAGGTATGTACCACTCTGTTTGAATCCACCTATGAGCAAGGGGGCACGTCAATTATCAAAGCAGCCGGTAACATCAAATGTGTCTATGACAACCTTCAGGAATGTGAGAAAACCGTCCTGGAGTTTCCAAAAACAGTGATGCTGGCTGCGCCCGGTATCACCATCAGCCAGGCTGTTGTAAAGGTAACGGAAGAAGAGTTCAAAGCAAACTTCGCTTCCTGCATGGATCAGCTGGAGAAAAAGCTGAAGATCCAACGCAACAAACCTTCCAAGAGCATGACTGTAGGTTTCATGGGCGTAGAACGTTCAAGAACCACAGGTCTTCCAGCCGTCACTCAGGAAAGTCAAGAGTACCTGGATGAGGGAACCCTAAAGAAACGCAATTTATCAATCGGCGGAAAGGCTACTATCACCCTGGCAGAAAAGAGCTTTGGCATCAAGGAACTCTCCCCCAAAAACATCGCCTTGGACATCAAGGACCTCACTGGAGAGAATGACTGGATTGCCATTATCCATGCAGATGGTAATGGTCTGGGGCAAATCCTGTCCAAGTTCAGCGGTTCCCCAAAAGAATTTGAGCGTTTTTCAACAAACCTCAATCAGGCCACCTGCCAGGCAGTTCATGCAGCCTTCAAGAAAGTTTATACCGCTGAAGACTACAGACAAGATTCAAGCATCTTCCCTTTCCGCCCTGTAGTATTGGGTGGAGATGACATGACCATGATATGCAAGGCAAGCCTTGCCCTTGACTACGTGAAGGTCTATCTTGCAGAGTTCGAGAATGCCACCAAGCAAAAGCTAGGCGCAGAGAATGGACTCACAGCATGCGCAGGTATTGCCTTCATCAAGTCTTCCTATCCATTCCACTACGGATATGACCTGGCAGAAACCCTCTGTACACAGGCCAAGATCGTTTCAAAAAATCCACTCATCCAGAAAGATGCCCCAAATGCACCATCGAGTGTGATGTTCTATAAGGTACAGGGCAGCTTCATAGAAAGCTATCCTAATATGATCCTGAAGGAAAAGACCCCACAAAAGGGACTATCCTTCAACTTCGGACCTTACTTCCTGCACCAGACGGAGGAATACTGGACGATAGAAGACCTGAAAGATGCAGCCAATCAACTCAATGGTAAAGAGGGCAACGTAGCCAAGACCAGCATCAGAAAATGGATGACCGCCATGCACCAGAACACAGAAATGGCCAAGCAGGCAGCCAATCGCAGCTATACCATGCTCTCAGCTTCTACCAAGGGAACTTTCCAAAAAGCCATCACTCCTCAGAAGAGAACACTGTCTGAAGATGCGTTCTATCCTGCAGCGGATCTGCTGGACTTAAATACAATTCTCACCCAAAAAACAAAGGAAGGATAAAGCAATGAAAGACTTAAATATAAAAATAGAGTTCTTCTCACCATGGCATTGCGGGTCGGGACTCTCTGCCGGAGCAGACGCAGACTCCCTCGTCATCAAGGACACCAATGGCCTGCCATATATTCCCGGCAAGACGATCAAAGGCCTCATTCGAGAAGCTGTAGAGGACTATGCTGCCCTCAGAGGTCTGGACATGGACCTGGAGAAAGCCTTCGGCAAGGCAGCTACCGCTGAAGAAGTGCTGCCATCCGGCACCCTGTTCTTCACCAATGCTACCCTCAAAGAAGACGAGGCTAAAAGTATCCTTTCCAACCATGTGGAAGACCTGTTATATATAAATAAGGTTGCAACAGCCATAGACGAGAAAAACGGAATCACCCAGGAGCATAGCCTTCGCACCATCGAAACCACCATTCCATGCACGCTCTATGCAACAATCCTCTATGTGGATGATGACATGGAAAGCGTAATGGAAGCGGCACTTGGCTTCATTAAACATATGGGAACAGGCAGAAACAGAGGCCTGGGCAGATGTAAATTCAGTATAGAGAAAGGAGGTAAGGCATGAAAACTCTTCAATTCAAATGTAAACTGCTCTCAGATGTCATCCTGAACCAGCGAGCAGCCACAGAAGGAAACCAGGAATCCCTGACCTTCATTCCAGGCAACTGCTTCCTGGGCATCGTAGCTAAAGACTACATGAGCTTCCAACCCCAAGAGCAGGCAGAAATCTTCCATAGCGGACATGTAAGATTCGGTGACGCACATCCGGCATCCAAGGATGCCAAGACAAGAAGCCTCCATATTCCGGCATCCCTCTTCTACCCAAAGCTCAAATCCTTGGGTGAGGAAAGCTACATCCACCACTTCTATAGCCGCTCAGATGACAAGCATGGTGCTGGTGGCCAGCCACAGCAGCTCAAGCAATGCCGCGAAGGCTACTATGAGTTTGCAGAAAACGAGGCTAACGCAGTAGAGAGTCTGAAAAGCTTTGCCATCAAGAGTGCCTATGACAGAACCCTTCGCAAGAGTAAGGACAGCCAGATGTTCGGATATGAAGGACTGGAGAAGGGAAGCGAATTCTATTTCTCTGTAGAGATAGACGATGAAGCCCTCGCCCCTATCATCGAGGAAAAGCTGACAGGAAGAAAACATGTGGGCAGATCCAAGACGGCACAGTATGGCCTCATTGAAATCACGAAAGCTTCCTTCCAGGAAATTCCATCTGCAGCATCCCAGTTCTCCATCAATGGAAGTAACTATATTACAGTCTATGCCGATGGCAGACTCATCTTCCTGGATGAAACAGGAACAGCAACCTTCCAGCCAACAGCCCAGATGCTGGGACTCAACGGAGAAATCGACTGGGAGAAGTCACAGATCAGAACCTTCCAATATGCTCCCTGGAATAGCAAGCGCCAAACCAGAGATGCAGACCGTGTGGGTATCGAAAAAGGCAGTGTCTTCGTTGTCAAGCTTGATGAGCTGCCAACACTCTCACAGCTTCCTTCCTATGTAGGCAACTATAAGAATGAGGGATTCGGTAAGGTCATCTATGGATGGAACCTGTTGCAAAAGGCAGGAGAAAATGGCCAGACCAACCTCTGCCTCTCCCAGAAGACAAAGGCTCAGGCTATAGAGACTAGAGAACTGGAGGGAACACCGCTGCTGTCATTTCTGGCAAGAAAGAAGCACAAGAACAGTTCTTCAGTCTATATCTATGAGCAGGTGAACCACTTTGTCAAGATGTACAAGCCATTGTTCTCACAAGGCAAATTCTCTTCTCAATGGGGTACCATCCGCAGCATCGCCCTCCAGCATGCTACCATGAACAAGATTCTCCTTGAACTCTTCGACAAGAAGGAATTGAAAAAGCGAGAGCCGTCTCCAACAGATCCAAGAACCGAAGTCATAGAGTCAATCGGCTATATTACCCATGGAATCAAGGCCAAGGACTGGAAAGCCAAGCAGAGAGACAGAATCCTCAGAGAGTTTATAGAGCAGATGGGTAACAACCAGGAGTATGGAGACCTGTCTCAAAGAGCATTAGTGAACCTTGCCTCTGAAATGGCAAAAAAACAATAGAGCAATGCAGATAACAAAATATAAATATCGCATGATCGCGCGCATCACCCTGGAGGCAACATCACCTCTGGCAGTGGGTAGCGGCGAGAAGGACATCATTACAGATGCACCTGTGGCAAGAGACGTGAATGACCTGCCATATATCCCGGGCACATCACTCATGGGCATCATCCGTCACAGCCTGAAAGACCTGAAGGAGAGAGACTCTATCTTCGGATATCAGAAAGGAGACAAGGGAGAAGGCTCCAAGGTCCTCATTTCCGACGCACTGCTTCTAGGCAGCAACCAGAAGGCCATGGACGGACTTAAGAACATAGAGCAGGATGAGTATCTCAAGGCCTTTGAGGTACTGCCTATCCGTCAGCATGTAAGAATCACGGAAAAGGGTACAGGCGCAGACCATGGCAAATTCGATGAACAGGTAGTATATAAAGGCACCAGATTCATCTTCGAGATGGAACTTCTCTCAGAAACGAAGGATGACGAGAATATGCAGAACATTCTGAACACCATCTCCTCTCCTACCTTCAGAGTCGGCAGCGGAACGAGAAATGGTTTCGGAAGCATGAAGGTCGTGAGCTTGAAGTACGCAAGCTATGACCTGACCCAGGAAAAGGACCTCGAAGCCTACCTGAAAAAGTCATCATCGCTGGAAGAGGACTGGAATGAGGCCATCGAGAAGAAGCCAAGCGAACTGCAGGGGGCTGACTGGATCAAATATACCCTCACACTCAAGCCATTGAACTTCTTCCTGTTCTCATCAGGATTTGGAGACGAAGATGCCGATATGATACCCGTCAAGGAAAACTATGTGGACTGGTCAACCGGCAAGCCAGAAATCAAGGAGGCCAAGAGCCTGATACCGGCAACATCCGTCAAAGGAGCCATTTCACACCGTACAGCCTACCACTGGAACCGCCTTACAAAGCACTTTGTGGACAACGCAGAGGCTATCGCAAGCGACAGAAACAAGGCATGCCTGGATATCTTCGGCACCACACTGGACGAAGGAGACGTCAAACCATCCAGAGGAAAGGCCATCTTCTCAGATGTCTTCATTGAGAACACGGACTCAAAGGTTCTTCCTCACATCAGGGTAGATAAGTTTACCGGTGGAGTGATGGACGGTGCCCTGTTCCAGGAAAAGGTAAGCACAGCGGAAAACCAGGAACTCGTGGAAGAGATCTGGGTTGAAAAGGAAGCCCTTCAAGACGAAGATGTCAGAAAGGCATTCGAGAATGCCCTCCAGGACATCTGCAACGGCCTCCTGCCACTGGGCGGTGGTACCAACAGAGGAAATGGTATATTCATCGGAACACTTAACATACAAGAGTAAGCATGGAACATCAGATAAAAAATGCAAAATATGAAGGCTACCTCTGGCAAAGCGACCAGAGCAAGCCAAGAATCATAGGAGAAGGAGAACCTCTTTCTCTTACCCTTACAGACGGCGAGAATCCTTTCGTCGTAGAGGGACTGCTGTGGAACCCGGAAGAAAACACTTCTATCCAGATCCGTTATGTGGACGGAAATTACTTCGTAACAACATACGAGGTAAAGCAGGAAGAACTGGATGGCTCTGCCACCACAACTCCAATTACCTACCTGCCACACCGTCTTCCAGGCGTGAAGGCACTAAAGTTCCTGCGCCAGTGGGAAGAGGTGAAGGATGAGCTTTGTGAAAACATGCCTACCCTTCAGCTCAAGGCAAACATATTCGTTGGATTTGAAAAATAATGGAGGAACTGCAAAATGAAAATTACAGCACCCTATAATTTCGTGCCACTCAATGAAAAGGTGTTCTACCCTTCCTGGAGTGAGCAGGTAACTCAAGACTTGCCATTCTCAGACTCAGAGGATGGAGTGATCGAGGTGAAAATCAAGAACGTATCTCCTCTCTTCACACGCGACGGTGCACTGAATGAGCACTCTGCTCATATCATGGGTAAGGACGGAAAACGCCACTACTTCATCCCAGGCACCACCATCAAGGGAACATTGCGTGAAATCATTGAAATCATGTCCTTTGGCAAGATGCAGGAGGACAAGGACTTCCAGAACAGATGGTTTGGTTATCGTGATGTGGCCAACAGAATGAATAAGGCTAAAAGCGCCGAATACCTCAATAAGGTAAATAATGCCATACCAGGCTGGCTCTCAAAGGAAGGTGAAAGGTATTTCTTCACCCCATGCGATGGACAACTGGAAAAGATCAATAGCATAGAAGTAGGCTTGAATTTCCCAGAATATAAACCAAATGGCTCTGTCTGGGAAACCAATGTTTCAGTAGGCTCGGATTCCAACCATTATCCTACCTATCCTGAGAGAGAAAAAGATGGAATAAGCTACCGAATCGTCTGCACAGGACTCATGCAAGGCAAGAAACATGAACTGCTGTTCCCTTCAGACAGAGGTGAGAGCATCCCTTTAAGCGAGGAAACCATCAGAGCCTTCAAGAGTATCTATGAAGGAACTCCAGATTTCGCCAAGGAAAAAGAAGGAAAAGGCTGTTTCCTGATGGCTCTTGAAAAGGGTTATGAAATACCGGTATTCTATCTCAAGATGCAAAATGGTCAGGAGATCCTCGGTATGTCCAGAATGTTCAAACTCCCATTCAGAAACAATGTACGCCAACAGGTAGAAATCCTGCAAAAGACCGACAAGACCAGACACGACCTGGGAGAAACCCTGTTTGGATACACAGGAGACGACAACCTGAAGGGAAGAGTACAGATCAGTCATGCCTTCATGGAGGGAACAGTAGAGGACTCTGAGCTTATAGAGACAAAGGGAATTCTGGGAACCCCTAAGGCTTCCTACTATCCTCTGTATCTGAAGCAACAGCATTCACCCTACAAGACCTATGATGAAAACGAGGGTATCGCAGGAAGAAAGCTATATAGAATCCACTCTAAGGGAACCACCACCCAGCTTCCACAAGGAGAAAACAAGAATGTGGGAACAACATTCAAGGCCCTTCCTGCCGGACAAACCTTCACCCTGAGAATCTCCTTGCATAATACAAGAGAAGCTGAGATTGGAGCTATATTGGCAGCCCTGACGTTCAATATGACTCCAGATGTGTTCTTCAACCTGGGTATGGCCAAGGCTTTTGGCTTCGGCAAATGCCACATCGACAAGGAAGACATCACCCTTCGCGGTTTTAGCCAAGACATGAACTACTATATGCAGCGCTTTGAGGAAATGATGTCGGTGTTCACTTATGAGAACTACCAGCAGTTGTGGGCACAAACCGAAAGCATCACCCAACTCGTCAATATCCTCAGTGAACATACAGACGAAGAAGTCAGAATGATGGAGATGAAAGAGTATGGAGACAGCAAGTTCGAGAAGAAGAATCCTTTCAACAAGATCCAGGAAAAAGGTACACCAATCCACTCATGGCTCACGGATGAAGACAAGGATAAGATTAGAGACCTTGCACTCAAGGCTAAAGGTGAAAGAGCAGAAAAAGAAGCCCGTAGATCACTCTCCGAGCAATATACCCTTGCCAAGAGCTATGTAGAAACCAAGGATTTCCAAAAGGCAAAGGAACTCTATAACGCAATCATGGACGAACTCCTCAAAAAAGGAATCAACATTCAGGAAGAAAGACAAATCGTTGCCGATATCGAAGAACAGATTGCCAAGCAGGAAGAAGAGAAAAAGCAACAAGCAGCACAGGCTGCTCAGGAAGCTAAAGAAAAGGAACATGCTGCTGGTCTTGGCACCACCCTTGACAAACTCGCTGGTGATGGCGTAAACTATAGCATCAAGGACTTCAAGGTATGCTTCCAGAAGGTGGAAAAATGGCTGAAAGACTTCAAGACATCAGAGCTCAACGAATCCGACAGCAACGACCTCTTCAATACCTCAATGCGCTTGCTACAGGAACCATCCAAGAAGGAAGTGAAGGAACTTGCCAAACCATTTGACAAGAGTGGAATCTGGAAAAAGCTGTCCGGTTTCCTGGGTGAAGACAAGGCTAAGGAACTTTATGATTCCTACCAGAAGTAAAAACGTGAAGAACTCGCTTTAGGAAATAAAACAAGGCAAGAGAGGTCCAAACAGGACAGAACTAAATATAAGAATATCAGAATAGTAAAATCAATCCCATACCAAGGTAACCAACCTTGATATGGGATTTTTTCATGTAACAGATAACCCTACCAATGAACCAAAATAACCTATGAATAACTCATAAACAAATGATTCTAATCCTTATTGTAGTGGAAGATGGTCTCGTACAAGTTTCAGTACAAATTAAATCCTCTCGATTATGTGTCTTAATCCTTGTTGTAGTGGACAATGGTCTCGTACAAGACTTTATGCTCAAGTTCCACAACGATTTGCGCTAGTCTTAGTCCTTGTTGTAGTGGACAATGGTCTCGTACTAAAAATCCTTTCAGTGATAATGCTGCTCCAACTGTGTCTTAATCCTTGTTGTAGTGGACGATGGTCTCGTATGGTCTTGGCACTTAAAGAGTTGGAGGATTGAGTATGGTCTTAATCCTTATTGTAGTGGAAGATGGTCTCGTACAGAGTGCTAATATCGTAATGACACTGGGCGACAACGTGTCTTAATCCTTGTTGTAGTGGACGATGGTCTCGTACTAATTATGAATATCCTTATAATCATATTAATCGAAGGTCTTAATCCTTGTTGTAGCGGAAGATGGTCTCGTACGTAAAGAATAATGGAGTTTCTTAGAATTGTTTGGGCGTCTTAATCCTTGTTGTAGTGGACAATGGTCTCGTACCTGACTTACGTAATGTAGTGCGCAACCAAGCTAATCAGTCTTAATCCTTGTTGTAGTGGACAATGGTCTCGTACAAATGGTACTGAAGGGGACCTCGATAACCTCATGAGAGTCTTAATCCTTATTGTAGTGGACGATGGTCTCGTACGTATCAGCAGACAACGTAGTAGAGAAGTTGATGAAGTCTTAATCCTTATTGTAGTGGACGATGGTCTCGTACCGGATATTGATGATGCTGTTAAAATCATCAATGATAAGTCTTAATCCTTATTGTAGTGGACGATGGTCTCGTACTTATAAAAGGCATGAATCCTAGAATCCAGAATAAGTTTGTCTTAATCCTTATTGTAGTGGACGATGGTCTCGTACAATGCAATGAACAATTTCACTATCTCAGGTTTCGTCGGTCTTAATCCTTATTGTAGTGGACGATGGTCTCGTACCTTACTCACTGATGATATTGCTACCTTCGATGCGAGTCTTAATCCTTATTGTAGTGGACGATGGTCTCGTACTGACTGATGATGCAGCTGCTGAAGCTGAATAATTAAGTCTTAATCCTTATTGTAGTGGACGATGGTCTCGTACTTGACCTTATAAGACGATTCTGATTTTCAATAAGTTAAAGAGCTCTACCAAACAATTCTTTACTTTTCTTAACCGAAAATTAACTTTTTCTTAGCGAGTGTAAAGGTACGACTATTTTTCGAGATATGCAAGCCAATTATTCTTAAATATTCTACCAATTTTAGCTCAAAAATTTAGCTCTATTAACTATATAAGAAAACAGAAAACAAAAGGTTAACGACAAGCTACCCCCAAAAGACATGGTTCAGCACTAACAAACATTTAAAATGATAGAAATTCTGCATCTCAACTATCACCCCAATACCTATTTCTAAAGAAGAGAAGAAGAAATGCCCTATATATAATTAAGATATAGAAATCATACCCAATTATCAAAATCTAGAAAATTGAGCCAGTGAAATATAATTTCAAAATCCCTCCCTACCTTTGCACTCAGAAATTTAAAACCATGAGCCTATGGAAATCGTATTAAATTCATACGGTGCTAAACTTAGCATCAACAATGGAGCTTTTATGCTCAACAATTCAACAGGAAGCCATCGCATACCTGTCAAAGACGTGGATTCCATCTTAGTAGCAAAGAGCGCCATACTCACATCCGACGCATTGATACTTGCCATTGAAAATGACATCAGGGTCACGTTGGCAGACAAAGGGGGCAATGTAATGGGCTGTGTATGGAGCCACAAATATGGTTCCATCTCCACCATCAGAAAAGGGCAGCTGATATTCACGGCATCCCAGGATGCCGTGGAATGGATCAAAAAGGTCATCATCCAAAAGATGCAAAACCAACTGGCTATGTTGCTCATGCTGCAGGTAGATACAGGAAAGAAAGAACTCATCGTACAGGAAGCAGGCAACAAAATCAGCAAACTCATCGCAAAGGTGGATGCTCTTGAAGGATTCACGGTAAGAGAAATCGCCAATAATCTCAGAGCCTATGAAGGCAATGCCTCAAAGGAATACTTCCGGGCATTGAACCGATTCATTCCCGAGAAATACCGGTTCAAAGAACGCTCCCAACATCCGGCTACAGATGTTGCCAACGCCATGCTCAACTACGGATACGGCATCCTGTATGGAAAGATAGAGAATGCACTCATACGCTGTGGCATAGATCCCTATATTGGCATTCTGCACCGAGACGAATATGGAAGACCTGTCCTTTCCTATGATATGATAGAGCTCTATCGGGTATGGATAGACTATATCGTCTATTCTCTGCTGGCACAAAATGTCGTAACAGATGATTACTACTCCACAGATGAAAGAGGAGCTGTATGGCTAGAAGCCCTGGGAAGAAGAGTCATCATCCAATCAGTCAATGACTATCTGGCAGAAAATGAATCCATCAAAGGAATAACAAGAAGCCGGGATACCCATATATTTCTCTATACACAAAAATTCGCCCAACAATTAAAACACTACTAATATGAAAGAGCAGACTGTATCATTGGGAACCAAGATCGTGGCTGCCAATGAAAAATTGACTTCTATCACTATGATAGACCTATACGAGATGATAGCTCACCCAGAACCATCACTCAGAAATCAGACAGAAGTCCTGCGCAGTATCCAGCGCATGGACAGTGCCAAATACAACCTGATGAAAAAATCACTCCCCTACTTTGTCTGTGCCCACTTTGACCCAGACTACAGAAGAAAGGAAAACTTCTCATCAGTATCATCATTTGTCCTGGACATAGACCATGTGGACGAGAAGAGCATCCAGCTTGATGAGCTGAAAGCAGAACTGACCAAAGACGAGCGCATCGCCATGCAGTTCACCTCTCCTAGCGGTTGTGGCCTGAAACTCATCTTCCTGCTCAATAAACCATGCCAGGATGAAAACATCTATTCATCATTCTACAAGCAGTTCGCCTGGGACTTCGCGAATGAACATCACTTGGAAACATTCATTGACCTCAAGACCAATGATGTGACCAGAGCTTGCTTCATTCCTGCGGATGACCATGCCATCCTTAACTTGACAGCCACACCTGTCAACTGGGAGAACTATGTAGATTTGGAATGCGTGGACCTGTTCATCAAGGAAGACAAAATGCCAAGCATCAGCCAAGAGAAACAAGTGCAGGACCTGCAACCTGTAGAAAAGACTCATGACCCGGATCAGGAAACCATGGACAGAATCAAGGAAAGGCTCGAACTCAATAAAAGAAAGAAACTTCCTCAGGAAATTCGCCCCGTGTATGTTCCCCAGGAAATCACCAATATAGTCACCGACTTGAAGCAATCCATAGAGGAAACCGGAGTGGAACTGTATGATACCAGAAACATACAGTATGGTATCAAGCTCATGTTCCGCACCCATCAGCTGAAAGCAGAAATCAACCTGTTCTTTGGCCACAAGGGATACTCCGTGGTAGAATCACCCAAGAGAGGAACCTCCATGCTGCTCAATGGCATGATGGCACAACTGGTGAATGACTACGTACAAACACTAACCTATAGCTCATGAAAGGAAACCATCTCATAGAAACCAGACTGATAGGCAGTGCCGGTTTATCTGGCGCAGGAACCATCGGTAGAACAACCGGATGCTTGGACGAGCTTCCCACCCTACCCGAAAGAATCAGACAGATATTGAACATCATCTCTTCAGCAGAAAGGAAACCAGGATATATGATATACTTCATCATGTACGACATCACCAGCAACAAGGTCAGAACATTGATTGCAAAATACCTACAGGGCAAAGGCTGTACCAGGGTTCAAAAGTCCATCTTCATGGCCGACATGCCATCTGACGCATTCCAAGACATTGCCATGAAGCTGACGGATATTCAGAAGATGTATGACAACAACGACAGCATTCTGATTGTCCCTCTGTCGGAGGACTATGCAAGAGCCATGAAGATCATCGGTCAGGAAGTGGATGTTGATCTCATCCTACATTCTAAAAACACCCTGTTTTTCTAGCCCTGCATCATAAAAACCAAGGAAAATGAGCCAGTGAAATATGATTTCACTCTATACCCCTACCTTTGCACCCGAATTAAAAAAACAAAGCTGTTGCTCCCATTTCAGAAGGAGCATGGCAAGTATAAAAGACAAAGTAAAAATCATAAAAACAAGAGAAAAATGAAATTCATCAACCTCACCCCCCACACCATCACCCTGAATGATGGCAGCAGCTTTCCTACGGAAGGAAACGCAAGAGTAGCAGACACCTACACAAGGTTCAACGCCTACGGTATCTGCCGGGTCAAACATGGAGAAATCAAAGATCTCCCGGAACCTGAAGCCAACACCACCTTCATCGTATCGGCCATGGTATTGGCAGCAGCAAAGGAAAAGGGAAGAGAAGATGTGGTAGCTCCTGCAACAGGACACCCAGAGTGCAAGAGAGAAAACGGCTTCATTGTATCCGTCCCTGGATTCGTCCACTAGAAGTAGACTCTGGTTCCTATATTAACATATAGGACACACACATCGTAGAAAATCTTTTAAGACATTTAGCATCATGAGTAAATTCGCTATTCCAAGCAGGGCTCCCTATCAGGTTAGGAACCCTGCGTCAGAAGAAAGTCTCTTCCTGGGAGCAGACAGGGCACCCATCAATGCATATCAGATATATCAAGCATTGAAAAGAATGCAAAGCAAGAATCACCAAGCATCATCTGCATATAAAAGCAAAGGTTTGGCTGCCCCTTTTAAAACTAGCCAACAAGAGGAAAATAGGCTAGAAGCTATCATCGATAATTTCAATAATAATTTAAAAGACATTAAGACTATGTGTAAATTCAATAAATTCAATGGTAAAGTTACCAAGTATCACAGCAACATGTATGCCATCGAAGTGGATGACAAAACAATCTTCATCCCATTCAGTGTCATGCACAAATTCCCAGCATTTCCACAGTCAATGATGGAAGAAGGCCACCTCAAGATCGGTGTAAATGTCATCATGGTAAAAAAAGACGAGAAGACATACTACCCGGACCATGAAACCTACGGAGTCACCAATACCCAGGAACATAAGCTGAACGTCGATGGAACTTACCTGCTCAAGGATGCAAAACCATACAAGCAAACCAACAGCCTTCCAGAACTGATGACTCAATTCAACACACTGATGTTTTCCCTCCCGGAAGACCAGAGATTGAAGACATTGAACGTTATTGCAGCAAGCAACATGACGGCGGAACAAAAGGTAGAGAAACTTACATCCATGATAGACTTCCCATTGGACTTCGTTGAGTCACAGACTCTGGAGAAGAAGGCAAGTCTGTTCTATTCACCGGGCAATTCCAAGGATGATAGAGCACAACTCAAGGAAATCGTGGAGTCTATCGTTGCTATGTGCAATAGCGAGGAACAGAGACAATGCCAGCTCATCGTGGGAGTGAATGACAAGACCAACAAGACTTGCAGACTCCAGGATGAGATAGCCTCCAACTATCCACAGATGGCAAACCTTGACCAATTCCAAAATACGCTGCTGGTTCCGTTCATCAAGTCATATACCTACGACAATGTCCTACTCATGTCATCCCTCAAGTATAACTGGTATAGTTACAATGGTGACCTAATCCTCATCATAGACATCAACTACCACGGTGATCCTATCATCTGCAAAGGGGGCAGACTCCCCTATCGATGCGACTCAGCCAAAATGGTTGCAGAAGGAGTTGACCTGGTGAACATGGTCAAGAAGTTGACAAGAACAGCTGCTTGACAACCTACGGGGATTGTCATATAAAAGACAGTTCCCTGCATTGATACCACAGGAATATTCCTAACAGAAAATAGAAAATCCACACAATGTATCACATCCGCTAAAGGTCGGAAAACAAAACTGAGACTGCATCATCGGCAAAAGACTCCATGATTTTTCAAATGAAAAATTGTCAAATAAAGCATTTTCGTCCTATCCTTTACTATCTAAGAACTGATAAGGTCTACTCCTAGGGAATACCACATTTAGGTATTCCTTAAGGAGAGACTGCTCAAAAGTGAGCATACCTAAAACTTCCCCCATTAATCAAGGCACTGCTACACAATCTCAATTATTGTAAATATCCAACTAACATTGAAAACGTTGGTGAACAAAGTAGAAACGTAGCTTTGTCCTCCAGCGCTATCTTACATTTTACGCCTGAAAGATACAACTTCCTTTGAAATTCCAACACATTGAAGCGTTAATCTTTTGTTACTGTCTGCATTTCCATTTATGGGTTATATCAATTCATCAATGTATTTAGTAGAAAAAACAGCAACACCAAGAAACATAGGAACTATACGGCAGGAATAATCCTTGTTGTAATGGACAATAGTCTAGTACCACGCTGTTGCTCCAATGCACGCATATTACTTTGCTGGGTCTTAATCCTTGTTGTAATGGACAATAGTCTAGTACAAATCATTCAGCCCTAGCGCATCACGGTCAAGCGGTCTTAATCCTTGTTGTAATAGACAATAGTCTAGTACGTCTTCTTCTTGGCTCTACACTAAGTGTGGTAGTAGAGGTCTTAATCCTTGTTGTAATGGACAATAGTCTAGTACACACACCTATTCATCATTGGCTAATACCTATCTGTCTTAATCCTTGTTGTAATGGACAATAGTCTAGTACTTGCTGTCAGCCTCCCTGACAGTGTGGAATTGACCACGTCTTAATCCTTGTTGTAATGGACAATAGTCTAGTACCCGCTAAAAACTCGCTATCATGATTAAAGAATATAGTCTTAATCCTTGTTGTAATGGACAATAGCCTAGTACTATGCAAGCAATTCTCTGTTGAGCCAACACTTGGTAGTCTTAATCCTTGTTGTAATGGACAATAGTCTAGTACGTATATTTGGCGACGATATTGCATGGTGTAAGGCAGTCTTAATCCTTGTTGTAATGGACAATAGTCTAGTACAGTTGCTATTGTGCTAACTAATGTACCAAAGGGTGCTCCGTCTTAATCCTTGTTGTAATGGACAATAGTCTAGTACCTTTCACTCGCTGATTTTGAAGAGGCTGGGGCATCTGTGTCTTAATCCTTGTTGTAATGGACAATAGTCTAGTACTCGCTTCTTGAATGGTATCTTTGTACGCCAGAAGTCTTAATCCTTGTTGTAATGGACAATAGTCTAGTACTCGCTTCTTGAATGGTATCTTTGTACGCCAGAAGTCTTAA
>ENA-UERC01000800-UERC01000800.1-human-gut-metagenome-genome-assembly--contig:-NODE-800-length-21359-cov-9.157504_pt1 | contig 21359 bp, 12 predicted proteins | sample MGYA00242955_ERZ507955 | MGnify/ENA primary metagenome ERZ507955 (study PRJEB26167, sample SAMN06115394) | human gut metagenome | host: Homo sapiens | place: China:Hubei | collected 2016-04-27 | study... | reverse complement strand
AGATAGAGTACGAGGTAATGCGTGACGCTAACGGCACATGTATCACCGTATGTAACATGGAAAATCTTGATCCTGTGGGAGTCCATACGGGTGACTCAATAGTAGTTGCTCCATCTCAGACTCTTGCAGACAAGGAATACCAGATGCTCCGTAGTGCAGCACTTAATATCATATCAGAACTCAAGATAACAGGTGGATGTAACGTACAGTTCGCACTTCACCCAACATCATTTGAATACTGCGTTATAGAGGTAAATCCTCGAGTAAGCCGTTCATCAGCACTGGCGTCAAAGGCTACAGGTTATCCTATAGCAAAGGTTTCAGCCAAGATCGCTCTTGGCTACAATCTGGATGAGATACCAAATGCCATTACCAAGAAGACATATGCCAGCTTTGAGCCTGCTCTAGATTATGTTGTTGTCAAGATACCTAGACTTCCGTTTGATAAGTTCATAAAGGCAGACCATGATCTTACCACACAGATGAAGGCTACCGGTGAGGTTATGAGTATCTGTACAAACTTTGAGGGTGCCCTTATGAAGGCTCTTCGTTCACTTGAGCAGCATGTAGACAGTCTTTGGTCGAGCAGATATAAGGATATGACTGATGAAGAGGTTATTGAGCTTCTCCACAGAGTAGATGACAGAAGAATATATGTTATTGCCGAGGCCATAAGAAGAGGCATTTCATATGATGAGATATACAATATCACCAAGATAGACAGGTGGTTCATCGATAAGATCCATAACCTTGTAAGAAAGGAAAGACAGATCATACAGTCTAAGGGAGATATCTCCTGTGAGCTCATGAAGGAGATCAAGAGAGTTGAGTTTCCTGATAAGGTTATTGCCCGTCTTGTAGGAAAGACAGAAAAAGAGATCAGAAAGATGAGATATGATTATGGTATCACAGCTTCATTCAAGATGGTTGATACCTGTGCCGCAGAGTTTGACGCAGCTACACCTTACTATTATTCATGCTTTGATGGTGAGAATGAGGTTGTGGAGGACAACAGCAGAAAGAAGGTAATGATACTTGGTTCAGGTCCTATCAGAATAGGTCAGGGTATCGAGTTCGATTACTGTTCAGTACACAGCACATGGGCATTTGCAAGAAAGGGTTACGAGACCATTATTGTAAATAACAACCCTGAGACTGTAAGTACAGACTTTGATATAGCAGATAAGCTTTACTTCGAGCCTCTTACAGCAGAGGATGTTGAAGCAATCGTAAATCTTGAGAAGCCGGACGGTGCGGTAGTGCAGTTTGGAGGACAGACAGCCATCAAGCTTACTGAAGCACTCATGGAGATGGGAGTTAAGATCCTTGGAACAAGCGCAGAGAATGTTGACGCAGCAGAGGACAGAGAGCTCTTTGATGAGATCCTTGAGAAGTGCTGTATCCCAAGACCTGCAGGACATACAGTATTTACAAGGGATGAGGCTCTTGAGGCAGCTAACAGCCTTGGATATCCTGTTCTTGTAAGACCTTCATATGTTCTTGGTGGTCAGGGTATGCAGATTGCCATATCAGATAAGGATATAATAGAGTTCATGGATATCATCAACAGATATACCCAGGAGCATCCTATTCTTGTGGATAAGTACCTTATGGGTAAGGAGGTTGAGGTTGACGCTGTATGTGATGGAGAGGATATTCTTATCCCTGGTATCATGGAGCATGTAGAGAGAGCCGGAATACATTCAGGTGACAGTATATCCGTATATCCTGCCCAGACCCTTTCGCCAAAGGTAAAGAGGATAATAGTTGATTACACCAAGAAGCTTGCCAACAGCCTTCACGTTATAGGACTTATAAACATACAGTTTATTGCTCTTAATGATGAGGTATATGTTATAGAGGTAAATCCACGTTCAAGCCGTACAGTTCCATATATAAGCAAGGTTACAGGAATACCTATCGTAGATCTTGCCACAAGGGTTATCCTTGGTGAGAAGATAAAGGATATGGAGTATGAGCCGGGACTCCAGCCTGAATCAGAGTATTTTGCCATCAAGAAGCCTGTATTCTCATTTGAGAAGATCAGAGGTGCTGAGATAAGCCTTGGACCTGAGATGAAGTCAACAGGCGAATGTCTTGGTATTTCAAAGGATTACAATGAAGCACTGTATAAGGCATTCCTTGGAGCCGGTGTAAATCTTCCTAAGACCAAGAAGATGATACTTACAGTAAAGGATTCCGATAAGATGGATGCAATAGATATCGGAAGAAGATTTGTAAATATCGGTTACGAGATATATTCCACAAGAAGCACCTGCAGAGTACTCAATGAAAATGGTGTGCCTGCCAAGCTTATAAACAAGGTAGAGGAGCCGTCACCTAACCTTCTTGATCTTATCTTGAGCCATGAGATAGATCTGATCATAGATACTCCTTCACAGGGTATTGAGAAGAGCAAGGATGGATTTATAATAAGACGTCATGCAGTAGAGACAGGAGTTACATGTCTTACAAGCCTTGACACAGCAGACGCACTCTTAACAAGTCTTGAGACATCTGCTGACAGAAAACTTTCACTTGTAGATATCAGTGAAATATAGTAGTATAATCTTCTTATTAAGAAACACAATATAAGAAGATGTTACGCTTAAAATTTAAAAGAAGGATAGCAGGCGTGATATATATCACGCCTGTATTTGGTATAGTATATGCATAATACACCGGCTGATGAGGTATTTATAATAGGACATAAGAATCCTGATACGGATTCCATATGTTCTGCCATTGCCTATGCAAACCTTAAGAACTTGACTGAGAATAAGTATTTCCCTAAGCGGGCAGGAAAATTGAATAAAGAGACAGAATATGTACTTAAGAGATTTGGAGTTAAGACACCGGAACTGCTTTCAGACGTTGATTCTCAGGTTAAGGACATAACCTATAGACTGGTGGATGGAGTGTCGGGAGATATTACCTTAAAGAAAGCGTTTGAACTTATGCAGGAAAATGACGCCACGACACTTCCTGTAGTAGATGACGGAAAGATTAAGGGACTTGTTACCGTAGGTGATATAGCAGAGGCATATTTTCTTACAAATGATTCTGATGTACTCTATAGGGCAGGGACCACCTGTAAGGATGTTATAGATACCATACATGGTGAGATACTGGTTGGGGATGAAAATGCAGTGGTTCCATCCGGTAAGGTCATGATAGGCGCTGCTCATGTGGACGTTATGAAGCAATATATAAAGCCCCATGATATAATAATTCTTGGAGACAGGGAGAAACCTCAGCATACAGCTATTGAAAATGGTGCAGGCATGCTTATTGTATGTCTTGTTGACTGTGTGTCAGATAAGGTGCTTGAGGAGGCAAAGGCAGCAGGATGTACTGTGATCATAAGCAGGTATGACACTTACACCGTTGCGAGACTTATAGGTCAGAGTATGCCTATAAAGCATTTTATGATAAAGGACAATATATACACCTTCAGGGAAGAGGACACCATAGAGACCCTTAAGGGGGTTATGTCTAAGACCAGATACAGATATTTCCCTGTGGTGAACAAGTACGGAATGTACAAGGGTCTTGTATCACGAAGAAACTTTATTAATTCCAGAAAAAAACAGATTATACTTGTGGATCATAATGAGAGAAGCCAGTCGGTAGATAATATAGACAAGGCTGAGATTCTTGAGATAATAGACCACCACAGGATAGGCAGCGTTGAAACTGTGGCTCCGGTTTATTTCAGAAATCTGCCTCTTGGCTGTACAGCTACCATTATATATATGATGTATAAGGAGCAGAATATTTTCCCTGACAGGGCTACGGCAGGACTTATGTGTGCCGCCATACTTTCAGATACGCTTATGTTTAAGTCACCTACCTGTACACCGGTTGATGAACTGTATGCCAAGGAACTGGCAGGTATAGCTGAGGTAGATCTCAAGGAACTTGCCATGTCCATGTTCACAGCCGGAAGTAATCTTACGGGAAAGACCACTGAAGAGATACTCCATCAGGATTATAAGAAGTTTGATGTTGGAGATAAAGTTGTAGGTATAGGACAGATAACATCCATAAGCAAGGATGAACTTAGCGGTATAACAGCCAAGATGAAGAAGTATATGAAGGATACGGAATTTGCCGATTGCGATATATGTCTGTTCATTATGACAGATATACTGGATGAAGGTTCAGGAATACTGTGTAAGGGCAGTATCGCCAAGCAGCTTTGCCAGGTGGCATTTGGCAAGTCTTTTGATGATAACTACGCATATGTGGAAGGTCTGGTATCCAGAAAGAAACAGGTTGTGCCTGAGCTGATACGTGCCATGGAGAAGCTTTAGCGCATATAAATAACAGATAAACACCGGGTGAATATGAAGATATATACAGCAAACCAGTATATGCGGGATGTATTCTCGGAGAAGGTATACAAGATATCATTAAATGCAGGCTGCACATGTCCTAACAGGGATGGAACCAGAGGATATGCAGGCTGCATTTTCTGTAGTGAATCAGGCTCCGGAGATTTTTCCCAGAAAAGAAATTTAAGTATAACTGAACAGATAGAAAAGGCAAAGGAAAGGGTAAATGGGAAGTTTAAGGGAGATCATTATATCGGATACTTCCAGTCGTTTACCAATACCTACGGAGATATTGACGTGCTACGTGCCAAGTTTATGGAGGCTATAGAAAATGACAGTATATGTGGGCTGTCCATAGCCACAAGACCTGACTGCATTAATGAAAGAGTTGTGGCTGCTCTTGATGAGTTATGCCGTATAAAGCCTGTATGGGTGGAACTGGGACTTCAGACTATACATGAGGATACCGCAAGGCTTATAAACAGGTGCTATGAGCTTTCTGAATATGACGCCGCGGTTTCTCTGCTAAAGACTATAGACGTCCATATAATAACCCATATGATAATAGGACTTCCCTACGAAACAAAGGAGGATATGGTTGCGACTGCAGAGTATATAGGAAATTCGGGTGTACAAGGTATAAAGTTCCAGCTCCTTCATGTGCTTAGGAATACAGCCTTGTGTGAAATGTATGAGAAAGGAAACTTTGAAGTGCTGACACTGGATCAGTATATAGATATCCTGAGAGCCTGCATAGAAGTCATACCGACGGGTATGGTGGTACACAGGCTCACAGGGGATGGCCCTAAGAGTCTCCTTGTTGCTCCGCTGTGGAGCGGTGACAAGAAGAAAGTGTTAAATGAGATCAACAGGCGGGTACTTAATGATTCTCATTTTCAGTGATCTCGGCAGCGGTAATGAAAAGCAGGGCGTTTTGCTTATCATCAGGATCAAGCCGTCGGAATTTTGTGATAAGAGTATTCTCATCTGAGGAACAGAGGCTTCCGTAGGTGAATATCTGGAACATTCCGGGGGCTTGATCCTCTGTGGGGCACATATCCATACAGACCAGATATATTAAATGCATGATATTTATCTTGTAGAAACAGCAGAGCTTAACAAGAGTGTTAATATCCGGCTGGCGAATACCGGTTTCAAAGTGCGAGTAGGCAGAGGCTGTTATGCCTATGCGCTGTGACAGTTCCTCCTGGGTGAGGTTATTCAGCACCCGCAGGTTTTTCATAAATGTGCATGTGTTGTTCATTGTATGTACTCCTTTTCAATTTCATATATTCTTTTATGAGGCGTTTGTCCCAGTCTGTTATGTCATTGTAGAGCCTAAGCAATTCAACCTGATCCGGATCGGGTTTTATGGTCTCGATGGGTTGTAGATCTTCAGCTTCTCCCGGGAATCGTGAATCGTAATGATAATTTCCTGCGTTGTCGCATACAAGCATCGCAGGTTCTTTTTTTCTCTCATAACTTGCAATGCTGGCATTTGCCCTGGTAAATGCAAATAAAAAATCATAATCGAGTATTTCGGATAGAAGATTTATCTGGTCTATACAGGGAAGGCAGGCTCCATTTTCATAATTGGCATAGCCACTTCTTGATAAACCCAGCATAAGACCCAGTTCCCGTTGACTTAAATTCTTCTTCTGCCTGTAGTGACGGAGAAGTTTACAGAACATGTCTTTGTTCCCGGCTGTGGCAGCAGGTGATGTGTTTGTGTTGTTGCTGTTTGTGTTTTTTTTGGACATTTTATTTCTCCTTGCATATTAGGGGCTGATATACACCGCCCTTTTAGATAGTGAAACAAATAAGCTTATGTGGTTCATGTGAATGTAGTATATAACGAAATATGCGGAATTTGCCTGTATGGGTATAACTGGTATGGTTTATGGGTATAATTGGTATATTTGCAGCGGGAATATGTCAAATAATATTTGTTCTTCTTTTTTTGCCGGGAATAATGTAGAATAGAGGAAGTGTTTATAAAGTATACGGAGGAGAAACAGTATGAGCAGAGCTGATGAATTATTTATCAACATGTGCAAGGATATAATAGAAAACGGATACAGTACCGAGGGGGAAAAAGTCAGACCCAAATGGGAGGATGGAGAATATGCCTACACCATAAAGAAATTCGGCGTGGTGAACAGGTATGATCTTTCAAAGGAATTTCCAGCCATAACTCTCAGAAAGACTTATATAAAGTCTGCCATAGATGAGATATTGTGGATCTGGCAGAAGAAATCCAATAATGTCAATGATCTTAAGAGCCATATATGGGATAGCTGGGCTGATAAGGACGGTTCCATAGGAAAGGCATACGGATACCAGCTTGGCGTGAAGCACAAGTATAAAGAGGGAATGATGGATCAGGTAGACAGACTTTTATATGATCTTAAGACGAATCCATACAGCAGAAGAATGATGACCAATATCTATGTTCATGCTGACCTGTCTGAGATGAACCTTTATCCATGTGCCTACAGCATGACCTTTAATGTTACGGGAGACAGGCTTAATGCGATCCTTAACCAGCGTTCACAGGATGTTCTGGCTGCAAATAACTGGAACGTTGTCCAGTATGCGGCATTGCTCCATATGATAGCCCAGGTGTCAGGCTTCAAGGCAGGAGAGCTTGTGCATGTTATCGCGGACGCACATATATATGACAGACATATACCTATTGTTAAGGAGCTTATAAGCAGACCGACATATCCGGCACCTAAATTCAGTATGAATCCGGATGTTAAGAACTTCTATGATTTCACACTGGATGATTTCACTATAGAGGACTATGTTACTGGCCCGCAGGTTAAGAACATACCTATAGCAATATAGTATAGATACAGAAATGGAGAGGGATATTTGCCATGAAGATGATAGCAGCAGTAGACAGAAACTGGGGTATAGGATATAAAGGAGAGCTTCTTACAAGGATATCTTCTGACCTCAAAAATTTTAAAACTCTTACAATGGGCGGCACGGTCATACTTGGAAGAAAGACTATAGAGGGATTTCCGGGGGCGAGACCTCTTCCGGGAAGGAAGAATATAGTTTTAAGTAGAAATAAGGAGCTTGATATAGAGGGAGCAATGGTTGTACATTCTATTGAAGAGCTTAAGGAAGCTCTGGCCGGACAGGAGAGCGATAAGGTATTTGTCATAGGGGGAGCATCTGTTTATGAACAGCTTTTGCAATATTGTGACGGAGCGATAATAACAAAGATAGATGAAGAGTTTATTGCAGATGCATATCTGCCTGTGCTTGATGATATGGATAGATGGAAGACGGTGGATGAGTCAGAGGAATATGAGGAGAAGGGGCACAGGTTCAAATTCTGTACTTATGTAAACAACGATCCTGAAAACTTGTGATAATAGACAAAAACTACTTTGGTTTTTTGATATTTTTAACAATTTTTATTTGTATATTTTAATTCCATGTGATACAATTTTGATATTGGTTACATCGGGATGCGTACATCCCATTAAATAATCTGCCAGGCAGGGACTGGCGGAAATTTTTGCATGTTTTTTTGGAGGAGTAGATATGGAGGAAATTAAGATTACATCTGGAACAGGATTTGAGGGTTATGAGATCGTGGAGTATGGTCCGTATAAGTTTACACAGATAATATTAAGCTCAAATTTTGTTAAGGAAATTGGCTCGTCAATCGCAGATATTGCAACAGACAGAAGCAGCGTTTATCAGGCGAAGCTTGACGGAGCTATGAATGATGCAATCGTTGCATTTAAGGAGATGGTCGGTGAGACAGCATACAATGGAGTTATTGGATTTAATATCAATGTTGTTGACTACTCAAGTAATGTATCGGCAGTTGTTGCCAGTGGCACACTCGTTAAGGTGAACAAGGAGTATGTATCTGAGTTTCAGAAGGCTAATTTTGTAAGAAATGAGCTGTATGTAATGAACTACTATAACAAGGCAGTTCCAAGAGCAGTCAAGGTAATACTTGCATCAGAGGGGGACGGAACAAAGATTGCTGCCTGGTTTAACAATTACAGCCGTGAGGATATCAAGGCGATCAAGGCAGATATAGAGTTCGTTAATATATACGGAGATATAACAACACTTACAGGTGTTGATTTCGTATTTGACAGTCAGATCAATCTGTCGCTTTTAAAGTCAGATTATGCAGATTGTAAGCTTCCTGATAAGTACATAAAGCTTATTTCAAGCTCAAAGGTTTATATAAAGAAGTACGTAACGTCAAGAGGTGTATATGCATGTGGAGATGATCCTATTGATATAAACCTAAGCCCTGTTAAGTTCAATGCCCTGAAGAATAAGAGGGGTCTTGACGCTGTTGCAAATTACAAGTCAGACGGACTTGTATGGACATGTAACTGCGGACATGTGAATGAAGGCGGTGCAGAGGAATGTGTAATATGCGGAAGAAAGCAGGAAGATCTTAAGAGCACTGTTACATTTGATTATGAGCCAATGCTTGCAGAAATGCAGACCAAGGAGTACGTGGTTGAGCTTAAGGATGTGCTTAAGAAATATCTGCCAAGTCTTGACGCAAGCATAAGAATACAGTTATTGGAGATCATGGAATCAGGAAGCCAGTACGAGCGAAAGAGAGGAAACGCTAAGGATACGGTTATCGAGAAGATTGAGAATCTGTTCCTTGGCCTGTAGATAGTAGAGTATGCAGCAATATATGTTGCAGATCGTAAACAAGCTTAAAGAAAAGGGATATGTAAAGCTAAACCCCGACACTAACAACGTATATGGCCGAGCCGAAGGCGGTACCATATACGTTGTTGTCATAGGTAGCGGTCATAATCTTGATGCGGACGATCTGAAGAGATTTAACAATAAGATAATAAGTGACATTTCCCAGGACACAGACAAGGACATAAGGCTGTTGAACATATTGTTAATGCCGGACGGTGTTTTCGATGACCGGATAAATCATATGATAGAGGTCATGGATAACCTGTGGCTGTTCACTGAGGATTATGGAAAGTTTTATGTCTTTGAGAATCAGATAGGTGATTTTGATGACCTTGCAGATATACTCGATCATGAGATAAAGATTGAAAAAAAGAAGGACAGCAACAGACTTCTCAGGATATTCGGAGTTGTTACTCCTATATTGCTTGCCATAAATGTTATTATATTTTTTCTGGACAGCATACTTACAAGAAAATATAATTTCAGACTCAATTACTATCTTGCAATAAATCCTTCAGCTGTCATTGAAGGTCATCAGTATTATCGTTTGTTTACTGCCATGTTTGTTCATTTTGGTATTGAACATCTGGTAAGCAACATGATCATACTTGAAGCGTTGGGAGCAAGGGTAGAGCATTTGCTTGGAAAGGTGATATATCCAATATGCTATATAGTTACAGGGATGGTGGCGTCCATAGGTTCCCTTGCGGCATGTTATCTGGGGCACCCATATGATTATGCGGGTGGAGCATCGGGAGCGTTGTTTGGACTTATGGGATTGCTCATAGTAATGGCATCTTTTAACAAGGGACGTGTGGGAGATATATCCTTAAGAAACCTTCTTATGCTTTGTTTTCTTACCATTGCAAATGGATATGTGTCGGATGGCATAGATAATGCCGCACATATCGTGGGACTGGTATTTGGAATAGTCCTTGGACTTTTAATGACACCCTACTATCAAAAGGTTGTAAAGAAACGCTTTTTATGATAAAATTTCAGGGTGATTATAAATACATAGGAGCAATCAAAAGTGGCTACAGGAATTAGTATGTCCAGCGTAAATAAAATAAAGGAACTTGCTGAAAACGGAGAGTATGGTCTTGCATTAGATATACTTGAGAATCAAGATCTGTCCAAGTCGCTAAGCCCGCAGTTTATAAGGGTATGCGGAGAGGTCTACTACGAGAACCATAAGTACCATGAAGCAAGGGCGGCTCTGGTAAGAGCACACTCCATGGCACCTGCAGGAAATAAGATCATATTTTCTCTGATACAGTTGTATCTGACCATGGGTCTCAGAACGCTGGCAGATAAGTATTATGAAGTGTACAAGTTTAATCTTGAAGGTAGAGAGGATGCCGGAGAGATGCGTTTGGAGTATCTGTTTGCCAAGGCGGACAGGAAGCCGGTGTCTGAGCTTCGTGCCATGCTGGCAGCGGCAAATGATAAGGAAAAGGCAGAGCGGTGGGAATACGAGCATCTGCTCATTCTTGCTGCCTTGAAGGAGCAAGAAAAACTTAAGTACGAGGGAGAAGTGTTTAAGGCTACGTACAAGAAGTCCATCTACATAGATGATGTAAATGAGCTCTTGGCAGGAACTGCCGATCCAGAAAAAAAATTGTATTGCTTCCCTGAAAACGAGACCGCCGATGACGCTGCTGAGGATGCTGATACAAGAAAGATGGAAGAGAAGGCTCTTGAGGCGGATGACTACAGACTTAATCCTACAGCTCCTACCATAACTCTTATGGTTGAAAATGATGAGCCTGTTTCAGGCACAATGAAGATAAAACAGACTCTTGCAAGAAATAAGGCTAAAAGAGAAGAAAAGAAAGAAAAGAAGAAGCTTGCCAAGGCGGAGGCTGAAAGTAATGTTCAGAATACAGAGGGGGAGAATTCAGAGACTGCATCCGAGAAGCATGAGAAGAGGGGCTTTTTTAAGCGGAGAATGTCGAAGCAGGAAGAGGAAGAGATCATGGAGGCTCTTGCAGGAATAAAGGAGAGCAATGATGATAACACCACACTTCTTAATAAAATAATGGATGAGGAAGTAGCTCAGACAGAGAATAACGAGGCTGGCGAAGATACCGGAAAGACTGTGGAGAAACCTGAAACACCGCAGATTACGGAGGCTGAGGCCGCAGAAAAAGCTGAAGATCCGAAGGAGATTGAGACATCGGAAGAACCTAAGGTTTCAGAGGCGGGTGAGTCCGGAGAAACAGGCAAGGCTGCGGAAACTGATAAGACTGATTCGGATGAAACAGAACAGCCTGTTGAGATTCAGAAGGCTGAAGCTCAGGCTGTTGACAGCAGTGAAGAAAATACCGATACAGCACAGACGGAAGCACAGGACGCTATCAGTGAGAAAAACACGGATACAGTGCAGGCTGAAGCAAAGGGCGCTGACATTGATGAAGACACTGAAGTTGGTGCATCTGAGGCTGATAGGGTGGCGGCAGCTCCGATACGCAAGTCTATAGTTCTTGAGAGCGTAAAGATAAAGCCGGATATAAGTGATATTAAGATAACAACTATGTCCGGTGATGATTATACATCAGATGATTTTGATCCGATGTTTGATGAAACCGATCTTGATCAGATAAACAGCATTATAGAAAGCGAAATCAATGGAGACAGAGATTCTCTTGCATATAATGATGTTGTACGGGAAGTTGAACAGCAGGAAATGGAGAGAAAGCGTAAGCGAGATGAGCGTGTAAGCTCAGATATGGGACTTGATAAGGATAGAGATTCCATGATATCAAACATGGAGCTTACAGAAGATAGTATGAGCTACAAGGCGAATGCTTCGGATGACAGCTCTGACAGTAAGGCTGTATCTCCTGAATATGTAACAGATAATACAGAACTTTACGGTGTTGAAGCTACAGCGGAGGGCAGTGAGACACACACTGCTGATGTTGAAGGAAGGATCGATTCAGAGACTGTAACGGATAAAGATAATATAGACAGTAAAGAAAACACGGAAACAAATAATAAGAATAATGACTCTGATGATGAGACGGAGAAATTTGATTTCATAAGTGTCGATGAAGACGAAGAAGTTTCATTTGCAGAGAATGCAGATGAAGATGACATGGTCACAATAGATCATTCGCAGATTACTGACTCTATGGAAGAAGTAGAGATTGAAGATCTTTCAAAATCAGAGGATGTAAAGCTTGTAGATCTTATGGATACACTCACAGATGTCAGTGAGGTTTCGGTAGACATAGTCGAAGAAACTTCTGAACCTGAGACTTCTGAACTTGAAATTTCTGAACCTGAGACTTCCGGGCTTGAGGTTGATGAAGAGAAAACGGAGTCTGAAGAAAGCAAGCAGTCGGAACAGCTTGAAACAGAGGTGATAGTGGAAGCTGAAACTGACCGGGAAAACACTCCGATAGTTGAGACTGAACCGGGAACAGAAACTTTTGAGTCTGTGGTTGAAACAGAAGCTGAGGAGGCTACAACAGAGGGCAAAACAGAAGAAGTAACAGAGGAGACTGAAGTCAAGCCGGTTGAAACAACAGAGATCGAAACGATAGAAATGACAGAAGCTGAAACAGAAGAAGCTGTTGAAGCTGAAACGACAACTGAAGTTGAACCGGAGATGGTGACAGAGGCGGAAGGTGATATTGAACCGGAGACGGTAGCAGAAGCTGCACCTGAGGCTGAGCCGGAGGAGATAACAACTCCTGATGAACTGGATCAGATGTTAAGGGAGATTGAAATGATCTCCAGAGAGAATGAGAAGATAGTCAAGGAGTATGAAGATACTGCAAGGGCAGAAGAAGCGCAGCCGGTAGAGGAAGAAGAACCGGAACCGGTAAAATATGGTTTCCAGTCAGATAAGCTTGTAGGTGACGAAGGCTATGAATTTCCGATATTCAGATCAGAACTGTTCCCTGAGTATAACAGTGATGATAAGATTGGCGGCAACAAAGTATTTAATCCTGATGACATCAAACTTGAAAATCAGGAGAAAATAGATGAACATCTTGCAAAGGAGGAGGCACTTCTTAAAGAGACTGATGAGCTGCTTGCACGGCTTGGAATCGAATTGGGAACCAAGTATTATTCTGGTTCGGATTATTTTACCAAGGAACAGTTCGAAGAAGATCATGAGGCAGTAAAGAGGATGGATGCCAGTATTAATCAAAAACAAGATAAAAAAACAAAGGAAGATAATTCAAGATTCAAATTAAGATGATTATTAAATATAATTCTGCATACTTGACTTGAATGTATTAATGGAAGGAGGCGAACAAATTGGCTATGGATCAAACGGAGGCAATGATTGCTGCAATTAAAGCCCAGCTTGAAAAAGAAAGAGCTGCTGAAGCCGTAAAACAGAAGCGCCTTGAAGAAGAAGAGGCACTTAAAAATGGGGGAAAGAAAAAAGTCGACGACGGTGGCAAAAAGAGCCAATACAAGACATTATCTGCTGAAGAGTTAGCTCGTATCGAGGAGAAGAAACGGCGTAAGAAACTTGAAGCCATGGGACTTAACCCGGACGAGATTTTTGCTAAAGAAAAAGCGGAGAAAGAGGCTGAGGAGGCTGCTATATTACAACCGAAGGCCGATGAGAAAGGTGTCAAAGAAAAGAGTGAAGAGAAGCCAGGCGGAGGTCTTGGAGGCCTTGGTGGACTTGGTGGGGGCCTGGGCGGTCCGAGCCTTAGCCTTAATCTTGGAGGTATTGCCGGTGATGATGATGATGATGCACCTACCCTTGGCGGTGGGCTTGGCAGCTCCGGAGGTCTTGGCAGCGGCTTAGGCGGAAGTCTTGGAGGTCTCGGTGATAAGGAAGAGAAGTCAAAGAATAAGCCGTCTCTTGGAATAGATACAGATGTCAAGAAATCTGAAGATAAAGCTGGTAAATCCAAGAAGAATATGTCTGTATCCGGTGGCGTTAAGTCTGACATGAAGGCTGAGAAAGAAACCTTCTCAGAGGACACAGAGGCAGTTATTGCTGACGATGATACAGAGTGGATTGCAGGTAAGAATGTCAAGGTTAAAGAGGTTAAGACTCCAAAGGGTAATGATGCAAACGGAGATCTGTTCAGTATTCTTCCGGACAGAGATGTAGCAGCAGGAAGTGATGTCAATTCAATGTATGACATTGATGATGATGACGAAGATGAAGATTTCCTTGGAGCAGGCATAAAGAATCTTTCTAACATTGATGAGACAAGTGAAGAAGAACTTGCCAGAAAGAAAGCTGAGGAAGAGGCTAAGAAGAAGGCTGAGGAAGAAGCTAAGAAGAAGGCTGAGGAAGAAGCTAAGAAGAAAGCTGAAGAAGAGGCCAAGAGAAAGGCAGAAGAGGAAGCTAAGAGAAAGAAAGCCGAGGAAGAGCGTAAGAAGATTGCTGCCGAAAAGGCTAAGGCTGAAAAGGAAGCCAAGAAGAAGCAGGCAATCGATAATGCAAAGAACAGGGCTGAGGAAGCTAAGAAGGTTGCCGAGACAGCCAGGAAGACTATAGATGAGGCCGAGAAGGCTGAGGTAGAGCTTACAAAGCAGATTGAAGAGTATGCTAAGAAACGTGAAAATTACGATCTTAAGCTCAAGTCTGACGCTGATGCTAAGGCCAAGGCAAACTCAGAGCTTCTTGAGAAGGAAGAGGCTAAACTTAACAGTGATGTTGAGGCACTTAAAAAGCAGATTGACGAGAACAAGAAGACTGCCAAGGAAGAGTCAGATAAGATCTTAAGCGGAATTAACACAGAGGAGATCAAGAATAAGATTATCAGCGACGCTCAGACTGCTGCTGATGAAGCTATAAAGAAGCTTGCGGATAACAAGAAGGCAAACATTGATAAGTATGAAGCTGGTTACGCTGAGGCTGTCAAGAAGTTCGAGGCGGATGCCAAGAGTATCGAGGATGCCAAAAATAGTGCTATTGCGGCTGCCAAGAAGAAGAAGGCTGATGCAGAAGCATCTGCTGATAAATTAGTGAAGGAAGCTGCGGGCGATAAGGAACGGGCAGGCGTTATCTTCAGTGATTCCAAGAAGGCTGAAGAGGAAGCTTCAAATAATCTGAAGAATACTTCTGACATGGAAGCAGAGTCAAGCAAGAAGCTTGATAAGCTCACAAACAGCCATAAGGGTATCCTTAACAGAGAAAGTGAGGCTCATAAGAAGGAGTCCGCAGCGGCTAAGGCCTGCACAGACGCCGAGAAGGCATTAGAGACAGCTAAAAAGGAAGAAGAGAGGATCAAGAAGCTTCTTGATGAAGCCATCAAGAAGAAAGAAGCAGCAGACGCTAAGATCAAGACAGTTACCGCTGATCTCGAAAAGGCAAAGGCTGAGATCAAGACGATCAGTGATGAGAAGGCTGCTTCCGACAAGGAAATCGCCGAGGTTAAGAAGGATGTTGAGTCCTTTAAGAAGGCAAAAGCTGAGGCACAGGAAGCCCTTGACGCAGCCAAGAAGTCTCTTGTTGAGGCTGAGGATCTTCTTTCAAAGGCTCAGGATATTGAAGAGCAGGCCGAACAGATCGTTGAAGAAGCAAAAATTACAGAAGAGGTTGAGCTTAAGAAGGCAGAGGCCGTTGCCAAGGAAGCTAAGGATAAGCTTGAGGCAGAAAAGAAGGAAAGTGAGAAGAAGCGAGAGGAGTATCTTGCTTCGGAGGAAGAGAGCTACGCTACTGCAGAGTCAGCAGAGCTTACAAAGGTTAAGACTGCAGCACTTAAGGCTGACAAGGAAGCTGCCGATGCTAAGGCGAAGGCAGAGGCTGATGCCAAGAAGCTGTTAAGCGACGCAGATAAGAAGGAAAGTGAACTTAAGAAGAAGATATCTGATCTCAGAACAGAGCAGGCAGAGAGAGTTGTTGCCCGTAAGCAAACCGCCAAGGAAGAGAAAGAGGCAGTTGAGGCTAAGAGAAGCAAGGATCTTGAGACTATCATAAAGGCTGAGACAGAGGTGAAGAATACTCTTGAGGATCACAGAAATAAAGCAAGTGCAGCAAAGGCTGTTCTTGAAAAAGCTATAAAGAGAGAAGAAGAGGCTCGTAAGGAAGCTGAACTTCTTGAACAGGGTAAGGAAGAAGAGGCTGCTAAGCTTGCGTCGGAGGCAGAGGCTGCTGATGGAGTACAGGTTGAAGAGCAGGATACATCATCTATCGATGAGAAGCGTAAGGCACTTCCTAAGGAAGCCAAGTATCTGTATAAGTATCTCAGCGTAAATCCTGCAGGCGGACAGATAGTAAATATCCTCCAGACAATAAAGATGGATTCAAACAGAACAAAGAATCTTGTGGTTCTTGGTCTTCACGGATTCGGCCTTGCGAATATCGGAGAAGATTTTGCAAGAACATATCTTGATCTTGGATGGTGCAAGAATGCTGCAAAGGCTAAGATCAGTGCGAAGGGTATCAACTCAGCAAGCAAGGATAAGCTTACAGGTGCTATGAATAAGCTTAAGGGCGGATGTCTCATAATCGAGAATGCCGGTCTTGTAAGACCTGATAAGTTTAAGGAGATCATAGAGTTATGCGCACCTGAAAAGAGTGATGTTAAAATAATCCTTACAGGTGAGAAGGTGGCTCTTTCAAATATGCTTGCAGATAATATGAGTCAGGCAAGACACTTTAATAACAGAGTTTACTTTGATCAGATTCAGGAAGCAAACATGGTTGATATTGCCAAGGGATACATGAGTGAGAAGGGATATAAGCCTGAGAGCGGCATGAGTGGAACTATTAAGAACCTGCTTATGTCTATGGAAACAGGAAATATCGACAGACTTCTCAAGGCAGTAGATGATGGTATAGCAAGAGCAGAAGCCAGAGATCCGCTTTCAAAGAAGCTTTTAAAGGCAGATATCCAATAAAAATTTTATTGATATAATTTATTGAAAATAATGGCATCTATGCTTATAATTGTATTATTATAGGCTAGATGCCATTTTTAGTTAAAGGGAGAAGATACCATGCCAACCATGGATATAGGAATAGATTTAGGAACATCAAATGTACTTGTGTATGTGAGGGGAAGGGGAATTGTCATAAACCAGCCTTCCGTAGTAGCGTATGATGTTTATTCGAAGAAGATACTGGCTATTGGAGCCAAGGCTAAGAAGATGATAGGTAAGGCCCCTGAGAATATAGAGGTTGTGAGGCCGCTTAAGAAGGGCGTTGTGTTCGACCTTACTATCACAGAGAGGATGTTAAAGGCATTTATCAAGACGGCTATGGAGAAACGTATAAGCGTAGGGAGACCCAAGGTGTGTGTGTGTGTGCCAAGTGGGATAACAGAGGTAGAGAGAAGAGCTGTTGAGGACGCAGTATACAGAACCGGAGCCAAGACTGTTTATGTTCTGGAAGAGCCGTTGGCAGCCGCTATAGGAACATCAATTGATATAAACAGTGCCAGAGGAAGTATGGTGGTCGATATCGGCGGAGGTACTACGGATATTGCAGTGGTATCCTTGGGAGGTACAGTGGAAAGCCAGTCCATAAAATGTGCCGGAGACGATTATAATGCTGCCATGATAAAGTATATAAGGAGGAAGTATAATCTTCTTATAGGTGAGCAGACAGCAGAGAATGCCAAGATTGCTATAGGATCAGTTTATGAAAGACCTGAGGAACTTACGTATACAGTTAAGGGAAGAGATCTTATAAGGGGGCTTCCTAAGGGGATTACCATAAATGCAAATGAGACTATAGAAGCCTTCAGTGAGCCTACCATGCAGATACTTAATGCCATACACGGAATACTGGAAGTGGCCCCTCCGGAGCTGGTTGCAGATATTTCGGTTTCGGGTATTACTCTTACCGGTGGCGGAAGTCTTATGTACGGAATGGACAAGCTCATAAAGGAAAAGACCGGAATTGATACCTATGTAAGTGACTGTGCTCTTGAGGCGGTAGTGCTTGGCGCAGGTATGGCTGAGGATATTCCTGAATACAGCAGAGGGACAGAATAATTTACTATGAAAGATTTTTTACCTGTAAATAGAGAAGACATGAATAAGAGGGGATGGGAACAGCCGGACTTCGTGTATGTCACGGGGGATGCGTATGTTGACCATCCTTCATTTGGTTCTGCCATCATAAGCAGAGTCCTGGAGGCTCATGGATATAAGGTCTGCATGATACCTCAGCCTGACTGGAAGAGGGACGACAGTATAGATGTGTTTGGCGAACCGAGACTTGGATTTCTGGTCTGTGGAGGAAATATGGACTCCATGGTCAATCACTACACTGTAAATAAAAAACACAGAAGCAGGGACGCATATTCTCCCGGAGGAGTTATGGGATTGCGTCCGGATTATGCCACGGTGGTATATTGTAATCTGATCAGGAGAACTTACAAGAACACTCCTATAATCATAGGCGGTATAGAGGCCAGCCTCAGAAGGCTTGCCCACTATGATTATTGGTCTGACAAGCTTAAACATTCTATCCTTATAGATTCCCAGGCGGATATCATATCCTATGGCATGGGCGAGAAAAGCATTGTTGAGATCGCAGACGCTCTTGACAGCGGCATTGATGTCAAGGATATATCATTTGTCCGGGGAACAGTTTATAAGACAAGGCATTTAGATGACGTATATGACTATAGGCTTCTGCCGTCGTATAATGAGCTTCAGGCCGACAGGATGAAGTACGCGGAAAGCTTTGGAATCCAGTATAAAAATACGGATCCGTTTGTGGCAAAAACTCTGGTTGAGGGGTACGGCAACAGAGGGTATGTGGTGCAGAACCCACCTGCCATGCCGTTGACTGAGATGGAAATGGATGATGTATACGATCTTCCTTACATGAATGACTATCATCCTATGTACAGGGAGAGTGGTGGTATACCTGCCATTTCCGAGGTTAAGTTCAGCCTTACCAGCAACAGAGGGTGCTTTGGAGGCTGCAGCTTCTGTGCCCTGACCTTCCATCAGGGAAGGATAGTGCAGACAAGAAGTCACGAGTCCATTATAAAAGAAGCTGTAAATATGACAAAAAATCCGGATTTTAAGGGATATATACATGATGTGGGAGGCCCTACGGCGAATTTCAGACACATGGCATGTAAGAAACAGGAGAAATACGGAGCCTGTCCGGAGAAACAATGTCTTTTCCCTAAACCGTGTAAAAATCTTGTGGTGGATCACAAGGATTATCTGGATCTTCTTGCCAAGCTAAGAAACATAGAGGGAGTGAAAAAGGTATTTGTACGTTCCGGTATAAGGTTTGACTATGTTATGGCAGACAAGGATGACAGGTTTTTAAAGGAGTTGTGCAGATATTATATAAGCGGCCAGCTTAGAGTGGCTCCGGAACATATAAGCGATAATGTGCTTAAGCTTATGGGTAAGCCGGAGAATTCTGTATATGAAGCATTTATAAATAAATACCGTAAGGTGAATAATCTGACGGGCAAGGAACAGTATCTTGTGCCTTATCTTATGTCATCACATCCGGGCTCCACCATGAAAGACGCTATTGCTTTGGCGGAGTATATAAGAGATATAGGTTACATGCCGGAACAGGTTCAGGATTTTTATCCTACGCCTTCAACTATATCTACATGTATGTATTATACAGGCGTGGATCCGAGAAATATGGAGAAGGTTTATGTGCCAAGAAATCCTCATGAAAAGGCCATGCAGAGAGCACTTATCCAGTACAGGAAGCCGGAAAACTATGATCTAGTAAAGGAAGCTCTTATAAAGGGGCACCGTGAAGATCTGATCGGATTTAGTGAGAAATGCCTCATAAGGCCGAGGAAGCCAGCGTCGGATACGGATAAAAAATCCTATGCCGGCAGGAATGACAATGCCGTAAATGATAATGGAAGAATTGACAATAAACATAAAAGTAAAAGCGGCAGTAAAACCAATAATAAGAACGGCGCTCCGGATGGTAGAAAAGGTATCGGTAGAAATAAAAACAGGCCGGATGACAAGAGAGGCACCGGTAAAAATAGTAACAAGACGGATAGAGGGAAACGTGCTGATAAAAATAATCCGGGAACAAAAAATAAACCCCGAAGGGCAGCAAAGAAACACCGGTAAAGGCAGAAAATAAGTCGTTTTTATCATGATTTGTATTATTTTTAGAACAGACTAAAGGGGCAATTTATATTGCACCCTTTTTTCTTTTGTGATAGAATGAGTGCAGTCTATGTAGTTTAATGGAATATTTGTAAGGAATTTTAATGTTTTTTTTCAGAATATTTCACTGAACACATCTAAAATATTTCATGGAGGATAAAAGGATATGTCAAAGAAAATCGTTTTAGCTGGCGCATGCCGTACAGCTATCGGAACAATGGGTGGTGCACTCTCAACAACTCCAGCACCAGTATTAGGATCAATCGTAATCAAGGAAGCTTTAAAGAGAGCTGGAGTTCCAGCTGACAAGGTAGACCATGTATACATGGGCTGTGTAATCCAGGCTGGTCTCGGACAGAACGTTGCCCGTCAGGCTTCAATCAAGGCTGGTCTTCCGGTTGAGACAACAGCAGTTACAGTAAACGTTGTATGTGGTTCAGGTCTTAACTGTGTAAACATGGCTGCACAGATGATCGAAGCAGGAGATGCTGATATCGTTGTTGCAGGTGGTATGGAAAACATGTCAATGGCTCCATATGCAGTAATGCAGGGTCGTTACGGTTACAGAATGAATGATGGCAAGTTAGTAGATACAATGGTACATGATGCTCTCTGGGATGCATTCAATGATTACCACATGATCAAGACAGCTGACAATATCTGTGAGCAGTGGGGACTTACTCGTGAAGAGCTTGATGTATTTGCAGCTAACAGCCAGGCTAAGGCAGTTGCAGCTCAGGAATCTGGTGCATTTGACGCTGAGATCGTTCCTGTAGAGATCAAGAAGAAGAAAGAAACAGTTGTATTCGCTAAGGATGAGGGCCCAAGACCTGGAACAACTCCAGAGACACTTGCAAGACTCAGAACTATCAATCCTAACGGATTTGTTACAGCAGGTAACGCTTCAGGTATCAATGATGGTGCTGCAGCTATCGTTGTAATGAGCGAAGAGAAGGCTAAGGAACTTGGTGTTAAGCCAATGGCTACATGGGTAGCCGGTGCACTTGGCGGTGTTGATCCTTCAATCATGGGTATCGGACCTGTTGCATCAACAAAGAAGGTTATGGCTAAGACAGGTCTTAAGATTGAAGACTTCGATATCATCGAGGCAAATGAGGCATTTGCAGCTCAGTCAGTAGCAGTTGGTAAGGATCTTGGAATCGACGTTGAGAAGCAGCTTAATCCAAACGGTGGTGCTATCGCACTTGGACATCCGGTTGGAGCTTCAGGATGCCGTATCCTTGTTACACTTCT
>ENA-UERC01000799-UERC01000799.1-human-gut-metagenome-genome-assembly--contig:-NODE-799-length-21372-cov-16.255083_pt1 | contig 21372 bp, 19 predicted proteins | sample MGYA00242955_ERZ507955 | MGnify/ENA primary metagenome ERZ507955 (study PRJEB26167, sample SAMN06115394) | human gut metagenome | host: Homo sapiens | place: China:Hubei | collected 2016-04-27... | reverse complement strand
GTCCCATGCGCCGCAGCGGGCGTAGAAGCCCAGCCGCCGCACCGCCATGGCGGCGTCCTCGGCCTTTTCCGGCATCTCGGCCTCGATCAAAATCGCTTCGGCGTCGTCCTCGTGGGCGGGCAGCTGTGCCAGCAGCTGCGCCCCGATGCCGTGGGCGCGGTAGGCGGGCACTACGGCAAAATAATCCAGCTGGCTCACCCGGCAGCCCTCCGGCCGCACCATTAAAAGATAAGCTGCCAGCGTGTCGCCGTCAAACACGCCCCATGTGTGGGCGGTGCCCTCCGCTTCGCTGGTCAGGATCATGATACACCTCAGTCAGCTCGGGGCCGGTGAGCAGCCGCCATGTGAAGGTTTTGGTACACATACGATAAAGAACCCTTTCCGATGCCGCTTTGCGCAGCATCACATTTTTTGCCTTGTCCAGTATAGCATACCGGATGTTCTGCCGAAAGTCAATCTGTGCACCCTTTCGGGCGGTAGCGCCGCCGGTTTTGCCAAGGGGCTTGCATCCGGGCGCAGAATCGGGTACTATACAGGTGACAGAATTTTTTCCCTCCGGCGCTGCCGGAAGGGCAAGCATACAAAAAGGAGACTTGTACTATGGAATGGACCGATATCCGCCTGACCGTGGCCAAGGCTGATGCCGAAAACGCCGAAGCCGTTGCCACCCTGATCGCCGAGGGCGGCATCTACATCGAGGATTACAGCGACATCGAGCAGCAGGTGGCCGAGATCGCCCATGTGGACCTGATCGAGCAGGAGCTGCTGGACAAGCCCCGGGATACCGTGATCATCCATCTGTATCTGGAGCCGGGCGCTTCTCAGGTGGAGACGCTGGCGCTCATCGCCGCCCGCATGGAAGCCGCCGGCATCCCCTACACCGTGGAGACTGAGGGCGTGGAGCAGGAGGACTGGCAGAACGGCTGGCGCAAATACTATCACCCCATGGAGATCGGCAGCCGTCTGGCTGTGGTGCCCTCGTGGCAGCAGTACGATACCGACCGGGTAAAGCTGATCCTTGACCCCGGCCTTGCCTTCGGCACCGGCGGCCACGAGACCACCAGCCTTTGCCTTGAAGCGCTGGACGAGCGGGTCAAGGGCGGCGAGCGGGTGCTGGACATCGGCACCGGCAGCGGCATCCTTGCCATTGCCGCCCTCAAGCTGGGCGCTGCCAGCGCCGAGGGTGTGGACATCGACCCCGTGGCGGTGCGTACCGCCGGGGAGAATGCTGCGCTGAACGGCGTGCAGGATAAGCTGACCGTGCTGGTGGGCGATTTGTCCGATAAGGCCAGCGGCATCTATGATATCATCACTGCCAACATCGTGGCCAACGCCATCCTCAGCCTTGCACCCGCCGTGCCCGGCCTGATGGCCGAGGGCGCTACCTTTATTGCCAGCGGCATCATCGACAGCCGCAAGGACGAAGTGATCGCCGGACTGGAAAAGGCCGGTCTGTCCGTCGTGGAAGTCAAGGAAAAGCGCGGCTGGGAGTGCATCGTCTGCAAAAAGGCCTGATATTCAAATATTGTAAGAAGGAGCGCACAGTATGCCGCACCGCTACTTTACCACCGAGATCTCCGACGGCACCGCCACCCTGCGGGGTGCGGACGCCCATCACCTTGCCCGGGTGATGCGGGCAAAGCCGGGGGATACCGTCATCCTCTGCGACGGCAACGCCGTAGAGTACACCGCCACCATCACCGGATTTGGGGAGGACAGGGTAGATTTTGCCGTAGAGCCGGGCTACCCCAGCGCTGCCGAGCCCACCGTGGAGGTGACGTTGCTGGCGGGCTACCCCAAGCAGGATAAGCTGGAACAGATCATCAAGCACGGGGTGGAGCTGGGCGCAGCCCACATCGTGCCCTTCTTCAGCCGGTACTGCGTGGCGGCCCCCAAAAAAGAGGAACAGAAGAACGAGCGCTACAACCGCATTGCGGTGGAAGCCGCCAAGCAGTGCGGCCGGGGCATTCTGCCGGATGTGGCCCTGCCGCTGGCAAACTTCGGGGCCGTGTGCCGCACCTTTGCACAGTACGACCTTGTGCTGTTCTGCTACGAGTGCGGCGGCGCGCCCCTGCGCGACCTGCTGGCCGCAGCAAAGCCCGCCGATGGTGAAAAGCTGAAAATCGCCATCGTGACCGGAGCCGAGGGCGGCTTTGCCGCCGAGGAAGCCGAGATGGCCGCAAAGGCCGGTGCCAGAACGGTGGGCCTTGGCCCCCGCATCCTGCGGTGCGAGACCGCCCCGCTGGCCGTGCTTGCTTCGGTCATGACCCTGACGGGGAATCTGGAATAATGCTTTGTGCTGCCCGGCAGCGCCTGCGGGCCTTCCGGACAGCAACAAGGGGCCGCTCCTTTCCAGGAGCGGCCCCTTGTTTTTTATTGTTCCGCTGTGCAGACGCAGGGCAGATCAGTCAATGAGACCCTTGTCCTTTGCATTCTGCCAGGTAAGGCAGACGCGCAGCTTGCTGACCGGGAAGCACGGATGGAACTTGTTGTTGTCCTCGTCGAACTTCATCAGCTCCTGCTCCACCATCCAGTGTGCAGCCTTCTGGGCATCGGTGTCATCGGCGTCAATGTCCGCATACAGGTTCTCATCGGTCATGTTCTGCGGCTCCGGCTTGTCTGCACGCTCCCAGACCAGCTCTGCCAGCTCGATGCGGTTGGAAGGCAGGGGGAGGCCCTGCATGTTCATCAGACGGTAGATGCCGGTGCCGGTCTCATAGGCACCCAGGATTACAGCGCCGCCGATGATGACACCGGGCAGGACGGGGTCCACCGGGGCTACCGGGGCTACCGGGTCCACCGGGTCTACCGGGTCCACCGGCTTCACGGGGTCCACGACTTCGTACATAGCTTTGACCGTCACGTTGCCTTCGGGCATTTTAAGGATCGCCTTGGTCTGGTCCTCCTCATTGGGGAAGGTCAGAAGGTCACGCAGGTCATTCTGTACAACGCCGTTCACCTTCACGAACCAGACTGCGAACTTCTGTCCCTCGGGGGCTGGGTCTGCGGTCAGGGTGACCGGGGTGCCTTTGTCGATCTCGTCATTGGGGTCAACCTTAGTGTCAACGCCCCCGACCTTGATCGTTGCCGTGGCATCCTCGGCGGTCAGGGTGTAGCCGGGTGCCCGTTGGGTCAGGTAATAATAGCGCTGTGCCTTGTCATACGCCACGCGGTAGCTCTCGTTCTGGCCCACAAGGTTCAGCTTGTTTGCATTGCCTTCGACCGTGAGCTGACGGCCTTCTTCCGGGTCGGCAACCTTGATGGTGGCTTTGGTGGTAAAGGTATCGCTGATGGTGATCTCCTTGCCGGAATCGAGGTAAATATCGCTCCCGTTATTCTCAAACGTGGCGCTCTTCAGCTCTGCGGAGGTGCTGCTGTCCGGACCGAGATAAATGCCGTATAGGCTGTTTTTGATCGTGCAGTTCTCAACGACCAGCTTGCCGCCATTGTCATACTGATCATAACAGTGCTTCGACCCTGCCGGTTCGCCCGAAGAAATGGCAGCATTGCCGCCCCTGCACTCCACAGTGGAACCATTGACGCTCAATGTGCCGTTTTCCCATACCTTCAGTGCAGGGGACGTGCAGTAAGAATCAAGATACTCGTTGGTGTTGGTATAAGTACCGCCGAAAAGGTTGGCGGTGGCGCCCGTCACAAACACATCGCAGTAGGTTCCGGTGACATCAGCATTTGTGACGTTCAGCGTTGCACCTTTGGCGGCGCGCAGCGTCGGACGGTCTGGGTAATCCTTGGCCTTATTGCGGGAGTAAGAGCCGCCGACGACATCGACCCAACTGTTGTTGGTGCTCAGGACCCAGCCCGCGCCGGAGGCTGTCACACCATGGAAGGACGACTTGGGGGAATTCTGGATCAAAAACGTCGCGCTGAAGCTATCGTGGCAGTCGTAGGTGCCGCCATTGACGGTCACATTGGCTTCATCTGTTTCAATAGCACACCGGAAGGTTTTCAGGGTGAGATCGTCAAACGTCCAGTTGCCGCCGCACAGATAGCATGCGGAGATGTCGTCACACTGCCAGTTATAGTTGCCGCCGTTAAGCACTGCGGTGCCCGTGAAGGTGTCTGCGGCATAGAAGCAACGGTTGTAGGCGAGGCCCTCTACCGTCTTGATGGTCTGCCCCTCAGCGTTGACGGTCACGCTATTGGCTCTGCAGACTGTAATAAAGGTCGCATAGTCGTTATTGTGACTGTGCCCACCCTTATCAAAGGTCGTTTCTCCGGTGACGTTGATGACCACATCCTCGTCCTCAGCGTCGATCACGATCCCCTCTGTATAGGTACCGCTTATGGAATAAACCTTGCTGCCGCCATGCTCTTCAATGAACTTCTTGTTGATGGTCTCGCCGCCGGTCAGGGGGCAGGCCGCTGCCACCTCTCCGGAGGGCTCTGCAGGCGCATCGGAATTTTCCTGTGCGCTCACAGTGCGTTCAAATTCTGTACTTCCCTCCAGAGCAAATGCGCTCACGGGAAGGACAGAGGTCATCATGCAGCCTGCAAGTACCGCACTGATGAGCCGTGTGCCAAACTTCTTCATAAAGATAACTCCTCTCTCGTTTTTTTCGTGCATGCAGGCTTTTTTCGCCTGCCCGCGCGTTTTAAACATTTAAAGTATAGCACTTCTGCAACAAGGCGCAATCTTCATTCTGTACGAACCTTTTTGATACCCCCCCCCCTTTTTTCGTGCGTTCTGTAAAAAAATGGAAGAGAAAATGCTTTCGCAGCCGCAGAAAAAACAGCCCGGAACGACCCACAGATCGTTCCGGGCTGCTGTGTCAAAAATGGTTTGGAGCGTCAGAGCTCCAGCAGAGCTTTCTTCACATTCAAAAGGTTCTGCGGGCTCACCGAGAAGCTGCGCAGGCCCAGCTGCAAATACTGCACCGTGTTGGCCGGGTTGCCCACCGCAAGGCCGCAGATGGTCACCGGCACATTGCGCACCTTTGCGGCATCCAGCACCATAGTGATGAGCTTTTTCATGGCCTTGCTGGCCGGGCGGTAGTAGTGCTCGGCGCTGGCAAGCTCACGGTCTGCCGCGTGGGTATACTGGGTCAGGTCGTTGGTGCCGACCACAAGAAAATCGACCCCGTGCTCTACAAATTCCTCAGCGGTCAGGCAGGCAGCGGGTACGCTGAGCATCACGCCGAACTTTGTATCTTCGTTGAACGCCACGCCCCGCTCCCGCAGGTGCTCGCGGCAGCGCTCCACCACACGCATGGCTGCGTCCCAGTCCTCCACATTCGTCACCATGGGGAACATCACCCGCAGCGGGCCGCGGGCGGCGGCGCGCAGCAGCGCACAGAGCTGCGTCTCGAACTGATGGGGCTGACGCAGACTGTTGCGGATGCCCCGCAGGCCAAGCTTGGAAGACTGCAGGCCCTGATAGGCGTCGGAAATGGTGCGGTCTGAGCCAAAGTCGAAGGTGCGCACCGTTACCGGGCAGCCCTTGGCGGCAGCAAGACAGGAGCAGTAGAAGAAATACTGTTCCTGCTCATCGAGGATGCGGCCCGGCAGCATCATGTAGCCGGTGCGCAGCAGGCCCACGCCCTGTGCACCGGACTGCATGGCCGTGTCGATGTCCTCCGGCCCAAAGCAGTTGGCCAGCAGCTCAAAGGGCTGGCCGTCCTTTGTCCTGTTGGGCAGAGCATGCAGCTGCCCCATCTCTTCGTTCTCCCGCTGCAGCTCGCAGATGCGGGTCTCGGCCTGCTGGCGGGCGGCAGCGTCCGGGTCCAGCGTGCACTGGCCCCCGGTGGCGTCCAGAATCACGGTGCGGCCGTCGCAGTCGTCCAGAAAATCCCGGCCCACCTGCACGATGCCCGGGATATTCATTGCCCGGGCAATGATGGCCGCGTGGCTCTGGCCGCTGCCCTCTGCCGTGATGATGCCTAAAATCATGCCGGAGGGCACGCTGAACAGGTCGGTGGGCATCAGCCGCTCTGCGGCAAGGATCACCGGGTGATCCAGCGCCAGCCACATGCGGGGGCGGTTGGTGATGATGTTGATGACCCGGCGGCTTGCGTCGAGGATATCCACACTGCGCAGCTGCATGTAAGGGTTGTCCTTCATGTTGGCCAGCTGGTCGGCGTAGCGCTGGCCCACCTGATTCATGGCCGCTGCCGCGCCAATGCCTGCATTGATGCAGAAGCGCACCTCGTTCATCATGCCCTCGTCGTCCAGCATCATGCTCTGGAACTGGAAGATGGCCTGCTCGCTGGGTGCGGCACGGTCTGCCATGGATTCCAGCTCGTCCTGCGCCGTGCGGATGGCATCGGTGAGCAGCTGCAGTTCCCGGGACGGTTTAAAGGGGCCCACGGTCGTGGTCTCCACATGGTGCTCCAGACGGCTCACCTGCCCCAGCACAAGGCCGGGAGAAGCGCAGGAACCTTTATACACTTTCATGTTCGGTCACCTCCGGCAAAAGCTCGGCTTCCGGCGTGGTCAGGGTGCGCCAGACCAGCGCCTGCAAAAAGGTATTGGGCAGCAGCGCGGCCAGTGCGGCCCGCGCCGCATCGGCACTGCCCTCAAACAGCGGTGCAAAGCTCTGCATCCGTGCCTGATCGCACTTTGCAAGGAATGCATCGCACAAAGTATGGGTGGTGTAGTAATGGGCCGGGTCCACACCGGCATCTTCCGCGGCGGCTTCCAGCGGGGCAAGGTCGGCATCCTTCATCTTGGCCAGCAGCAGGGCCGCATCCGCCGTCAGGGTGACCGGGTATTTCTCCCGCACGGCCTTTTGCACCCGCTCAAATTTTGCGTGGAACGCAGCAGCGTCCGCGCAGCTCTGGGCATCACAGGAGACAGCATAGGCACACCCCCGCAGATATCCCATAGCGCGGCGGGTATCATAGTAGCCCAGCTCGATGTTGCGGCGGGCGGTGTCGGGGTCAAAGTGCAGGATATCGCCCAGCTCCCAGTAGCTGCGCACCATCACGGTGGGCAGGCCGGTGAGGTTGGGGCGGGTGATGCCCACGCCTTCCAGATCGACACACACCAGTTCATCCGCGCCCATGCGTTTGGCAAGACCGGTGGGCATGTTGTCGCTGTAGCCGCCATCCAGAAACTTGACCCCGTCGATCTCCCGCGCACGCAGCGCCGGGAAGCAGGCAGCGGAGGCCATCAGGTAGTCCTTGACCTTTCCTGCCGGGATCTCGTCCAGCGTCAGCTCCCGGGGCTTTAAGCCCCGCTGCTCCACCGTGACAAGGCCGAAGCGGATGGGAGCCGCGCGCAGGGCATCCTCGTCCAGCACCCGCTCCACGATCTCTTCCAGCGGGGTCACATCCATGCCGCCGGCTTTCACCACGCTGCGCAGGAACTGGTGCAGGGCCGAAAGGTCGGCATCCTCCTCCGGCAGCTCCATCACATCCTTGCTGCGGATGGCCAGCCACATATCGCGGGCCGTCTCGTACTGGTCCAGCACGAACATGGCACCGTTCAGGCTGCCAACGCTGGTGCCGGTAATGATCTGCGGGTGCCAGTCCAGCTCCATCAGCGCGCGCCACACACCCACCTGATAGCTGCCCCTGGCTCCGCCGCCCGCCAGCACCAGAGCTTTGCACGGAGCACTGCGTTCATCCATTGCCTCCGCCTCCTTTGATTGGTTCCGGTTTTGTTCAGATTATAGCATATTTCCAGAGAAATTTCTTCCGTTTTTTGTAAATTGATGCCTTTCTCCCGGCAAAGAAACATGGTATACTTGTCAGGATTTCAAAAGGAGGCATTCTCATGCACTGCAAGCAATGGATCTTTGATATGGACGGCACCCTGACCGACAGCATGACCGTGGTGTGGGAGGGTGCCCCCGACGCACTGCTGCGCCGCTATGGCCGCACCCCGCGGGGGGATCTGCGCGCCACACTGCTGAACATGGGAATGCAGGAGGGCGCACAGTATCTGATCCGGGAGTACGGCCTGCCGCTGACCGAGGAAAGCTATTTTTCCGTGATGCGCGAGGTGATCGCCGAATTGTACGAGACCGTGGAGCTGAAACCCGGCGTGCGCACGATGCTGGCAAAGCTGCAGGCCGAGGGCGCACGCATGTGCATCTGCTCCAACACCTGGGCCGAACAGTGCCGCACCGTGCTTACCCGGCTGGGCATCGCGCAGTATTTCTCCTTCATCGTGGAAGCGCAGGGCGTGCTGCACAAAAGCCGCCCAGAGGTGTTCTTTGAGTGCATGAGCCGTCTGGGCGGTGCAGACCCCGCCGCCTGTGCCGTGTGCGAGGATGCCGTATACGCCGCCGCCACCGCCCACAAGGCCGGGTATTACGTCATTGGCATCGCAGACCGCACCTCTGCCGCCGACGAGCCGGAGATGCGCCGCATCTGCAGCCAGTTCGTGCCCCGGTGGGATATGCTGGACTGGACACGTGTGTAAGAAAAAAGGGCCGCAGCGTGCGGTTCTTTTCTTTATCTGATCCTTCTTTGCTCTTGCATTTTGTGCGCAAGAAGAGTATGATATTATAAATAGGACTGCCCCAAGGGGGAAGTGTCCTCATTTGTGAGAATACACTCTGTGATTTTTAATATAAAGGTATAATATCCGTAAAGAGGAGACCTTCCGTCATGAACAACCCACTCGTCAGCATTATCGTGCCTGTGTACAACGTGCAGAATAGTGTTGCCCGCTGTCTGGAGAGCATTTGTGCCCAGACATGGAAGAATATCGAGGTCATTCTGGTCAACGACGGGTCCCGGGACGAAAGCTTTTCCATCTGTGAGCAATTCCGTGAAAAGGACCCCCGCATCGTTCTGGTGGACAAATCCAATTCCGGTGTGTCGGAGACCCGCAACTGCGGCATGTCCCTTGCAAGGGGCAAGTATGTGCAGTTTGTGGACAGCGACGATTATCTCGACCCTGATTTTACCGAGCGGCTGGTGACTGCTGCCGAAGCGAACAACGCCGATCTGGTCATTGCACCTTACTGGATGGTGATTCCCGCCAACTCTTCCAAGGCCACGCAGGCACTGGAAAACCTGCAGGAGAACCTTGGCATCGATGCCGAGAAAAAGCCTGATGATATCCGTGAATACGGCTTCCTGCCCGAGGGCATCTACGACCGCGATACCTTTGCCCTGCGCCTGATGGAGAAGCCCGCATCCTTCTTCTACAGCGTGCTGTGGAACAAGCTCTACCGCCAGGATATTCTGGCAGACCATCATCTTCAGTTCACCAGCGAGGTGCGCTGGGCCGAAGACCTGGTTTTCAATCTGGAATACATTTTGTACGCCAATGTTTTCGTATCCATTTCCAAAGCGGGCTACCACTATGTGCAGAACCCCCAGAGCATCTGCCACACCCAGATCAATCTGGCTTCCATCGTGCAGAACAAACTGCAGGTGTTCCGCTATTACAAGGAGCTGTACACAAAGCTGGGCCTGTACGATCAGGTGCAGCCGCAGCTGTATAAATTCCTGACCGCGTTCTCCGAGAACGCCTATCCCTCCGGTTCTCCCCAGAAGATCATCATGGACATGGCCAACCACTGGGGCTTTGGTGTTCTGGATGCTTCCGACAAGGAAAAGAAACACAAAACCGAACCCGATGCCTGATCTCCGGGCACAAAAAAGAGCCGTGAAAGCGGCTCTTTTTTGTTTGCCATTTTACCGGTCGATCCAGCTGCGGAAGGCTTCGCGCACTGCACCCTCCCGTCCGCGCGGGATGGGGATGCGCGCACCGCTGCACATCTGCAGCTCGCCCGCCGTCAGCAGCTGTGCCGCCGCCAGATTGACCACATAGGAGCGGTGCGGCTGCAAAAAACGCCCGTCTTCCAGCAGCGGCTTTGCTACCTCGGCAAAGGACACCCGCAGCGAAAGGGACACCACATCCTCGCCGCTGAGCAGATGGAAGTGCACCACATGGTGGGTGCACTCCAGATATTCGATCTGCGCATAGGCCAGCGCCCGCAGGCCTTCGGCGGTGACAACGGTCATTGCCGGGCCGTACTCCGGCTCGGTGGCGCGGGCAAGCAGGGCCGAAAGCTCCTGCTGGTGCACCGGCAGAAGCAGATACTGCATGGCATCCACCCGGAAAGCACTGTAGGCGTGGGCCGGTGTGCGGGCCGCAAAGGCCAGCGGAGCCCTGCGGCCCCGGCGGCGCAGCTCCGCAGCCGCCGAAAGCCCTGCCGGGGCCGCTACAGCGCCCAGCTCGATGAGATACAGGTCAAACCGTTCTCCCTCGGTGTCCCGGCGCAGCAGCGCATCTGCATCCGGCAGCTGCTGCACGATGCACGCATCCTGCCGCCGGGCAAAATATTCCATGCACTGGCGTTCCAGCCCACTGCGCAAGGCCGCGTCCGGGCTGCATACCGCAATGTGAAATACCATCTCACATTCTCCTTTCCGCCAGCCGCCCGCCTTGATTTTTGCGCAGGGCTGGAGTATGATAAATAAAACTTTGCTGCATCGAAAAAAGAAAAAACGGAGGGACCCGCCATGCCGCAGCCGCTTGTCAGCGTTATTGTGCCCGCCTATAACGCGGCGGGCTTCATCTCCCGCTGTGTGGAGAGCATCACATCCCAGAGCTACCCGGAGCTTGAGATCCTTCTGCTGAACGACGGCTCCACCGACGACACCCTTGCTGTCTGCCGGAAGCTTGCTGCCGCCGACAGCCGCATCCGTGTGGTGGACAAGCCCAACACCGGCGCAGCAGACACCCGCAGCTGCGGCCTTGCCCTTGCCCACGGCGAATACATCCAGTTTGCGGACAGCGACGATCACCTGCTGCCGGGCTGCACCGCAAACCTGGTGGCTGCTATGCAGCGCAGCCATGCCGACCTTGTGCTGGCTCCCTACCGGATGATGGTGCCCCGCAAGGATGGCGGCTATGACACCCGGGAGTACAGCCTGCTGCCCGCCGGGGTGTACAACAAGGTGGATTACCTGTGGCAGCTCACCGGCAATGCCGCTGCCTTTTACTACGGCGTGCTCTGGAACAAGCTCTACCGCCGGGATCTCATCCAGATGGCGCACATCCGGTTCGAGCATGTGGTATACGCCGAGGACCAGCTGTTCAATACCCGGTATCTGCAGGTGGCACAGCGGTTTGCCGCCATCGACGAAGCCGCCTACTGCTACATCCAGAACCCGCAGAGCGTATGCCATACGCAGGTGAGCGCGGCGGACATGCTGCGCCACCGCAGCCGGATGTACCACACCTACAAGGAAATGTGCATCCAGCTGGGCGTGTACGATAAATTCCGCCTGCGGCTGCACGGCATCTATCTGAGCCTGTTTGAAAGCCCTCTGCCCAACGGCCCGGTGCAGAAGCTTTCCGACGCATTTGCCCGCACCCACAGCCGCATCTGAGAAAAGGAGAACCTATGGAATTTCCCCTTGTAAGCATCATCGTGCCCATGTACAACACTGCCGGGTGCATTGCCCGCTGTGTCAAAAGCATTTGCGCCCAGACTTATAAAAGCATTGAGATCCTGCTGCTGAACGATGGCTCCACCGACGACACCCTTGCCGTTTGCCGCCCCCTTGCCGCCAGCGACCACCGCATTGCACTGGTGGATAAAACCAACACCGGCGCAGCGGATACCCGCAATCAGGGCATTGCGCTGGCCCACGGCAAATACATCCAGTTTGTGGACAGCGACGACTGGCTGGCCCCCGATTTTACGGAAAAGCTGGTCTCCGCCGCCGAGGCCCACACCGCCGATCTTGTGATCGCGCCCTTCTGGATGGTGTACCCGGAAAACTATGTGGAGCACATCCGCCCATGGGAAAAGGCACTGCAGCATGTGCTCCAGCGCAATCCGCCCCGCACCCGGGCCTATGGCTATCTGCCTGCCGGGGTGTACACCGGACAGGAGTACGCAAAGCATCTGATCCAGAAGCCGAACACCTTCTACTATGGCAGCCCCTGCAACAAGCTCTACCGCCGTGACCTCCTGCGGAAGCACAGCCTCCATTTCCGCAAAGAATTGTTTGCGGAGGATCAGCTGTTCAACACCGAATATCTGCGCTATGTGCGCACCGCCGTTTCCATCCCGGACATCGGCTATTACTACCTGCAGAACCGCCAGAGCGTCTCCCACTCCAGAGTGACCACCGCCGATATCCTTCGGCTGCGGCGGCGGGTGATGGGCCTGTACAAGAGCATCTATACCGAACTGGGCATCTACCCGGAGACCCGGGCCGCCATTCTGCGCTCCGCTTTTGGCGAAAACGAGTTCACTCTTCCGCCGCTGGACACCCCACAGACGCACTGCTGCAAGCTGTGACCCTATAAAAAGCACCCGGCTGCCGCCGAGAGCCGCTCTGGCTCCTGCACGGCTCCGGGTGTTTTTTGCGCTTTCTCAGCAGCCGATGGCGGCACACTTCTCCGCCAGCCAGCTGCGCTCTTCGTCGTTCAGGTGCGGTGCCAGCTTTGCAAACACCTGACGGTGGTAATCGTTCAGCCATGCGATCTCGTCCTTATCCAGCACACCGGGCAGGATGGGAGAGGTGGCAATGGGCACGAACATCAGCGGTTCAAAACCAAGGAAGGTACCGTACTGGTTATCGGCCTTGTGCACGCACACCAGCTCGTTCTCGATGCGGATGCCCACGAGGTCGGTCTCGTAAACGCCCGGCTCGTCGGTGACCACCATGCCGGGGCGCATCCGGGTGGTGTTGCGGCTGTTCAGGGCATGGGGGCCCTCGTGCACATTGCCCACAAAGCTGACGCTGTGACCGGTGCCGCAGCGGTAGTTGATGAGGTGCCGCCACAGCGGTTCCCGGGCAATGGTGTCGATCATCTTACACTCGCAGTAATCCAGCCAGACGGCTCTGGCAAGGTCGATGTGGCTCTGCAGAGTCCATGTGTAGAAGCGCTTTTCGTCCTCGGTCAGCGGGCCAAGCGGGTAGGTGCGGGTGATGTCGGTGGTGCCGTCCATGTAGGTGGCACCGCTGTCCACCAGCAGAAAGCCCTTCTTTTCCAGCACAGCGTGATTTTCCGGGGTGGCGTGGTAGTGCATCATGGCTGCGTTGCCGCCGTAGGCCGCAATGGTGCCAAAGCTTTCCACAAGGAATTTATCGTCCGCACTGCGGTACTTGTGCAGAATTTCATCCACCGTCAGCTCGGTCAGGGTCTCACCGGCAGCAAGGCGGCTTTCCAGCTCGATCTGGAACCGCACCATGGCCACAGCGTCCCGGATATGGGCCTGCTTTGTGTGGGCAAGCTCCGTTTCGTTCTTCACGCCCTTCATCATCAGCAGCGGGTCGGTGCCGTCCTTCACGGTGAGGGCAGGGTTCTGCTCCAGCACCTGATACACGGCGTAGTTCACCGTGGCGCACTCGGCCAGCACGGTCTGGGGTTCCGTCTCAGCAGCGAGGAACTTCAGCACATCATCATACTCCGCCAGCGTGATGCCGTTGGCTTCCAGCTCTGCCTTTGCCCCCGGAGTGACGCGGGCCGTGTTGATGAAGAGTACCGCGCGGCTGGGGGTCACATAGCAGTAGGCCATGGCATAGGGAGTGCACTCAATGTCCATGGCGCGCAGGTTCAAAAGCCATGCCAGATTATCCAGCTTGCCCACAAACTGAGCGGTGCAGCCCAGTTCCTTGAGCTTGCTGCGCAGCTGATCCAGCTTTTCCGCCGGGGAGAAGCCCGCATATTCCTTCGGCAGGATCCACGCTGGGGTATCCGGCAGGGCAGGGCGGCCCTCCGTCCACAGCTCGTCCTCAAGGTTCAGGGTCTTGATGGAAGCACCCTTCTTTTCCAGTGCCTTTTTCAGGTCGTTCACGAGGGCCGTGCTGGCGGTCAGGCCGCACAGGCCCAGTGCTTCGCCCTCATTCAGGGCATTTGCGCAATATTCCTCCACGGTGGGCACGCCGGGTTCTCCCATGCGCTGCAGCTTGATCTCGGTACCCGCAATTTCCTTCTCGGCCTGCACAAAATAACGGCCGTCGGCCCACAGGGCGCTCTCGGTGCGGGTGACCACGAAGTTGGAGTTCTCGCCGTGGAACCCGGAGAACCAGGTCAGGCTGGTGTAATGGCAGGGCAGGTATTCGCTGGCGTGGGGATCACCCACAGGGATCAGATAAACGGCCACGCCGTTTGCAGCCATGGCGGCACGCAGCGCGGCAAGGCGCTCGGGTACGGTATTCATGCTCATAATGACAGCTTCCTTTTTTCTATGGCCGGACCGCCGGAAAAGCCCCCGGCGGCAGGGAATTTTTCTGTGTCCTATTGTATCATTCCGGGAAAAAGATTGCAATGCAGGGGCGGGACGGTTTGGAATGACCTCCGCTGCCGGAGAGCATCCTCGCTGACTGGGCCCTCTCAGTCAAAGCCTTGCGGCTTTGCCAGCTCCCCCGAAAGGGGGAGCTTTATTCGTGCCGACCTTCAGAAAACAAAAAGCTCCCCCTGAGTGGAACGACTTCCCCCGGCCGGGGGAAGATGGCGAAGCCAGAAAGGGGAACGGCTGGCGAACGCAGTGAGCCTGAGAGGGTTGGCGTCCTCTCAGCAAAACCGTCAGGTTTTGACTGAGGGAGTTCGTTCTCCCTCAAAATGCCGCCAATTTGCAAAAAAAGTTACAATTTTTTCTTGAAAAAGGCCGGTTTTCCATTGACAGCCTTGTTATAATAGAGGTGTAGTATTTTTGGGTCAGCACTCTGCGGCCCTTTGCGCTAACAATTGCGAATATTGCGATAAAAAGAAAGAGGCATTTGGAACATGACTAAAATTGATATCTTCTCCGGCTTCCTTGGCGCCGGCAAAACCACTCTGATCAAAAAGCTGATCACCGAGGCCTTTGCAGGCCAGCAGGTGGTGCTGATCGAGAACGAGTTCGGCGAGATCGGCATTGACGGCGGCTTTCTGAAGGAAAGCGGCATCCAGATCAACGAGCTGAACGCCGGCTGCATCTGCTGCTCTCTGGTGGGCGACTTCCGCACCGCCCTGCAGCAGGTGGTGGAGCAGTACCACCCCGACCGCATCGTCATCGAGCCCTCCGGCGTGGGCAAGCTCTCCGATGTGACCCGCGCTGTGGAAGGCGTGGCTGAGCATCTGGATGTGCAGCTGAACAGCTTTGTCACCGTGGCCGATGTGAACAAAGTCAAGATGTATATGAAGAACTTCGGCGAGTTCTACGACGACCAGATCAGCCACGCAAGCTGCATCCTGCTCAGCCGCACCCAGACCGCCAGCGAAGAGAAGATCGCCGCTGCGGTCGCCATGCTGCGCGAGAAGAACCCCACCGCTACCATCGTGACCACCGCATGGGACGAGCTGACCGGTGAGCAGATCCTGAAGGCCATGTCCACCAAGGACGACTTCAAGGCAGAGCTGATCGCCATGGCTGCAAAGGCCAATGAGGAGCACTCCCACGAGGACGAGGAAGAAGAGCATCACCACCATCATCACCACGATGACGAGAACGGTGTGTGCAGCTGCGGCCATCATCACGACCACGATGATGACGACGAGGATGAGCACGAGCATCACCACGATCATGATGAGGATGATGACCACGATGAGCACGAGCACCATCATCACGATCATGACGACCATGACCATTGCTGCTGCGGCCACCATCACGACCACGATGACGACGATGATGACGACGAGCACGAGCATCATCACGACCATGACGGCCACTGCTGCTGCGGCCATCACCATCATCATGACCACGACGCCGACGAGGTGTTCACCAGCTGGGGCGTCGAGACGGCCCGCAAATTCACCAAGGCAGAAGTGGAGCACGCCCTCACCGAGCTGGATACCGGCAATTACGGCATGATCCTGCGCAGCAAGGGCATCGTGAACGGCGGCGCAGACGGCTGGCTGGAGTTCGACTATGTGCCCGGCGAATGGGAAGTGCGTGCCCGCGGTGCAGATGTGGGCGGCAAGCTGGTCGTGATCGGCTCCAAGCTGAACGAAAAGGCCATTGCAGAGCTGTTCGGCTGCTGAACTCCTTCAGTCAAACCCTAACGGGTTTGCCAGCTCCCTCAGAGAGGGAGCCTGATTGGATAATGATTTTTTAAGGAGAAACCATTCCTATGGCAAAAGAAATTCCGGTCTACCTGTTTGTGGGCTTTCTGGAAAGCGGCAAGACCAAATTCATTCAGGAGACCTTTGAAGACCCCAACTTCGACTCCGGCGACAAGACCCTGCTGCTGATCTGCGAAGAGGGCGAAGAAGAGTATAATCCCAAAAAGTTCGCCTTTCCCGGCGTGACCGTCAAGGTGCTGGAGGACAAGGCCGAGTTGAACCCGCAGAATCTGCTCAAGCTGGAAAAGGAATCCGGTGCAGGCCGTGTGGTCATTGAGTACAACGGCATGTGGCTGCTGCAGGATCTGGCCGAGGCTCTGCCCGAGAGCTGGATCGTGTACCAGTGCATCGCCACCGCCGACGGCACCACCGCCCTGACCTACGCCCGCGACAACTCCATGCGCAGCCTGCTGCTGGACAAGATCGCCCGCAGTGAGCTGATCGTGTTCAACCGCGCCGAGGCCGTGAACAACGATGCCGCCCGTCAGGAGCTGCACAAGCTGGTGCGTCAGGCTTCCCGCAAGTGCGATATCGCCTACGAGTTTGCCGACGGCAGCGTGGCCTACGACGATATCCCCGACCCGCTGCCCTTTGACATCAACGCGGACATCATCGACATTCCGGATGACGATTTCGGCATCTGGTACATGGACTGTCAGGACGAGCCCCAGAAGTATACCGGCAAAACGGTCAAATTCCTTGCACAGGTGTGTCAGACCAACCGTGCCGGCAAGAACAGCTTCGTGCCGGGCCGTTTCGCCATGACCTGCTGCGTGCAGGACATCCAGTTCGTGGGCTTTCCCTGCAGCTACGATGGCTACAAGGCGCTGGAGCAGCGCGCATGGGTGCGGGTGACCGCAAAGGTAGGCTACAAGTTCCATAACATCTACCGCGGCAAAGGCCCGGTGCTCACCGCCATTTCGGTGGAGCCTGCCGAAAAGCCGCTGAACGATGTGGTAACATTCTCTTGATCTGATCTTTCAAGGAGGTCCCGGCATGAAAACACTGTTTCGTATCCTTGGCACGGCCGCTGCGGTGGCCGTTACCGGTGCTGCCATTGTGGCACTGGACAAGATCCTGAACCAGAAAGACCCGCTCCATGTGGAGGAAGTAGAGTTCCCGGAGGACGCCGAGCAGAACGCTGAGGAAGCCGCCAAGACTGCCGAAGCCTACGCCGAAGCGGAAACCAAAGCCTCCGATGCTGCCAACGAAAAGGCTGCAGAAGAAGCTGCGCCGGAAGCTCCTGTCGAAGAAGCGGCAGCTGCTGCCCAGCCCGCCGAAGACGCCTCTGCCCCGGCGGCACCCGCAGAGGGCGGCGAGAAGCCGGTGTTCGACCCGGAAGCTCCCAACCAGAACCCTGTGGAAGCAGGCCCCGCTGTTGCTCCCAAAGACGAGAGCGGAAAATTCGACCCCACCAAGATCGCCGAAGCCAGCGACTTTGGCGACTGGGAAGAACAGGGCTGCAAAGGATAACCTATGACCCAAAAAGGGACGATGTGATGTTCACATCGTCCCTTTTTTGTTATTCTCCTCTTGCCAGCTGCTGCAGCTTTTTCCTGTCCAGCACCTGCACGCCGCCCCGGAACAGCCGCACCCAGCCCTCCTGCGCAAAGTATTTCAGCATCCGGCTCACCACCTCGCGGGCAGACCCCATGTATTTTGCCATCTGGTCGTGGGTCATGCGTACCTCATCACCGCCGGTCTTGGCCAGCTCATCGGTAAGAAAAATGGCAAGTCTGCGGTCTGCGCTCATGAACAGCACCTGCTGCATGGTCCACATGCTGTCGGAAAAGCGCTCCGCCGTCATCTGGTAGGCGTAGCAGCGCACATGCACGTTCTGCTGCATCAGCCTGCGGAAAACGCCCGCGCTGATGCAGTAGGCCTCGGTGTCCTCTTCGGCATCAATATACAGGTCGATGTTCACCGAGTCCATCACGCAGGATGCCGACAGGATGCACACCTCCCCGCCGAACAGGCGGTAGAGCGTCACGTCCCGCCCGTCCTCCGAGAGCAGGTAGGCCCGCAGCTGGCCCGAGCGCAGCAGCAGGATGCCCACACAGCTTTCCAGCGGGCTGTGCACCCGGGCGCCCTTTGCGTAGTGCACCGGCCGGGTATAGCGGCAGAGCATGTCCTGTTCGTCGGGTGTCAGGTCGTTCCAGAAGGGAAAACCTTTGGCCAGACAATCGCGGTGTTCCTTTGTTGTTTCCGACATTGTTTTTCATCCTTTCCGCAGGGCCTTGGCGGCTTCAGTGCCCGCCTGCGCGCCCTCATACACGGCCTTTGCCACCTGCAGCAGGCCGCCGGTGCAGTCGCCCGCCGCATACAGGCCGGGCACGGTGGTCTGCATTTTTTCGTCCACCACGATGCGGTTCCCGTCCACCTCTGCGCCGATCTTCCTAGCCAGTGCGGTGCTGCCCGCCACGCCCAGTGCCACAAATACACCGCTGACAGGCAGCTGCACACCGCCGGACAGCTGCACGCCGGTGACAACGGTTTCGCCCAGAACAGCCTCCACCGCCTGCGGATAGACTGTGACCTCCGGCGGGAAGTCCGCCGTCAGCGGTGCGCCGTTGGTCAGCAGGGTGACGCTGCGCACCACCGGCAGCAGAGCCTGCACCTCGTGCAGGGCGTACTCGCCGCTGCCCAGCACCGCCACGTCCTTTCCACGGTAGAAAAAGGCATCGCAGGCGGCACAATAGCTCACGCCGTGCCCCTCCAGCCCGGCAAGGCCCGGGATGCGCGGCACCGCCCGGGATGCACCCGTGGCAAGGATCACAGCGTCCGCCGGGTAATTTTTATCCACTGTTTCTACGGTGAGTTTATCCGTATAGGTCAGGCCCACGGCTTCGGCTGTGACGAATCTCACACCAAGGCGCTTTGCATTCTCGATGCTGCGGCGTTCCAGTTCCGCACCGGAGACCGGCTCGGCAAAGCCGTAATAGTTTTCAATTTTTTCGGCGCGGTGCAGCGCACCGGGGCCTTTGGTGAGCACCGTGGTATCCACACCGGCGCGGACAGCGTACAGAGCGGCGGATACGCCCGCCGGGCCGGAACCTATAATGATGATGCTGGGCATGGGAAAACCCTCCTTCGGATGCATTTTTCTACAGTATACACCTTTTTTTGAAAAATTTCCGTGACCGGGTCGCAAAGCATCGGTTTTTCGGACGGTCCTGCTCCGGTTCGCTGTCAGCGGATCGTCCCATGCACAAACGCGCTGTCGTACAGGAATCTTCCTGCTCGGCAGCGCGCTTTTTTCTTTCTTCAGAACACCAGCTGCACCAGCAGCACATAGCACAGCGTACCGCCTGCGACACTGAGCAGGGTCTCATGCTTCCACTTGTGCAGGCCCACCGTCACCAGCAGGGCGATGGCCTCCGGAATGCCGCGGCTGCCCGCAAAGGGGGTGACGCTTTTCAGGCAGTAGACGATCAGCATACCAAAGATGGCGGCGGGCAGCACCCTGCCCAGATACCGCACCACCTCCGGCGGCTGCTGATCCTTGGAAGAGAACACCACAAAGGGCAGAAAACGGGTGAGCATGGTGGCGGCGGTGCACACTGCAATGGTCAGGCCCATCTGGACTGTGGTCATGCGCCCACCTCCTCGCCGCTTTTTTCTGCTTCGGTGCCTTCGGCCTTTTCGATCGGTTTACGCAGAGCCAGCAGCAGGATCAGGATGCATCCCATGGAGGGCAGCAAAAAGCTGCCGGAGCCAAAAAACACCAGACACGCCAATGGGGCGGCAAGGCCGATCAGGGCGCTGTAGTGCTGCCGGTCCTTTTCCCACTGGTTGAGGAAGATCACCGTGAACATGGCGGTCATCACAAAGTCCACACCCTCGGTGCTGAAGGGCAGCACCGAGCCCACCACCGCGCCAAGACCGGCACTGGCCACCCAGTAGCACTGATCCAGCAGGGTGATGAAGAACATGAACCAGCCCCTGTCCACCCCTTCCGGCGGCTCGGCCGAACAGGTGATGGAAAAGGTCTCATCGCTCATGGCAAAGATCATATAAAAGCTGCGCAGGCCGTAGCCCTTGTAGCGCTCCAGCATGGCAAGGCCGTAGAACAAATGCCGCGCCTGGATCATCAGCGCCATCAGAAACGCCGAAAGGGGTGAGAACGCGCTCAGCAGCAGGCTTGCCAGCACAAACTCCAGCGAACCGCCGTACACCACGGTGCCCATGAGCATGGGCATCCACACCGGCAGGCCCAGCGACTGCACATAAATGCCATAGCCCATCCCCAGCACAAAATAGCCCGCCAGCACCGGAATGGTCTGCGGTGCGGCGGCACGCAGTGCCCGCCATACGGTGCTCTGCCGCCTTGTCAATTGTTGTTCGGTTACGTGTTCCATTGGCCTTTTCCTCAAAATACGATGCCGGTTTCCTCTTTGGCCTCATTGCCGCCGATAAACCCATTCTCTCGATATGAATATGTCTGTATTATAACAGGTCTCACGGCTTTTGCAAAGGTGTATCCCCACTGCTTTTGGCAGAACGACAGATTTTTTCTTTAAATTTTATGCAATTTTTAACGGATACAAAGTGACTCGCAGTCAGTGCTTTATTATTTTAATGCAGTAAAGGTTCTTTGCAGGATCCTGTTCCTGAACTATCCCTAAATGCCGGTTGTGCTTTAGTCATACTCATTTGACAGATGCCATCTTTTCCGGTATCCTGTCCGTATCGCAAGGACGGCGGGCCGAAAACACCCGCCTTTTTTCGTTCATTCTGTATTTATTGGGAGGACATTTTATGGCAACCATGAAGGACATCATCCAGAGCCCGCTGCTGGCCCTGTTCGGCTCCATGGCGCTGGGTCTGTTCGCCAGCTCTGCCAGCGGCAGCAAGGTGGTCAAGGGCGGCATCAAGGGCGTGCTGCCGGTGCTCATCATCATGACGGTGCTCTCCCTCGCCGCACGCCTTGCAGGCTACGGCTCCGTGCTGGGCGGCCTTGTGGGCATCTTCATCATCGTGATGCTGCCCATCGGCATCCTTACCTCCTATGTGCTGTGGAAGAAGGGCAGGATCCAGGTAGTAGATAAAGAGCAGAAGTAAGGGGAAACAAAAGAACTCCCGGACGGATGTCCGGGAGTTCTTTGTTGCTTATTCTGCCTTTTCGTCCTTCTTGAGCATATCCAACTCGGGCATCAGCTCGGTGCTCACAATGGTGAGCATCTCCTCCAGCTTTGCACAGTCCTCGGGTGAGAAGCGCTCTCTTGCGCGCTCCACCACAGTGTGCAGATAGGAATAGCTGATGTTGTAGTAATCGATATACTTCTGGGTGGGGCGCAGGTGATACTCGCGCCGGTCGGTGGTGGACTGGATCTTTTCCACATAGCCCTTCTTCACCAGACTGCCGATCTTATACGCCGCGTTGGG
>ENA-UERC01000788-UERC01000788.1-human-gut-metagenome-genome-assembly--contig:-NODE-788-length-21629-cov-14.274360_pt1 | contig 21629 bp, 18 predicted proteins | sample MGYA00242955_ERZ507955 | MGnify/ENA primary metagenome ERZ507955 (study PRJEB26167, sample SAMN06115394) | human gut metagenome | host: Homo sapiens | place: China:Hubei | collected 2016-04-27... | reverse complement strand
AGCGGCAAGACCCGGTTTTGGCTCAAGCCCAACCTTTTACAATGTCACAGTTCCTATGTGGTTACTGACCCGAAAGGAACTATCGTGCTTGAATGTGGCAACGCGATGTTGAAGAACGGCTACAAGGTCAGGATTCTGAACACCATCAACTTCAAAAAGTCGATGCACTACAACCCCTTCGCCTATGTCCACAGCGAAAAGGATATTCTGAAACTGGTCACGACCCTGATGACCAACACCAAGGGCGAAGGGTCCGGCGGAGACCCTTTCTGGGAAAAGTCCGAAAGACTGCTTTTGACCGCACTGATCGCGTATCTGCATTATGAAGCCCCGGTGGAGGAACAAAACTTCGCTACTTTGCTGGAAATGCTCAATACCATGCAGGTACTGGAGGACGACGAGGAATACCAGAACCCTGTGGACTTGCTGTTTGAGGAACTGGCAAAAAGAAGCCCAACAGCTTTGCCGGGCGGCAGTATAAACTTTACAAGCTGGCTGCCGGAAAGACCGCAAAATCCATCCTGATCTCCTGCGGCGCACGGCTGGCTCCCTTCGACATCCAAGAACTGCGTGATTTAACGATGTACGATGAGCTGCAACTGGACACGCTGGGCGATAAGAAAACGGCGCTGTTCCTCATCATGAGTGATACGGACAGCACCTTCAACTTCCTGATCTCGATGGTCTACACCCAGCTTTTCAATCTACTGTGCGACAAAGCAGATGATGTGTACGGCGGCAAGCTGCCTGTCCATGTGCGGTGTCTCATCGACGAGTGCGCCAACATCGGGCAAATTCCCAATCTGGAAAAGCTGGTGGCTACCATCCGCAGCCGTGAGATCTCCGCCTGCCTTGTTTTGCAGGCGAGAAACCAGTTGAAAGCAATCTACAAGGACAATGCGGACACCATCGTAGGCAACATGGACAGCCAAATATTTCTGGGCGGTTCGGAACCCACCACCCTGAAAGACCTGTCGGAGATGCTGGGCAAGGAGACCATCGACGCCTTCAACACCTCGGACACCCGTGGCAACAGCCCCAGCTACGGCACTACGTTCCAAAAAATGGGGCACGAATTATTGAGCCGGGACGAGCTGGCGGTGCTGGACGGCGGCAAGTGTATTTTGCAGCTGCGTGGTGTCAGACCCTTTCTTTCTGACAAGTACGACCTGACCCAGCACCCCAACTACAAGCTGACCTCGGACTACGACCCCAAAAACACCTTCGATATTGAAAAATATCTGAACCGAAAAGAAAAAATCCACCCCGGTGATGAGTTCATCGTGGTGGACGCTGATTCGCTCCCGCCTGCCTGACCCGGTAGGCGGTTTTATTTTACTCGGACCAGAGAGGTACACCGGTAAGCCAGCTCCCGCCGCAGTTTGCGGTTCCAATACGCGGCTTCAGATGTGTACGGATGGTCTGCAAGGTTTTAATTATAAAGGAGAAACGACTATGGAATTCTTTAACTCTGCTGTGGAAGTTCTGCAGACTCTGGTGGTGGCTCTGGGTGCCGGTCTCGGCGTTTGGGGCGCAGTAAATCTGCTGGAGGGCTATGGCTCGGATAACCCCGGTGCCAATGCTCATGTGCCATAAAGTAACACCACAATATGAAAGACGGCTATCCCCATTATTCCGTAATCAGTAAAGGTGATTTGACATTTTTCTTGAAGCGATGTATACTTTTCATGTAAGTATGAAAAACATGAATTAAGGAGATGCTGTACAATGTCCATGCCAAAAGGAAAGCACATATTTGGAACTGTTAAGGTTGGGGAGCGCGGACAAATTGTCATTCCCAAAGAAGCGCGAGAAATATTTGACATAAATCCCGGAGACACGCTACTCGTTTTAGGCGATGAGGAACAAGGAATAGCTGTAGTCAAAGCTGATGTAATGAAAGAGGTTGCGGTAAAGATTTTGAAAGGTTTAGGCCACTTCAAGGGAGGAAATGATGATGAAACTAAATGAAACTACGCTTCCCTTTTTAGAAGTGGATTGTATTCAACAGTTTGGGCAAGAAAAAGGAAAGCTGATTTTTGAGCAAGCAGAAAAAATTTATCAAGAACTTCTGAATAACGCCGACTATCGCAATAACGCCGCAATTCAAAATCATTTGCAATTAAAGCTATTTCCAACGTTGGCTTATTACAAGGCACTTCGAGGAGAGGGTATAAACCAAAATGAAGCGTTAGAATATGTTAGAAACGAAACCCATAAAGCCGCAAACGTTCAAAAAGAAGAAATGAAAAAGTTAGGAAGTATGCCTTTTGCATATACCATCTATCGGTTAGGTGTAAAAAAGCATATGCGAAAAAATTTTCCCGATGACGGTTGGACAACGGAATGGGTTAAATGTAATGGCAAAGAGATACACTTCAATTTGCATAATTGCATTTATTGGGAACTAACAAAAATGTATGATTGTCCAGAGTTATGTTGTGTGTATTGTGAAAATGATGATATTTCTTTCTCTGGTTTATTACCAAAAATTCGTTTTGAAAGAACTGGTACATTAGCAAACGGCTCACCTTATTGCGACTTTCATTTTTTAAAAGCGAGGTAAAACTTATGATGAAGAATTATCTATATCATTTTTTACCGTTTCTTTTAGCGTTAGACTTGATTATCCCATTTTTATTAGCTCCCACTTACAAAGGATATAATCATTTGACACAAGTAATGAGCGTTTTAGGAAATTCAAAAGCACCATTACATTTAATCTATAATATTTGGCTGGTTTTGTTGGGAGTTACAATTTTAGTTAGCACCTTGCAACTTTATCCTACTGTCGCACAAGTGTCAAATCCTATATCCATAATGCTTTTTTCCGTCATTGCGATTTACGCCGTAGGTTCCTGTATTCTTTCTGGAATTTTTTCAGTTGGGGAAAACAAAAGCCTTGAAACTCTTTCCGCAAGGATACATGGTTATGGTTCAGTAATAGGATTTCTACTTCTAACAGTTGCGCCATTGCTTTGCGGAATATATTTTTTCAAAGTGTCTAATGGGCTATTAGGAATTTTATCTTTAATCTGCCTCATTTCTGCAATAGCTTTTTTTACACTATTTGTAATGGCTGATAAGCCGAAGTATAAAGGAACAATAATTGCATTTGAAGGACTATGGCAGAGATTATCCCTTTTAAGTATGTATCTTCCCATTGCTGCACTTTGTATTTTTCAGAAATAGCAAAGCCAGCCGAGCCAGTCAACGATAAAATGAACGCCGCTACGCGCCGTCGTTGACAGCCCCGCCCGCCTTTACTGGTGGGTAATCAAGGAGCGACAGCAAGGAGTGCTGCCGCCCCGCACTATTATTCAGAAACGGTGGAATTTCAGGACATCAATTATCAGCTGGCCCTGCCGGAGGACCGTACGGCGATTTATGAGGAATGGTGCTCGTTCCTCAACTTTTTCGACAGCTCCATCCACTTTGAACTGTCTTTTGTGAATACGGCGACGGACAGTACCGAGTTCGAGAAAAGCATCCGCATCCCGTTCCAGAAAGACGGCTTTGACGATGTGCGCGCCGAATATTCCCAGATGCTCCGGCAGCAGCTGTCCAAGGGCAACAACGGCCTGACCAAACGCAAATACCTGACCTTTGGTGTGTCCGGCGAAAGCATGCAGCAGGTCAAAGCCCGTCTGGACCACATCCAGAATGACCTGCTCAATAACTTTCATCGTCTGGGCGTGCAGGCAAAGCCTCTGGACGGCAGGGAGCGGCTGAAGCTCATGCATGGCATTTTCAATCTGGATGGTGAATCGAAATTCTATTTTGACTGGAAGAAACTGGCTGCCGGTGGGCTGACGGTGAAGGATGCCATTGCGCCGACAGCATTCGCCTTTCAGAACAGCCGCACCTTTCAGATGGGCGGCATTTTCGGGTCGGTAAGCTATCTGTCCATTACGGCATCCGACTTGAGCGACCAGCTGCTGAAGGACTTTCTGGATATGGATTCCAGCCAGATTGTCACGATGCATGTGCAGTCTGTGGATCAGAACAAAGCCATCAAAAATGTCAAACGTACGATCACAGAGCTGGACCGCAGTACCATTGAAGAACAGAAAAAGGCCATCCGTGCCGGTTACGACATGGAAATTCTGCCGTCCGACTTGAAAACCTACGGCAGGGATGCCAAAGCTCTGCTGAAGGAACTGCAGAGCCAGAACGAGCGAATGTTTCTCGTGACCATTCTGGTGCTGAACACGGGACGCACGGAACAGGAGCTGGAAACCAATGTGTTTCAGGCTTCCAGTATTGCGCAGAAACACAACTGCAACCTGTGCCGCCTTGATTTTCAGCAGGAGCAGCGGCTGATGTCCTCGCTTCCGCTGGCAGATTGCCAGGTGGAGATTCAGCGCGGACTGACCACCAGCAGCACAGCCATTTTTGTGCCCTTTACCACCCAGGAACTTTACCAGTCCGGGCGGGAATCGCTGTACTATGGCCTGAACGCCCTCTCCAACAACCTTATCATGGTGGACCGCAAGCGGCTCAAGAACCCCAATGGTCTGATTCTCGGCACTCCCGGCTCCGGCAAATCCTTCTCCGCAAAGCGTGAAATTACCAATGCTTTTCTCGTGACCGATGATGATATCATTGTCTGCGACCCGGAGGCAGAGTACGCACCCCTTGTGGAGCGTCTGCATGGGCAGGTCATCCGAATCAGTCCGGCAAGTACCCAGTATATCAACCCGCTGGACATCAACAGCAATTACAGCGAGGAAGATAACCCGCTTGCCCTGAAAGCGGACTTTATTCTTTCTTTGTGTGAGCTGGTGGTGGGCGGCAAAGAAGGCCTGCTGCCGGTAGAAAAAACAGTCATCGACCGCTGTGTACACCTCATCTACCGCAAGTATTTCGCTGACCCCGCGCCGGAAAATATGCCGCTGCTGGAAGACCTGTACAATGCCTTGCTGCAGCAGGATGAAAAAGAAGCCCATCATGTAGCTGCCGCTCTGGAAATCTACGTCAAAGGCTCTCTGAATGTGTTCAACCATCGTACGAATGTGGACATCAACAACCGCATCGTCTGCTTTGACATCAAGCAGCTCGGTAAGCAGCTGAAAAAGCTGGGAATGCTCATTGTGCAGGATGCTGTGTGGGGCCGTGTGACGGCAAACCGCAGCGCGGGAAAATCCACGCGATACTATGTCGATGAATTCCACCTTTTGCTCAAGGAAGCTCAGACAGCGGCATATTCCATTGAAATCTGGAAGCGCTTCCGCAAATGGGGCGGGCTGCCGACAGCCATTACACAGAATGTGAAGGACCTTCTGGCAAGTCCCGAAGTATCGAATATTTTTGAAAATTCGGACTTTGTGTATATGCTCAATCAGGCCAACGGTGACCGGCAGATTCTGGCCAAGCAGTTGAACATCAGCCCCCCATCAGCTGTCCTATGTGACCCATTCCGGCGAAGGTGAGGGACTGTTGTTTTACGGCAACACGATTCTGTCGTTTATCGACCGCTTCCCGCATGATTTGGAACTCTATAAGATCATGACAACTCGTTTGTCTGAGGTGTCGGAGGGGGATAAATCATGAGCGGGCAGCCGAAGAAGCTGAGGATGGAAGAAGGCAAGGCGGATACCGCAACGCGCTCCCCTCCGAAAAAAAGCCGAGCTACACAGACGATCCCCAAAAAGAAAAAGCTGAAGTCTGAAGCAGAAAAGGCCAAGGAAAAAGCAGCGAAACTCCGTTTGGGCAAGGCGGAAATCACCCCGGAAGAAGTATCCCGCATGACCAAAGCGCAAAAGCGGGAGCTGCATGCGGCTGCCGCTGCCCGTTCTGCGGCACATCTGGAAGTGGAGCAGTATGAAGACGACAATGTAGGTGCACAGGCACTCAATGAAGGAGAGAAAACCGCAGAGGGTGCCGGACATTACACCCGAAGCCGCTATGCCCGCAGGCTAAAAAAGAGAGCGAAGTTGCAGGCAGGCAAGAAAAAGACGCGGACAGAAAAGACAGCAGCATCGGATGAAAGCAAAAGGACTTCCACGGCAGAAGGGGAAGTTCACTGGTTTTCACGCTGGAAGCAGCGGCAGGAAATTCGCAAAAGCTACTATGCTGCAGCTCAGTCAGGCGGTACGGCTGCGCAGGCGGCCGGCAGCGGCAAAGCTGCATCCGGCAGTGCATAGGCAGCCCGGTCTGGTGTAGAGCAGGTGGCGGACAAAGGAAGGTCGGCAGTCAGTGCCGCAGTCAATGGCATTGCAAACTTTGCAAAGGGCAACGCACACGCGCTTGTGGTCGTGGGCGTTTTTCTTTTGCTCCTGCTGCTGGTCATGTCGGCGTTTTCATCCTGTTCTATTTTGTTTTCCGGCACTACGCATGTTTCCGGGCAGACCATCTACACCGCCGAGGACCGGGACATCCGGGGCGCAGAGCAGGACTATAAGAAACTGGAAAAAGAGCTGGACAAAAAAATCAAGCGCACCCCGCAGGACCACCCCGGATACAACGAGTATCGGTATCACCTTGACCCCATTGAACACGACCCGTGGCAGCTGACCTCGTTTCTCACGACCCTGTATGACGACTATACCCGGTCGGAGGTACAGGGTAAGCTGAAGGAAATCTTCAAAAAGCAGTATAAGCTGACAACATGGGTGGAGGTGCAGATACGGTACCGAACCGTTTGGGTCATCAGCCCGGCGGGCATCCCTGTGCCCACGCAGGTGCCCTATGAATACAAAATCTTCCACACGAAGCTGGAAAACCGTGGCTTGGAGGTCGTCATACGGGAAGAACTGACCGAAGATCAATGGCAGCGGTATCAGATTTTTCAGGACACGCTGGGCGGCAGACCCTACCTTTTTAATGGAGGCTTACCGCCCGGCGGCTCGGATGGCTCCGGCGCACCCGGCATCGACTACACGGTTCCTGCGGAAGCTCTGACCGACAGCGAATTTGCGGCTATCTATGAGGAAGCCAAAAAATACGTCGGAACGCCCTATGTGTGGGGCGGAAGTTTTCCCGAAACAGGCTTTGACTGTTCCGGATACGTCTGCTGGGTCTATAACCAGAATGGTTATAATGTGGGACGTACTACGGCCAACGGATTATGGCAGAAAAGCCAGCATATTTCCGAAGCAGAAACAAAACCAGGCGATTTGGTTTTCTTTAAAGGAACCTATGATACGCCGGGGATGAGCCATTGCGGAATCTACCTTGGAAACGGCATGATGGTATCGGCTGGTGACCCCATCAAATATGCAAACATTCACTCGTCCTACTGGCAGCAGTATCTTGCCGGATTCGGGCGGCTTTCAAAATGAAACGGAGAGTTTACGATGAGTGAAAAACTGGATAAGCTGCGGGCAACGCTCAAAAAGGAGCAGGAACGCCGCATTAAGCTGAATAACCGCATTGCAGTGCTGGAGCGGCGGATTCAGGAGGAAGAAGCTGCCGAGGTCAGCAGCATGGTACGCACGGCCAATGTGACCCCGGAACAGCTTGCCGCTCTGCTGCGACAGTCGGCCAACGCCACCCCGAACCCGGCTGCACTGGCAGCGGTGGGAGTTTCGTTTGAGAAGGAGGAAAATGAACATGAAGTTTAAGAAGTTTGGTGCACTGCTGCTGTCGGCGGTGCTGTGCATCGGTATGGCCGCTCCCGCTTTCGCCTATGAGGGTGATACCGCCCCGGTGGAGGATCCTGTTCTGCCGGAAGTCGTGGAGGAAGAAGACGCCGTTACCATCACGGATGAGGAAACGGGCGCACTGACCCCGGAGGGCAATCTGTCACTGGTGGATGATTACCACACCAGCTATTCCGATGGCAGCGGGCAGCAGTTCATCACGCTGGTCAGCAAGTCGGGTGCGACTTTTTATCTGGTCATTGACCGTAATGCCAAGGGACAGCAGACCGTCCACTTCATGAATCTGGTGGATGAAGCCGACCTTCTGACCCTGATGGAAGAAGAGGATGCCGAAGCCTATACTGCTGAAAAAGAAGCTGTGGCGCAGGCCGAATTGGAACGGAAGCTGGCCGAGGAAGAAGCGAAAAAGGCAGCGGAAGAAGCAACCGCATCCGGTGCTGAGCAGCCGAAAGAAAACAAAATTACAAAGTATGCAGCGGCCTTTTTGAGTGTGCTGGCATTGGTCGGCTTGACGGCGGGCGGCGGCATCTATGCCTTTATGAAGCAGAAACAGAAAAAGCAGGCAGAAAAAGAAGCCCTTGACCCCGATGCAGATTACACCGAGGACAAGGGCGATTTTGAGATTCCGATGGAGGATGAGCCGGAGGAACCCGGCGAGGAGGATAACGCAGAAGAATAATTTTACTGGCGGCGTTTGCCGCCTTACATATTGAAATTCAGATAATCCAAATCGGAACGATATAGTTATCTCGATCTATGATACCGACTTTTGGCTTCATGCAGACAATAGCACCTTTCCCGCGTGGGACAGAGGCTTTGTCCAGCAAAGAGAACACCTTCGTCAATTCGGTGCCGGGATTCGAGGTCTTTTTGATTTCGATGGGATTCAGAACACCATCCTGCTCCAGAACAATGTCAATCTCTTTTGCATCTTTGTCGCGGTAGTAGTACAAAAACGGCTCTCTGCCGGTATTCAGATAGGTTTTCGCAATTTCGGAAACAACATAGTTTTCGAGGATTGCACCGTTCATGGCACCATACTCCAGAACTTCTGCGCTACTCCACTTGGTCAGATAGCAGACCAATCCCGTATCATAAAAATAGAGCTTGGGGGTTTTTACCAAACGCTTCAGAAGGTTATTGGAGTAGGGGTGCAGATAGAAGATGATACCCAGTGTTTCCAGAATGTGCAACCAATCTTTTGCCTGCTTCTGATTGATGTCCGCATCCTGTGCAATTTCGGCAACATTCAGCATCTGGGAGCAGCGCGCCGCAACCGCCGTCATGAAACGCAGAAATTTCAGTGCATCGATGGCATCTGAAAGCTCTTTTACGTCGCGTTCAATATAGGTAGAAAGGTAGCTGCTGTAAAAAATCTGGCTGTTGGTATTTTTTCCGCTTGCAATAGCGGGCATGGAGCCCCGATAGATACGCTCAAAGATATCTTTGGTATCTGCGGGCACAGCTTTTTCCTCGCGGTTCAGCAGAGCGTCCAAATCCACACGGAAAGGCTCGGTATCTGCACCGTTTATTTCTGACTGCGAAAGAGAAGTCATTGACAGCACTGCAACACGCCCGGCAAGTGATTCCTGTACCCCGTGCATCAGCTTGAACACCTGTGACCCGGTCAGCCAAAAGGCACCCGGCTCATGGTGAGTATCTGCATAGACTTTGATATAGGTAAATAGTTCCGGTGCATATTGAACCTCATCGATCAGAACCGGCGGCTTATGCAGCTGCAAAAACAATTCTGGATCATTTTTTGCGAGTGCCCGCTCGTTCAAATCGTCCAGTGAAACATATCCACGGGAAGTTCCTTCCATGAGTTTTTGCAGCATAGTTGTTTTTCCTACCTGCCGGGGGCCGGTCACAAGCACAACCGAATATTCCTGCGTGACCTGCTGCACAACTTTCTCAAGACTTCTTGTAATGTAACTCATATTGATTACCTGCTTCCAATTTCGGCTGATTTTTCTTATAATTCCATTTTAGCCGAAAACTTTGTCTTTTTCAAGTACATCTGGATGTTTTAATCGCATTATAAAAAGTTAGGAGTTGATGCTTATTGTCTTATCGCTTAGTAATCGCAGAAAAGCCCTCAGTCGGGGCTGCTTATGCAAAAGTTCTCGGTGCGACAAACTGCCAAGATGGCTATTGGGAGGGAAACGGTTATCTTGTCAGCTGGTGCATCGGGCATCTGGTAGAGCTGGCTCCGCCCAACGTGTACGATGAAAAGTATGTCAAGTGGAGCGTGGCCGACCTGCCCATCCTGCCGGAAAGGTGGCTGTACCTTGTGTCTGCGTCCACCAAAAAGCAGTTCGGCATCCTGAAAAAGCTGATGAACCGCCCGGATGTAGATAGTGTGACCGCTGCGACCGATGCAGGGCGCGAGGGCGAACTGATTTTTCGGCTGGTTTACCAGCAGACCGGGTGCAAAAAGCCTGTTTTCCGCCTGTGGCTGTCCAGCATGGAGGAATCTGCAATCCGAGAGGGTTTTGCTAATCTGAAACCGTCAACTGAATACGATGCGCTGTACAATGCGGCACTCTGCCGGGAACGCGCCGACTGGATGGTCGGCATCAACGCGTCCCGGCTTTTTTCATGCCTGTATGGTCGGCCACTGGCGGTGGGCCAGGTCATGACCCCGGTGCTTACCATGACGGTGGTGCGGGAGGCAGAAATTGCAGCATTTACCCCGGAAAAGTTCTACACCGTTGCCCTTGCATTTGCGGGCGGCGGTACAGCATCCAGCAGGCGGTTTTCGCAGAAAGCAGATGCCGAAGCTCTGCTCACTTCCTGTCGAAAGGAAGCCTGTGCTGTGGTACAGGATGCAGAACGCAAAGAAAAATCCGAAAATCCACCGCAGCTTTACGATCTCACCACGCTCCAGCGGGATGCCAATCGCTTGCTGGGGTTTACGGCGCAGCAGACCTTGAACTATGCGCAGAGCCTGTACGAAAAAAGATTGATTACCTATCCCCGCACAGACAGCCGATTTTTGACGGAGGATATGGCGGCATCCTTTCCGGGGCTGGTGACGGACACGGGTAGGGCGTTTGCTGTGGAAGAGCCGTTTCCCATTCATGTACAGCAGGTCATCAACGGCAATAAGGTCACCGACCACCACGCGCTGCTGCCCACGAAAAGTATGGCAAACGCAGACCTTGCCGCACTCCCTGCCGGGGAGCGGAATGTCCTGCGGCTGATTTCCGCACGGCTGCTCTGCGCCGTAGGCGAACCGCACTGCTATGCAGAAACTACGCTCACCACCATCTGCGCTGAAGAGGAGTTTTCCGCAAAGGGCAAGGTGGTGCTGTCCGACGGATGGAAAGCCATGGAACGAAAAATGCTGGGGGAACTTCTGGGCAAGCAAAAGAAAGCAGTTGTTCTGCCCGATGCGCAAGAGCAGAGCTAGTGCAGCGTTGCTGATGCCGAACTGAAGGAAGGTCAAACGTCCCCGCCGAAGCATTTCACCGAGGACCTTCTACTTCATGCGATGGAAACCGCCAGTGCAGACAGTATGCCGGAGGGCGTGGAGCGTCAGGGCATCGGCACCCCGGCCACCCGCGCCGCAACTATTGAAAAGCTGGTGCAGAAGGGCTTTCTGGAACGAAAGGGCACCAAGAAAGCCAAAGTGCTGCTGCCCACGGATAAGGGAAAAGCCCTCATCACCGTAATGCCCGAAGAAATCCAATCCCCGGAAATGACTGCTGACTGGGAAAACAAGTTGCTGCGCATCGAACGCGGTGAAATGGAGCCGGAAGAATTTATGACTGAGATCAAAGAAATGGTTTCCTCGCTGGTGAATACCACCGAGGCAGTGAAAGGAGCAAATGCGCTTATGAAAAAAAGTGATTGGTACCTGCCCGAACTGCGGCACGAATGTTGTGGAGCGGGAAAAGGGCTGGTTCTGTGAGAACCGCGAGTGCCGCTTTGCGCTCTGGAAAGACAATGCCTACTTCAAGCGGCTGGGTAAGCATCTGGATGGCCGCGTGGTGGACAAGCTGCTGCGGGATGGCCGGGTGCGCCTGAAGGACTGCAAGAGTGCCAAGGGCAAGACCTACAATGCAACGGTTCTGCTGTCTGCCGAATCCGATGGCCGCAGCAAGTTTTCTCTGGAATTTGAGAACGGGGGCTGCTGATGAAAGATGACGCCGGAATCAAGGACAACGAAGCAGTTTATTTGATCAACGAGCAGACGTATCTGCACCTGAGGGAGAATATCGAGGGGATCGGGTACGAGGTCTTTGAAAAAGAAAGTCCTCTCCCGGTGGAAGAGGGATGGATTCCGCGGGAGGTTCTGGGGGACAGTCAGCGGCGCATTGAAGCCGCCCGTGAGTACTATCTGGCAGAACATTTCGATGACCCTGTGGTGAAGATCCAAAACGTTGCTGTCACCACCCTGGAAAAGTTCCGTTCCGGGGTTCGCAAACGCCGGTCTTTAGACCCGCATTCTCTGCCGGATGACGATGTCCGGTTCATTGATCTGAGATACAATGAGCTGTTCCGGGTACCGGACGGCAGCATGGTGCAGCTGAAGTTTCCCAATGGTCGTCAGTATTCTGAGAAGGTCGAATATCTCGATGATTACCACATGCGGATCGGCTCTGCCGTGCAGCATATCTGCGAATTTGCGGAGAGGATGGCGCGCAGCCATGCCACCGTGGAACCGGAGCCTTTGACGCAGCAGGATTATCGAGTGTGGAATCTGGAATATGATTTTTATCTCACTGTGCAGGAAAACAACGGACTATGGGAGTATGCCCTCTATCAGGGGGATTGTTCTCTGCTGGAACGCGGAAAATTGGATGCGCCCGAACTCATGATCGAGGAAGTACGGGACGAAATTGTGTACACCCACAACCTTGGGAAAAATGCCTGCATCTCTCTCAGCCCGGAGGAATTTGCGCAAAAACTTGCGGACCGAGAAGAAATACAGTCATATCAGATGAAGCAGTTCCAGCAAAGCGGGCAGGATTGCTATCTGCTTATGCAGCTGAAGCGGGATGCAGACCCTGCACTGCGCTTTGCCGCCATGCGCTATCTGAACAAGCAGAACATCGCTCCGTCTATTGAAAATTACGAGATTCTCTACCGTGGCAATCTTCCGGCCGGAAAGCGCAGCGTTCCTCAACCGGAACTGTTGGAGCAGCTGTATCAGAAATTCAACTGTGCTCAGCCCATGGATTATCACGGCCACAGCCTGTCTGTCAGCGATGTTATCCTGCTGAATCAGGCCGGAAAAATATCGGCACATTACGTTGACAGCATCGGCTTCCGGGAATTATCTGGTTTTCAGGATAAGCAGGAACGATCTTCGGTGCTGAGCCAACTCAAGGCGAAATGCGATATGCCGGAATGCAATCCCACAAAGTGCCGGAAGGGGAGGAATGACCATGCAATTTAACCATGATGAGCTGATGCTGATGATGCTCTACAATACCGGCACCCGGCAGGGGCTGGTGCGGGAGCTGCGGCTGATGCAGTGCTACCTGATGCCGGATGAAACTGCTTTGCGGGAACTGTCAGAGCAGGTCATTGAAAAGCTGAAACGGCTGACGGATGCCGAGTTTGCAGGACTGGAATTTCCAATGAACTGATTTTTGCCGCCTGCGGGCGGCGTACATAGAATTTTTCATTAAAGAAAAACAGCCGTTTCCGCTTAAATAAAGAGAAACAGCTGCCTTTTTCAAAAATTTGTTGTCACATGGAAATCCAGCCAAGAGTATTGGCCACTGAACTGATCAGAATGATTGCTGCGAAGACAGGGCAAAGATAGCGAATCATAAAGTTGAAAATCTTTTTGCGGCGGAACGGCTTACCGTCCATTGTGACTTCTTCTTCGATTTTTTCTACGCCGATGACACGGGATACCAGTACGCAGGTGGAAATGGCGGCGATGGGCATCATAACAGAGTTTGTCAGAAAATCGAAGAAGTCCAGAAACTGCATCCCGAACACCGTCACACCGGCCAGCGGGCCGTAGCCAAGCGCGGACAGACTGCCTAAGACAACCATGATAATACCAATGCAGGCGGTAGCCATCTGTCGGTTCCAGCCGAGTTCATCCTCAAAGGTGGAAACGGCACTCTCTGTCAAGGCAATGGAACTTGTAACAGCGGCAAAGAGAACCAACAGGAAGAACAGTACGCCTACAACGTGGCCGAACCCCATACTCTCAAATACTTTGGGGATGGTGATGAACATCAAAGAAGGGCCTGCCTGCAGGGTGTTCGGGTCACCGCCAGAGAAGGAAAATACAGCAGGTATGATCATCAGACCGGCCATGATTGCAATGGCAGTGTCAAAAATTTCAACATTTTCTGTGGATTCCTCAATGGAAACATCCTTTTTCATATAGGAGCCGAAGGTCACCAGAATGCCCATGGCAATGGACAGAGAGTAGAACATCTGCCCCATGGCGGTGACAACAGTCATCCATGAAAAGTTTGCAACGTTGGGAATCAGGAAATACTTGACTCCGGCCAGTGCTCCCGGACGGGTGACCGAGTAAATCGCAATGACAACAGACAAAACCACCAAAACGGGCATCATCAGCTTAGACACTCGTTCCACGCCATTGCGGACACCGGCAAAAATGATGGAAAGCGTGAAAACCGTAAAGATGAGAAAGCATACCTCAGCAGACAGGCCGCTGGAAATAAAGCCGGAGAAATAGCCATCCTGTGCTAACTCACTGCCGTGTCCACTGACATAGGCGGAAAGATAACGGATGACCCAGCCACCGATGACCGAATAGTACGGTACAATCAGAATGGGAATGATGGCATTGATCCATCCACCAAACTTCAGCTTGCCGCTCTTGCCAAATGCTCCGAAAGCGCCGACCGGGCTCTTTTTGGTCATGCGGCCCAGCGCGGTTTCTGCCACGATCATGGTGTAACCAAAAGTAACGGCCAGCACAATGTACACCAGCAGAAAAATACCGCCGCCATATTTTGCGGCCAGATACGGGAAACGCCAGATGTTGCCAAGGCCCACGGATGCGCCGGCAGCAGAAAGAACAAAGCCGATCTTACCGGAAAAGGCGCTCCGTTTGGGATGCTGTGAATCCATAGTAACACACTCCTATTCTTTTTTTCTATCCAGAAACAGGATTAGTGTACCATATATCTTAAAGAGATACAATACATCTACCTGCGGGCAATCACAAAACGGTTGCCCGCTGTTTTTATGCTCAAAAACGGAAGGAGGCAACAATGCCAAGCAAAACCGAAGAATATCTCGCCCTTGCCCAGCGCACAGCCAACGGTCTGACGCGGTACTGGGAAAGCTGGACGGACTATGGTGTATCACTTCCCTCTGTTTGCTGTTTCAAAACATTTTTCGACTTTTTTTCAAAAACGTCTTGGCAAGGATTTATTTCTATGGTAAACTTTTTATGAAAGTTCATAGGCAAACCCGGCGCAAGTCGGCGACGCAAAGCTATAGGGACCCACCGGGTCAGCCAGTTGCCAGTAAGAAATTGCTGTTTTCTGCTGTCCGTAAATATCGCTTTATGAAGTCAGATGACGCTTTCAGTCATGGGTTCGCCATGCCTTGAAAGCGTTTATTTATTTTCCAGCGGCAGAGTTATAAAAATTAAGGGGTCATGTTATGAATGTTACAAAACGAGCCAGAACTTGCAGGGGTCTGGCAATTCTAATGACGATGCTTCTGCTGACGGCATTGCTGTCTCTTTCGGCAAGCGCAGCAGAAACAGTAAGCCAGCATGAGCGTGTGAGGGTTGGCTTTTTTGCAATGGACGGCTATCACATGATGGACGAGGACGGAAACCGCAGCGGTTATGGCTACGATTTTCTCCGCTTGATGGCGCGCTACTGGGATGTAGACTATGAATACGTCGGCTATGACAAAAGCTGGGAAGAAATGCAGCAGATGCTGATCGACGGCGAGATCGACATGGTAACTTCTGCCCGCAGAACGCCTGAGCGCGAAGAATTATTTGATTTTTCCCGTCCGATCGGAACCAACAATGGTATCCTGACTGTCCGCAGCGATAATAGCACCATCGTTGAGGGAAAATATAGTACCTACGATGGGATGCGTGTTGCACTCCTGCGCGGAAACTCCCGGAACGATGAATTTGCGGAGTATGCACGAACCAAAGGCTTCACTTACAAATCGGTCTATTTCGATTCGGCTGAGGAGATAGCAGAGGCACTTCAGAATGGAACGGTTGATGCCATTGTCACCAGTTCCCTGCGCAAAATGAACAATGAGCGCATCCTTGAAAAATTCGGCAGCAGTGATTTTTATGTGATCGTCAAAAAAGGAAACACTGAACTTCTGAATAAGATAAATTATGCGATTGATCAGATGAACGCTGCCGAAGGCAGCTGGAAAACGACCCTCTATAACAAAAACTACGAAACTACCGATACCAAAAATCTGGAGTACACGGAAGAAGAAAAGCGTATCATTGCCCAATATTCCAAGGAAAATCCCCTTCATGTTCTGTGCGACCCGACCCGGTATCCCTATTCCTATACAGAAAATGGTGAAGTAAAGGGCATTCTCCCGGACTATTTTCGGAAGATAGCAGACTATGCAGGACTCTCGTATGAGTTTCTTGTTCCTGCGACCAGAGATGAGTATATCGCATATCAAAGCAATAAGGATGCGGTAAACATCAGTATTGATGCACGATTGGATACGGATAATTACGCAGAGACCAAAGAATGGGGATTGACCGCTCCCTATATCACGATGCGAATGGCAAAAGTGACGCGGAGAGACTTTGATGGGAAGATCAATGTTGTCACCACAGTCAATCAGACCGCATCCACATCGATCGAAGATGTGCTGGCACCCGGTGCGGAAAAACTGATGTGCAGTACCCGTCAGGAGATGATGGAAGCTGTCCGCAATGGCAAAGCGGATGCAGCCTTTGTCTACTATTACATGGCACAGGCATTCGTCAACAGCGACACAACAGGTACAATGACCTACACGCTGCTGGAACAACCCACATTCAGTTACCGCATGGTGGTTTCCTCTACGGAAAACCATGCGCTGGCAGGTATCCTGACAAAAGCAATGTACGCAATGCCGGATAATCTTGTTGAAGACCTTGCAACACAGTACACCACTTATAAAGCAACGAATCTGACACTTGCAGATATGATCCGTCTGCATCCGGTCACGGTTGTCGCCATCATCGTATTTATCTCGTGGATGGCGGTCGCAATGATCATTATCGTGAACCGCTTGCAGACACGCAGAAAATTACAGCTTGCAGCCCAGCAGAAAGCGAAAGAAATGGCTGTCCTTGCAGAGCAGGCGCAAGCAGCCAGCAAAGCCAAAAGCACATTCCTTTCCAATATGTCCCACGACATCCGCACCCCTATGAACGCCATCATCGGCTTTACAAATATTGCATTGCATCAGGATTCTGTGCCGGAAATGCACAACTGTCTGAAGAAGATCGAGGAAAGCTCAGATCATCTGCTGTCCCTGCTGAATGATGTGCTGGATCTGAGCCGCATCGAGAGCGGAAAGGTGGAGTTTTCCCCTGTTCCGGCGAATATCACCGCAGTTACAGACAGTGTGATCGAGATCGTGAAGGGGATGCTTCTGAACCGGGAACTGAACTTTGAAGTGCATCGTGAACCGCTGCAAAATCCCTATGTCATGACGGAACCTGTCCGTATCCGGGAAATTCTGGTCAATATCCTGAACAATGCCGTGAAATTTACCAAGGATGGCGGCACCATCCGTTTTGATGCAGGCAACCGTCCGGGAGCCGATGCACAGCACATCGTAATTTGCTATCGGATCAAAGATACCGGCATCGGTATGAGCGAAGATTTCCAGAAAAAAATCTTTGACGAATTTGCGCAGGAAGAAAATGGCGTACGGACACAGTATAAGGGCACGGGTCTGGGAATGCCCATCTCAAAGAAGTATATTGAACTGATGGGCGGCACGATCACAGTAGACAGCCGGAAGGGCGTCGGTACAACCTTTACCGTAGAGATTCCCATGGAACTGACAAATGCTGAAAAAGTCGAAAAAACAAAGCCGCTTGTACAGCACAATGACCTGAAGGGGATCAAGGTGCTTCTGGCAGAAGATAATGATCTGAACGCCGAACTTGCCACGATTCTGTTGGAAGATTTGGGAATGAGAGTAACGCGTGCAGCAGATGGGCAGGAAGTTGTTGATCTGTTCGCAGAGCATCCGGCGGGCACTTATGATATTATCCTGATGGACATTATGATGCCTAAAATGGATGGACATCAGGCGGCAAAGGAGATCCGTGCAATGTATGCTGACCGCCCGGATGCAGAAGAGATTCCCATCATCGCATTGTCGGCAAATGCTTTTTCGGAGGACGTTCAGGCATCTCTGGACGCAGGCATGAACGGTCATGTTTCCAAGCCTCTTAACATGGAAGAAGTAACCAAAGTTATTGAGCGTAACTTGAACAGGCCGTAACTCCAGCGGATTATAGCAGTTTGCGTTTTTAATGCACAAGCAACATCCGCAAACTGCATATCGCAAAGATGCCGTTTTGATTGGCACTATTTTTGAAAATTGCGATAATACCTACATATTTCCCCCAAGCGGGCGACCACAAAAAGGTTGCCCGCTGTTTTTATACCCTGAAAACGAAAGAAGGAGGCCAAAATGCCAAGCAAAACCGAAGAATATCTCGCCCTTGCCCAGCGCACAGCCAACGGCTTGACCCGATACTGGGAAAGCTGGACGGACTACCTGACCACCGCATCTCGGCTGTATAAGTACCCCTTTGCCGACCAGCTCATGATCTACGCTCAGCGCCCGGATGCCACCGCCTGCGCCGACTTTGACATCTGGAACAACCGGATGAACCGTTATGTGCGCCGGGGTGCCAAGGGCATCGCCCTGCTGGACGAATCCAGCGGATTCCCCCGGTTGCACTACGTCTTTGACGTAAGCGACACCGGGGTGCGCCGCAATTCCCGTGACCCGGAGGTGTGGCAGTTCAACGATGACCTGAAACAGCCAGTTTCGGAAATGCTCACCGCCACCTACGGCATCAGCGGAGAGCGTGTCAGCCAGCAGCTTGCGGATGTTGCGGGGAAACTGGTGGCGGATTACTGGGACAACAACGGCGGGGACATTCGTGCCATCGTTGACGGTTCGCTCTTGATGGATTATGATGAAGCCGGGGTGGAGATGCAGTTCAAAAGCGCTGCTGCAATCAGCGTCACCTACACGCTGCTGGAACGCTGCGGATTTGAGCCTGCCGGGTGGTTCGACAAGGACGACTTCCGAGCCATCCACGAGTTTTCCACCCCAGACAGTGTTTACGCCCTCGGCGCAGCCGTCAGCGACATGAGCCGGGAGGTCTTACGCCAAATTGAGCGCACCGTAAAAACAACCATTCGCCGCCGCAATGCAGAAAGGAGCCAATATGAATACGAACAGCAGGAACGTGACTTACTCGACCGTCGGGGACTACCAGCTCCCGAACCTAACCCTGAACCAGCCCCGGAAGCCGCTGGGCAAGTACGGCAGGCTGCGCCGGACGTACCTGATGCAGTATCGCCCGGTACTGTACAATTCGATGCTCCTGAACGGGACGCTGTACCCGCATCTGATGGAACTGGAGCAGACAGCAGAGAGCCGGATGCAGCAGACCATGGAGCAGCTTCTGAAGCAGGACCCAGCCCCGGACAAAGCGCAGAATCAACTGATGTGGGTGCAGCACATGAACAGCCTGAAAGCACAGGCAGAGGAACTGGTGCTGACGGAGCTGATCTACAGCTAAGTTTTCTGGATGCGAACATCCCCACCGAAGCCCAGCAAATCGAAAAAATCGACCGAGCGGAGAGCGAAAAAACGCCCTCCGCTTTTGTTTTGTCGCAGGCTGAAATTGAGAACGAGCTGCGGCGGCATGGTTCAGGGTTTACAGGCGGCAAACAGCGCATTATTGCGCTGTACCAGACCCAGCCTGACCGCAAACTCTGTGCCAAAGCACTGGCAAAGGAGTACGGCATCGGTGGGCACTCCCACGATTATCTGGATGGCAGTCGAGGCTTCGTCAACCACGACTGGAAGGGTCTGGAATTTGTTCATTATCCCGACCACCAGAAAATCACCCTGAAATGGGCGCAGGTGGAAAAGTATATCGACCTTATGATTCAGTCCGACCGCTATCTGACAGATGAGGAAAAGGAACAGCGTGCTACCAGACAGGAAGCATCCAACTACAATGTCGGGGATGAAGTTGTGGTAGACCTGCCCACCAGAACGATTGAAGGTACCATCGGCTATGTTGGCGAAACCGATGTGCGCATCGACACCAGTGCGCACGGGCAGTCTTGGGACAATGAGGTTATTAACAAGCAGCAGTTTGAGCAGGGGCTGCGACAGAGTGCGACTGCTCAGCGTGTGGATAAAATGCTGGCGCAGGCAGAAGCCATCGCCAAGGAATCCGAAGTGCCTGAATACGAACGTTTCTCTGTCCGAAAAGTCGTTGACGGTAAAATGCCGCTTTTTGCTATCTGGGATGATCTTTATGATGACTACTATGAAACCAATCACGCCGTTCCACAGTTTTCTAACGAGAAGCAGGCAGAATCTTATCTGGAAAATCTGAAAAAAGAAGTTGCAGACAGAGAAGCCGCCGAGTGGCTCAAAGTCGAACACGCAAAATTTTTAGCAGACAAGGACGAGCCGGAGCCGTCTGACGAAGAACTGGACGAACTGCCCATCTCTGCTGTAATGGACGGAGAGGTGCAGACCTTCCCGGATGCCGCTGCCTTGGATGAAGCCTTGAACGCTGCGCCTGCCGGGAACTTCCGCATCACAGACGACCATTTGGGCGAGGGCGGTGCAAAGCAGAAATATGCCCGGAACATCGAAGCCATCCGAACTCTGTTTCGTTTGGAGGAGGAGCACCGGGGTGCCACCGCCGAGGAACAGCAGGTGCTTTCACAGTATGTGGGCTGGGGCGGTCTGGCAGACGCTTTTGACCCCGGCAAAGATAGTTGGGCAAAGGAATACGCCGAACTGAAAGGGCTGCTCTCCGAGGACGAGTATGCCGCCGCACGTTCCAGCACCCTGAACGCCCACTACACCAGCCCCACCGTGATCCGTGGTATCTACGATGCGGTGGAGCGCATGGGTTTCCGCAGCGGTAACATTCTGGAACCTAGTATGGGCGTGGGCAACTTCTTCGGTATGCTGCCGGACACCATGCAGGACAGCCGTCTGTACGGCGTAGAGCTGGATTCCATCACCGGGCGCATCGCCAAAAAGCTGTACCCGCAGGCCGACATTACCGTGGCGGGCTTTGAGACCACAGACCGCCGTGATTTCTACGATCTGGCGGTGGGCAACGTGCCCTTCGGCAACTACAAGGTCAACGACAAGGCGTACAACAAGTTGGGATTCAGCATCCACAACTACTTTTTCGCCAAGGCCATTGACCAAGTGCGTCCGGGCGGCGTGGTGGCGTTCGTCACCAGCCGCTACACCATGGATAGCAAGGACAGCACCGCCCGCAAGCACATGGCAGAGCGTGCTGACCTGTTGGGAGCTATCCGTCTGCCGAATAATGCGTTCAAGGCAAACGCAGGCACGGATGTTGTGAGTGACATTATCTTTTTGCAGAAGCGTGACCGCCCTGCGGACATCGAACCTGCATGGGTGCAGCTTGGCAAGACCGAGGACGGCTTTGCCATCAACCAGTATTTCGTGGACCACCCGGAGATGATTCTGGGCGAACTGACCACCGAAAGCACCCAATACGGACGGGAGGAACTGACGGTTGCCCCCATCGAGGGCGCAGTGCTGGCCGACCAGCTTGCCGAAGCGGTACAGCATATTGAGGGCCAGTATGTTGAAGTCGAGGTGGAAACACCAGATGTTGCGGATGCAGAAGTCGAGCGCAAGACGCTCCCCGCTGACCCGGATGTAAAGAATTTCTCCTATGCCGTGGTGGACGGTGAGGTGTACTACCGAGAAAATTCGATTATGACGCAGGTGGAGTTGTCCGATAATGCCAAAGCC
>ENA-UERC01000766-UERC01000766.1-human-gut-metagenome-genome-assembly--contig:-NODE-766-length-21987-cov-17.726654_pt1 | contig 21987 bp, 20 predicted proteins | sample MGYA00242955_ERZ507955 | MGnify/ENA primary metagenome ERZ507955 (study PRJEB26167, sample SAMN06115394) | human gut metagenome | host: Homo sapiens | place: China:Hubei | collected 2016-04-27... | reverse complement strand
GGTGATGTCGTTGGAGGTGGAGACGATCTTGCCGTTCTCCAGGGCCATGATCTCGCCCTTCCTGATGCGCTTGCCGTCGTACTCGCTGTCGCGGGCGGCGTAGGTGATGAGGCCGGTGGAGACCTTATCGGCAGCAGACATCATGTTGATGGTGTTGGCCTCCACGGTGGCAGAGGGGTCGAAGTTCAGCAGAGCTGTGATGCCCATGGGGACGGTACGGGTGGGCAGGACGACCACCTGACGGTCAGCCAGCTTCTGGGCCTGCTCAGCAGCCATGATGATGTTCTTGTTGTTGGGCAAAACGAAGACGGTCTTGGCCGGGACGCTCTGGATGGCGGCAAGGATGTCCTCGGTGGCGGGGTTCATGGTCTGACCGCCGGAGACGACAGCGTCAGCGGCCAGGTCGGTGAAGACAGCCTTCAGGCCCTCACCGGCGGCGACAGCAACGAAGCCATAGTCGCGGCTGGGGTCAACGGCAGCGTAGATGAACTCGCTGGCGGGGTCGGGCTTCTTCTCAGCGGAAGCCTGCTTCTCGAGGCTCTTGCCCTGCTTCTGGCGGGCCAGGAACTGCTCGTGCATATTCTCGATCTTGAAGTTGGTGAGGTAACCGTACTTGATGGCCTCGCTCAGGATCTTGCCGGGGTCGGCGGTGTGGACATGGAGGTTGATGACGTCATCGTCTTCGATGCAGACGACGCTGTCGCCGTTGGACTCGGCGAAGGCGCGCATCTTTGCGGCGCTTGCGCCCTCGTTCTTATTGATGAGGAACTGGGTGCAGTAGCCGTTCTTGATGTCCTCGACCTTCATCAGGTCGTCGGTAAAGACGCCCTTGCCGGCGTTCGCGGTGGAGAGCTTGGCCTTGTTGGGGACAGCCTCGCCGCCGGCCACGATGGCCTCGCCGTGGAAGACCTTGCCCATACCCTCAAAGATGACCATGATGCCCTGACCGCCGGCGTCCACGACGCCAGCCTTCTTCAGGACGGGCAGCAGGTTGGGGGTGTCCTCTAGAGCTTTCTGACCGGCGGTCATCACGACGTCCCACAGCTCGGCCACGTCCTCTTTGCCACAGGCAGCAGCTTCCTCGGAAGCGATGCGGGCAACGGTCAGGATGGTACCTTCGGTGGGCTTCATGACAGCCTTGTAAGCGCCCTCGACACCCTTCTTCAGCGCAGCCACGATGTCGGAAGCGTCAGCCTCCTTTTTGCCCTCCAGAGCCTTGGAAAAGCCGCGGAACAGCAGGCTGGTGATGACGCCGGAGTTGCCGCGGGCGCCGCGCAGCATGGCGGAGGCAGCGGTCTTTGCGGCCTCGCCCACGGTGCAGCTGTCGTCCATGGCCTGCAGCTCACGGACGGCTGCGCCGACGGTCATGCCCATGTTGGTGCCGGTGTCGCCGTCGGGGACGGGGAACACGTTCAGCTCGTCCACGCGGGAGCGCTGGTTGTTGATGTTATTTGCGCCGGAAATAATGGCGTCGCGCAGGATCTTACCAGAAATCATTGCTTTTTACTCCTTATATCTTCCCGGTACCCCCGGGCGGGCTTTGTCTCATCAGGCAACCACGTCATCGACTGATACGACCACGCGGGCGACTTTCAGGCCGGTGGCCTGCTCCACCTCGTCCTTCACGCGGTGCGAGATGGAACGCGCGGCGGTGGAGATGTTCAGCCCGTAGCTGACGGCAATGTGCAGCTCGATCACGAGACGGCCCTCTTCCTGTGTGACACGGACGCCCTTGGCCGAATCGTCCACGCCGCGCACGGCGCTGCGGACACGGTCGGTCAGATCACGGGGGGCCATTGCGGCCACGCCGTAGCATTGTTTGGTTGCTTCGCCCACGAGCGTGGAAAAATACTCGGCTGAGAAGCTGACATCTCCCAGCGGGAAACGGGAAGTGATCATAGTCGCTCTGCTCCTTTTATTCATTATGATACCCCGGTCCGCACGGCGGCGGGGCGGTGCGCGGGCCTGAGAAGGCGGCGTACCACTTTTATTATACAACTTTATGAGGAAGCTGTACAGCACATAATTGCTGACAGAAAGAAAAAAGTCAGGCACGGCTTACCCGTCTCGGTCTGTTTCGACACCGCAAAGCCGGTATACTGAAAGACAGACAGAGCCGCAAAGGGCCGCGTTCCTGTTGTTAGTATAGCACAAAATCCTTCGCAGTGCATCTATTTCGTGAATATTTATCCGACAAAACAAAAAGTGATTGTGAATAAAATATAAAAGATGACGCGGGCGTCTTTATCTTACTATGAAAAAGTGCTAAAATCTAAGATGGCAAGAGTAAGACTGTATCCGGCGCAGGATGCAGGGGCATTCGACTGCCAAGGTGCTGAAGACAGGAATTTGCTGCGGCTGCACAGGAGCTGCGGCCCAGCGGCGGAAAAGTTCACAATAGGAGTTGTTTTCATGAATATTCTGTTTTTCCTTTCCCCCAAGCAGGACCTGATGTATGTGTACGATGACTTCACCCTCCGCCAGACGCTGGAAAAATGGGAGAACAACCGCTACGCATCCATCCCGGTGCTCAACCGCAAGGGAGAGTATGTGGGGACCCTGACGGAAGGGGACATCCTCTGGGGGCTGAAAAAGTTCCACGGCCTCGACCTTGAGGCGGCAGAGGACATCCCGATCCGGGACTTTGCCCACAAGCGGGACTACAAGGCCGTCACGGTCACCACGAGCATGGACCAGCTCATCGAGGCGGCCATGAACCAGAACTTCGTCCCCGTCGTGGATGACCGGGGAATGTTCATCGGCATCGTCCGCCGTCAGGCCATCATCCGCTACTGTTACGACCGCTCCCGCGCTGCCGCCGCAGAGCAGCGCAGAAAGCCCGAAAAGCAGGAAAAACGAGTCCCGGTTTCTGCCGGGGTGCAGTAAAACAGGAAAAGGCCCCGCCGCTCTGCATGAAATGTGCAGGGCAGCGGGGCCTTTCTATGCCTGTGGGAAGGGGAGAGTGGAGCTTCAGCCCACGGTGAGGCTGGAATCGGTGAGCCGGTGGGTCAGGACAGCCTCGGCGTCCTCGCCGCCCATGGCCAGCAGCTCGTCCACCGAGAGGGTGGTGGAGCAGAGGATGGTCTGGAAGGTGATGGTCTCGATGCCCTCAGCCCGCAGCGGACGCAGCGCGGCCAGCGAGATGCGGAAGGAGGCTGTGAACCGTCCGACGCAGACGGTGAGGGTATTGCCGCTCTGGGTGCTGGTGTAGGAGATGACCGCGCCGCTCTTGTCGGTGACAGTCAGGCCGGGGAGGGGAGAGGCGGGTGTGGACGGGGTGGCAGAGCCGCCGTCAGAAGAGGAAGAAGACTCCTCGGGGATAACAGGCTCTTCCGGCTCCACAGGACGGGGGATGGAGACCTGATTGACCTTGCCGTCGGCATCGGTGACGGTGATTTTTGCGCCCGGGTCCAGCTTGTCCTTGATGGTGTCGAGGTCGAGCTCATGGCCGGCCTGCAAGAGGGCCTTGCCGTTGGGACTGCCGGCCTTGGCGGTCAGCTCGAGGCTGCCCGACAGATCGATGACGCTGCTGTAGATGCCGCTGCCGCCGCCGGTGCTGCCGTTACCGCCAGCGGCTTCGACCGTACCGCCGGAGATAGCGACACGGTCGAAGCTGCAGATGCCGTAGCCGCCGACTTTGCCGCCGTAGCCGCCAGCGGCGTTGACCGTATTGCCGGAGATGGTGACGACGCCGCCGCTGCGGATGCCGTCGCCGCCGTAGCCGTCTTTGCTGTCGCCGTTACCGCCCTTGGCGGTGACCGTACCGTCGGAGACGGTGAGGCCGCCGCCGCTGCGGATGCCGTCGCCGCCGACGAGGCTGCCGCCGTTACCGCCATTGGCAGTGACCGTACTACCGCCGGAGATGGTGACGCCACCGTTGCTGCAGATGCCGTCGCCGCCGGAGATGGTGCCGTTTCCGCCGTTGGCAGTGACCGTACTACCGCCAGAGATGGTGACGCTGCCGCTGCTGGAGATGCCGCGGCCGCCGTCGTCGCCGTTGGCAGTGACCGTACCGCCGGAGATGGTGAGGCTGCCGCTGCTGGAGATGCCGTTTGCGCCGCTGCCGCCTTGGGCCGTCAGGCTGTCATTTTCGCCGCCGGAGATGGTGAGGCTGCCGCTGCCGTAGATGCCGCTGCGGTAGATGTCGCTCTTCAGCGCGTTGTCGCCATCCAGCTTGATATTGGTGTCGCCCTCGCCGGTCACGCTTACGGCGGCTTCCTTCCGGCTGCTGGTGTCGATGTTCACATCCTTGAGTGTGACCTCGACCTTATCGTTCTTATCGTTGGTCTCGATGGTCACGGTGTGGGAAGAAGCGTTCTTCTCACGATTTGTGATGACGGTATCGGTGTCCGGCACATCCGTACTCTCTCCCTGTGAGACCTTGTTTGTCCCTTTGGTGTCACCTGCCTTCACGGTGATGTCACCATCCTCGATGTGCCATGTCTTTGCAAAGGCCGGGGCGGCAAGGGTGGTGAGCATTGCGGCAGTCAGGATAAACGCTGCTGCCCGCTGAGAGGCCGGACGGGGTGAATCATTACCCCCCGTATGGAGAGGGCGACCCAGAACACGCATCGCAAGCTTACGATAAGACAACATACAAAAACCTCCTTTGAACGGTGAAAAACAGGGGGTGTCTAATTACCCTGAATGTACCACATCTGCGGAGAAAAATCAATAAAACCTGCGCGAATCACCCTCTTTCCTGCGTGAATGGAGAAGTTCGGACAGATCTTGGCTCTCCCCTTGGGGGAGCTTGCGCGGAGCACCTGAGAGGGCAAGGACGCTGACAGAGAGCTTTTTTGCGCCTTTTTGCTCAAAAAACTGCCTAAAAGTACATTTTATTGGACTTTCATTCTGCTATACTTCGGTCAGAACAAAAAGACACAGGAGGGAAGAGGAATGAAAGACGTTGAACTGCGGTATGTGGGCGGTCATGTGGAGGTGTATACGGAGGCGGGCGCGTTCCTGTTCTCGGCGGACACCCTGCGGGAGGCGATGGAAGAGCTGGATGCCGCCTGATGCATTCCCGGAAATACCGGAAAGCACCGGACGGGAGTTAGAAAATACTAATGTAAAATGAATGTAAAATTCAAGAAAAGAACCGTCTAAGAAGGCCCGGAAATCTTAAAATTCCGGTCAAAAAAGTGATTTTCCTGTAAAATAATGCTTGTTGAGCCGGGGGGTTCGATGTTATAATAAAAAGGACGGCGTTTTGCGTATGGAGAGCTAAGCACAGCCGTCTTGTGCAATGGAGCAATAGGAAGATTTTAGGAGCATTGTTTTATGGACATTACACACATCACCTCTCTGCTGGGCGGTATTGCGCTGTTCCTGTATGGTATGTCGATCATGGGTGCCGGCCTCGAAAAGCTGGCCGGCGGCAAGATGCAGGGCGTATTGCAGAAACTGACTTCGTCCACCATCAAGGGCGTCATTTTCGGCACCCTCATCACCGGCGTCATCCAGTCGTCGGCCGGCACGGTCGTCATTTGCGTCGGCCTCGTCAACTCCGGCATCATGACCCTTACGCAGTCGGTAGGCGTTATCATGGGTGCAAACATTGGTACTACGGTCACCGGTCAGCTCATCCGCATGGCGGATATTTCGGGCGACAGCCTCATCCTGACCCTCATCCAGCCCAAGACGTTTGCGCCGGTGGTGGCGTTTATCGGCTGCATTTTTTATGTGTTCATCCGCAGCGCGAAGAAAAAGAACATCGGCCAGATCATGCTGGGCTTCGGCATCCTGTTCACGGGCATGAGCCTGATGGACACCGGCGTGTCTCCCCTGCGTGAGAGCGCAGCGTTCCAGGAGCTGTTCGTCACCATGACCAACCCCATCCTCGGCGTTCTCGTGGGCGTGGTGGTCACGGTCATCATCCAGTCCTCTTCGGCCTCTGTGGGCATCCTGCAGGCGCTGTCCAGCACCGGCCTCGTCACCTTCAGCTCGGCCATCCCCATCGTGCTGGGTGCCCACATCGGCACGGCCTTCACCCCGCTGCTGACCATCGGCGGCTCCTCCAAGGACGGCAAGCGCGCCGCCCTCATCCACCTGTACTTCAACATTATCGGCAGCGTCATCCTGCTGGCGCTGGTCTATGCAGTCCAGTTCACCATCGGCATCCCCATGTGGGGCGATGTGATGAACAAGAGCAGCATTGCAAACATCCACACCATGACCAGCGTCATTGCAATGCTGCTCTTCCTGCCCTGCAGCGGTGTGCTGTCCAAGCTGGCCATGATGACCGTGCCGAACAGCGATGAGGAGGCTCAGGAGCTGAGTATGCCTGTGCTGGATGAGCGTCTGTTCAAGAGCCCGGCTGTGGCTCTGCAGCAGGCTAAGAACGCGGTGGTCAAGATGTCCCGCCGCGCATCCCGCAACGTCGGCCTCGCCACTCCGCTGCTGCTCAAGATGGACGAGGATGTCGTGAGTGCCATCGATGTCCGCGAGAACCTCATCGACCGGATGGAGGTGGACATCTCCAACTACCTCATCAAGCTGGCAGACCAGGAGCTGGGTGACGCGGAGAGCCATGAGGTGACTGAGCTGCTCAACTTTGTCACCGAGTGCGAGCGCATCGGCGACTATGCAGTCAACATCAAAGAAAAAGCGCAGGAACTGACCGATAAGGAAGTCACCTTCAGCGAGAAGGCACAGCAGGAGCTGAAGCTTCTCGACAATGCGCTGGAAAAGATACTGACCCTCACCACGGACGCCTTCGAGTTCGACGACGCCCGGACCGCCAGCCAGGTGGAGCCGCTGGAACAGGTCATCGACATCCTCGTGGAGCGGCTTCGTGCGCAGCACATCAAGCGTCTGAAGGATGGTGCCTGCTCCATTGATACCGGTGTCGTCTATCTCGATGTGCTGAACAATGTAGAGCGTATCTCGGACCACTGCTCCAACATCGCCGCCCGTCTGGTGGGCATGGAGGCAGGCGAGGACTACGACTCCCATACCCTCAAGAACATGATGCACCACAACCCCACCAAGGAATATATGCTCAACTACGAGCAGTGCCGTAAGGACTACCTTATCCCGCTGGAACAGCTCGAAGCCTGATTTTGATAAAGTATAAAAACAGTGCAGACCTCCCCGGGGATGTCTGCACTGTTTTTGTTTATTCACCCAGGTCTTCCAGAAGCGCCCGGAGGGCCGTTTCGCCGGTGACGTAGAGGCCCTGCTTGAGCCGGAGGGCATCGGCCTCAGGGAGGAGATTGACATAGATGCCGGTGCGCAGGAGCCGCTTGTCGGGCAGTCCGTTGTCGGAGCAGGTGTAGACGACCACCCGCCCACCCTCGTCGCAGAGGTAGAAGTCGGTGCCGCTCTGCCCGGCGGAGCCCTGCGCGGCCAGACCCGGCTCGGTGGCCGGCGTCTCTTCGCCGGAGTCGGCAGGGAAGGGGAGACTGGGCAGGGCCATCCAGAACAGACTGAACACGATGGTAAAAATGCACAGCGCATAAAAAATGCAGAGCCAGACCTTGCGCATGGCAGTGGACTCCTTTCGGCTGAAATGGTGTTTCAGACGGTAGTATGTGCAAAAGAAAACTGCCTCAGACAGGGATGCAGAATTTTCACACCCGGATGCTGTACTTTGGCGGGGCAGATGTGCTATACTAGCATCGTATCCGGTCGATTCCCCCTTGCGGAAGCGGGCGGCGCGGACTATAATGTATTATTATGGCTGTGGGCAGTCTGGCCGCAGCAGGAACAGCAAACGGCATCGTCAGAGGATGCTTTGAGATGCAGAACAGTGAAAATTGCGATAGGAGGCGATCCTTATCTCAAACAATGAAAGACGGAGACTCCACAGTGATGGTGCGCTCCGGGAGCAGAACCGGCGGGTCCGTGAGCCCCGCGAACCGCAGGAGCAGGGAGAAAAGCACGGCCATCCCGTTCTCGGATTCCTGGGCCGGACCATCGTCACCCTCGTCTGTCTGGGCATTATGGCGGGCAGTCTGGTGGCAGTGGGCGCTGTGTACTATGTGGTGCAGGCTACGGCCAGTGACGGCGACCTGCTGGACCTCGACAACATCGAACTGAGCCAGTCGAGCCTTGTGGTGGCCACCGACCCCGACACCGGCGCACAGGTGGAGTACGCCACCCTGCGCTCTTCCAACAGCCACCGCGTCTGGGCGGACCTTGAGCAGATCCCCACCAACCTACAGTATGCATTCATCTGCACCGAGGACAAAGACTTTTACAGCGAGCCGGGCGTCAACTTCAAGCGCACCATCGGCGCGATGATCAATGAATACCTGCTGCCCATCTACAGCTCCAAGCAGGGCGCCTCCACGCTGGAACAGCAGCTCATCAAGAACCTGACCAGCGACAAGAGCGCCAGCGGCATCGAGGGCGCACTGCGCAAGCTGCGCGAGATCTACCGCGCCCTCATCCTGAGCCGCAGCTACTCCAAGGAGACCATTCTGGAAGCCTACCTGAACACCATCAGCTTTACCGGTACGATCCAGGGCGTCCAGACGGCGGCAAACGAGTACTTCGACAAGGATGTCAGCGAGCTGACCCTCTGGGAGTGCGCGTCCATCGCGTCCATCACCAAGAATCCCACCAACTATAACCCCTACACCAACCCCGAGAACCTCATCAACCGCAGGAACTTCCTGCTCTACAATATGTGGCAGCAGGGTGTCATCTCGGAGGATGATTACCGCAGCGCCGCTGCCCAGCCGCTGGTGCTGGCAGAGACGGACAACACGAAGAAGAGCAGCTCCACTACCTCTTACTTCACCGATGCCCTCTTCAACGAGGTGGTGAAGGACATCATGGCCAAGGAGGGCGTGGACGAGTCCACCGCCCAGAGTATGCTCTACACCGGCGGCTACACCATCGAGGCAACGGTCAACCCCAAGATCCAGACCGCGATGGAGAACCTGATGCTCAACACCGACGACGCCTACTTCCCGGCCGGCTGGCATGAGGAAGAGGTGACCAGCATCTCCGACGACGATGTGCAGGTCTACAACGAGGACGGCACCCCCAAGACCCGCACTGGCGACGACGGTACAGTCTATTATTACCGCAATGTCCGCACGCAGGCGGCGATGGTCACGCTGGACTATGACGGCAATGTCATCGCTATGGTGGGCGGTCTGGGCGAAAAGACCAAGAGCCTTTCCCTGAACCGCGCCTACGGCGTCACCCGTCAGACCGGCTCTACCATCAAGCCCATCGGCGCCTATGCGCTGGGCATCGAGTATGGTCTGGTCAACTGGTCCACCATGCTCAACAACTCGCCCCTCTACCTCAAGCAGGACATGGTCATCCGTGACGAGGACTACTGCCGCAGGAACGGCCTCATGGGTCTGACGGACAAGCAGCTGAAAGCCTACCCCAACGCATGGCGCAGCTGGCCCCGCAACTACGGCGGCAACTACGGCGACGGCTCCGACCTGCCGCTTTGGAACGGCCTCGCACGCTCCCTGAACACCATCGCCATCCGCGTTGGCGACCTCGTGGGCGCGAACAACATCTTCAACTTCGTCTACAATACCCTGCAGCTCAGCACGCTGGACCCCGTCAACGATGTGGGCCTTGCACAGATGGTCATGGGCAGCCAGACCCACGGCGTCACCCCGATGGCGCTGGCGGCGGCGTTCCAGATCTTCTACGACGGCGAGTACACCACGCCTCACCTCTACACCCGTGTGCTCGACCGTGACGGCAACATCTATATGGAGAGCAACGACACCAGCTATCAGGCTCTGACACCCCAGACGGCCTACGTCATGAACCGTCTGCTGAAGAACGTCCTGTTCTCCAGCGTTGGTACGGCCAGCGGCCGCTACCCCAACTCCAACGGTATGGAGGCCTTCGGTAAGACCGGTACGGCCAGCGATGAGAAGGACCTGTGGTTCGTGGGCGGCACGCCCTATTACGTCACCGCTGTGTGGTGGGGCTATGACGCGCCCTTCGATATGACCAAGACCCTCGGCAAGCAGCAGGCCAAGACCCGCACCTGTGTCATGGCCTGGAAGGCCCTGATGGAGCAGATCCAGGCAGACCTGCCCTATAAGGCATTCCCGGCGGCTGACGGCGTCGTGGAGCGCAGCTACTGCACCCAGAGCGGCCTGCTGGCCAGCGGCTCCTGCCCGAGCACGGCAGTGGGCTACTACCGTGCCGACGACCTGCCAGACGTCTGCAATTATTCCCACGGTCAGGCAGCTGTCGCCAGCGAACCCCTCGCGCCTGAGCCGGACACCACCAACCTGGACACCGACTGAGGCAAAAATCATACTTTTCGGCACATCGGGTTGCAGATTCGGTGCGCTGAAGGGGTACTTCACGGCTCAAAACTGGATAATCTGACAAAATAGCATCCGACCTCTTGCAATGCAGGGAGTCGGATGCTATTATATTTTCTGCAAGAACACTTGTGTTTGAGAGGTGAACAAGTTGGAACGCCGTTTTTATCTGGTGGATGCACAGGTCCTGCCGGAAGTTTTCCTCAAGGTCGTCCGGGCCAAAGAGCTTCTGGCCAGCGGAGAGGCACGCAGCATTTCGGCTGCGACCCGCAGCGTAGACCTGTCGCGCAGTGCATTTTATAAATATAAGGACTGCATTTTCGACTCGGAGAATGGCCGCGAGGTCATCACTGTCATGGCGACCCTGCGGGACGAGACGGGTGCATTGCAGAGCCTTCTGGCCGGCATCAGTGCCGCCGGTGCCAGCATCGTGACCATCAATCAGTCTACTCCGGAGAACGGAGCCGCGCTGGTGGCTGTCACCATCCGCACCGACACCATGCAGATGACCCCCGAGGAGCTGACGGAAAAGCTTTCGCGCCAGAGGATGGTCGTGGGCGTACACTGCGGATACAATCTGTGACAGTACATTCATAGAAAAAAGGAACGAGGGCAGTATCATGGCAAAAATCGCGATTCTGGGCTTTGGCACGGTGGGCAGCGGTGTGTACGAGGTGCTCTGCCGCAACGCCGCAGGCGTCTCCCGCCGCGCAGGCGAACCGGTGGAGGTCAAGTACATCCTTGATCCCAAAGACTTCTCGGATCATCCGGCCGCAAAGCTGTTTATAAAGAATTTTGACGCCATTCTGGAAGACCCCGAAGTAAAGGTCGTCGTCGAGACCATCGGCGGCACCCGCTTCGCTTACCCTTACGTCAAGGCCTGTCTCGAGAGCGGTCGGAGCGTCTGCACCTCCAACAAGGAGATGGTGGCCACCTACGGCGCAGAGCTGCTGGCTCTGGCCAAGGCACACAACTGCGCCTTCCTGTTCGAGGCGTCCGTGGGCGGCGGCACGCCCATCATCACCCCGATGCACCAGTGCCTCGCGGCCAACGTCATCACCGAGGTGGAAGGCATCGTCAACGGCACCACCAACTTCATGCTCACCAAGATGGTGCGGGAGAATCTGGGCTTTGACGAGGCTCTGAAGATCGCTCAGAAGCTGGGCTACGCCGAGACGAAGGACCCCGGCGACGATGTGGACGGCCGCGACGCCTGCCGCAAGATCGCCATCCTGTCCTCGCTGGTCTGCGGCCACCAGATCTACCCCCAGAACATCCCCACCCGCGGCATCCGCGACATCACGGTGGATGATGTGGCTGCGGCAGAGAAGCTGGGCTGCGTCATCAAGCTCATCGCCTGGATGAAGCGGGGCGAGGACGGCAGCGTTGCCGCCGGTGTCGAGCCCTGCCTCGTGCCGAAGGCAAACCAGCTGGCCGGTGTCGATGACGTCTTCAATGCCGTCCTCGTCAAGGGCGATATGCTGGGCGACGTGGTCTTCTACGGTAAGGGCGCGGGCAAGCTGCCCACCGCCAGTGCTGTCGTGGCCGACGTGGTGGACGCCCTCAAGAACGGCGTCAAGGTCCACGACAGCCTGTTCTGGCAGCCCGCCGAGCCGGTGGAAGGAATGCTCACCGACCCCGCTCCCGCCGCATACTATGTGCGTGTGGAAGGCATCGCCCCGGCGGTGGCCGAGGCCATCTACGGCAAGGGCCATGTGGTGGAAGAGCATTTCGACGGCTGCTCCTACTTTGTGGACAGCGCCGACGGCAAGGCTCTGGCCGAAGCAGCCCGCAAGGTAGAGGCCATGGGCGGCAGCGTGAAGCTGGTGCTCCGCCGCCTGCCTGAGGACGCCTGAGCGCGAGAAAAGAGGGAACTGCGATGAAGATAAAAGTTTCCGTCCCGGCCACCAGTGCCAACATCGGCTCCGGCTTCGATGCGCTGGGTCTGGCTGTGACCTTGTACAATACCGTGACGTTCGAAGAGAGCGACCATCTGGACATCTCGGCGGCGGACGGCACCCGCATCCCCCGCGGCGAGACCAATCTGGTCTACCGCTCGGCCAAGGGTCTGTTCGATAAGGTCGGCAAGACCATGCCGCCCCTCAAGCTCGTCCAGACCAACGCCATCCCGATGGCCCGGGGTCTCGGCTCGTCCTCGGCCTGCATCATCGCGGGCCTGCTGGGTGCGAACCGGATGCTGGGCGATGTGCTCAACACGCAGGAGCTGCTGACGCTGGCTACCTCCATCGAGGGCCACCCGGACAACGTGGCACCGGCCCTTCTGGGCGGTCTGGCCAGCAGCGTTTTCGAGGACGGCGTCGTCTACTCCGTCAAGCGGGATGTGGACGAGAGCCTCTGCTTCGCGGCCATCGTGCCGGACTACAAGCTGCTGACCGAAGCCGCCCGTGCGGCCCTGCCCAAAGAGGTCACCCACAAGGATGCGGTGTATAACCTGTCCCGTGCGGCCCTCATCCCGGCGGCGTTCTGCGAGGGCCGCCATGACCTGCTGGCCATTGCCACCGAGGATAAGCTCCACCAGCCCTACCGGATGCCCCTGATGCCCGGCTCGAAGGAAGTCTTCGACATGGCGCGGCTCTGCGGTGCTAAGGCGGTGTACGTCTCGGGCGCCGGCAGCACCGTGATGGCTGTGGCCGAAAAGGCCAACGCCGAGAAATTCTACTCCAAACTGGAAAAGGGCCTCGAGCTGCTGGAAGGCTTGGACGGATGTGAAGCATTTACACTGCTGCGGCTGGATGCCGACAACACCGGTGCGACAGTGGAATGATAAACAGGACCGGAAGTGCAAGACCGCTTCCGCCCGGTGTACCCCTCACACACTGAGGGAGCAAAAAGAGGAGAGTGACAAGATATGGCGTTGATCGTACAGAAGTTCGGCGGTTCTTCGGTGAAGGACCGGGACCGTATCTTCAACGTGGCCCGCATCGTGGCCAACACCCACAACGCGGGAAATGACGTGGTCGTGGTAGTGTCCGCACAGGGCGACACCACCGATGACCTCATCACAAAGGCAGCAGAGATCACCCACAACCCTTCTGCCCGTGAGATGGATATGCTGCTGGCAGCAGGCGAGGAGATCAGTATCGCCCTGCTGGCTATGGCTCTGAACGAGCTGGGCTGCCATGCCACCAGTCTGACCGGCTGGCAGGCAGGCTTCCGCACCGACCGTGCCTACACCAAGGCCCGCATCACCAAGCTGGAGACCGAGCGCATCTCTTCGGAGCTGGAGCGCAACCGCGTCGTCGTCGTGGCAGGCTTCCAGGGCCTGAACAAGCTGGACGACATCACCACGCTGGGCCGCGGCGGTTCCGACACCAGCGCTGTCGCCATCGCAGCAGCGCTCCATGCCGACCGCTGCCAGATCTTTACCGACGTGGAGGGCGTCTACACCGCCGACCCGCGCAAGGTGCGCAACACCCGCAAGCTGGATGAGATCACCTTCGACGAGATGCTGGAACTGGCATCCCTCGGCGCACAGGTGCTCAACAACCGCAGCGTGGAGCTGGCTAAAAAGTATAATGTGGAGCTGGAGGTCCTCTCCAGCCTGAACCCCGTGCCCGGCACGGTCGTCAAGGAGGTTGTAAAAGACGTGGAAGGTATGCTGATCAAGGGTGTCGCAAAGGACACCGACGTTGCTGTTATTACGATCCTGAATGTTCCCGATGAGCCGGGTACCAGCTTCAAGATCTTCGGCCTGCTGGCCCAGAAGAATATCAACGTGGACATCATCCTGCAGTCCACCGGCCGCGACGGCAAGAAGGACATCAGCTTCACCTGCGCTGAGAGCGAAGCGGAGACTGCTCTGCGCGTCCTGCGCGAGAGCGCAAAGTTCGACCAGGTCACCTGCGACGAGACCTGCGCCAAGGTGTCCATCGTGGGTGCCGGTATGCAGAGCCACAGCGGCGTGGCCTCCAAGATGTTCGAGGCTCTGTCCAACAACAACATCAACATCAAGATGATCTCCACCAGTGAGATCAAGATCTCCTGCATCATCGACCGTGAGGACGCTGACAAGGCTGTCAGCGCCATCCACGAGATGCTGTTCGAGTAAGACGTGGCTTCAAAGCCGCCGTGCCGTGCGTCCTGCGCCGGTGCGGCGGCTTTTTGCGTACACAATTTTTTTACAGCCCCTGCCGTTTACACCCAGATAAAAGGGGTGTATAATATTATTATGTGCCTGTATTCAGGGCGAACGTCAAAAACAGGAAGGAAGCTGCATCATGGAGCAAAATCGACCCGCACCCCGCCGCGCTCTGTCGCCGAAAGAACGCCGCCGGAGACACCGTATCCGCCTCGTGCGCAACTGGACGGTCTTTCTGCTCAGCTGCGGCGCGGTCATGGCTGTGATGACCGGAGGCATCCTCTGGCTGCTGCCCAGGGCCTATGCCCTCATCGCACCGCCGACGGTCTTCGAGGCCCGGGAGTATGAGGGCGGCGCGGAGACGGACCTTTCGGATAAGCGCCTCGTGCTGGTGAATGCAAACCTTCCCCTGACGGAAGAACCGACGCCGGAGCTGGCCGTGGCCGATGATGCCACCGGCGTTTCGCTGGAAGCCGAGGCTGCCGCAGCCTACCGCGAAATGGCCGAGGCCGCAAAGCAGGATGAGATAGAGCTGGTGCTGACGGCAGGGTATCAGGATGCCGCCGCCCGCCAGAGTGCCTATGAGGCCGCGGTCCAGAGCTACCGGGAGTCCGGCTGCTCGGAGGAAGAGGCCGCTGTCAGGGCTGCGACCGTCCAGCCTGCGCCGGAGGCCAGCGAATATGCCACCGGCTACGGTGCCGACATCCTCGCGGCAGATAGCATGGAGAAGGACACCGGTTTCGCCGACATCCGTGCCTATGAGTGGCTGGAAGCCTATGCCGCAGAGCACGGCTTCATCCTGCGTTGGCCGCAGGAGCGTCAGGCCGCTACCGGCATGGTGTTTGAGCCGTGGCACTGGCGGTATGTGGGCAGGGACAACGCCCTCGCCATCCGCGCCTCCGGCCTCTCGCTGGAAGAGTATCTGGCGCTGGAACAAACGAAATAATACAAAAGGACGATAGAACATTGAGACGATTCCAAATCGCGCCCGGCGTCCACCTCTCGTATGACGCCGCGCAGAAATTCAACCGCTGCCGCATCAGCATCCACTTCGCGTTCCCGGCCCGCCGCGAGACGGCCACGGCCCACGCGCTGCTGCCGCTGGTGATGGAGAGGGGATATGCCGACTGCCCCGACATGACCCAGATGACCAAAAAGCTGGCCCGCCTCTACGGCGCCGACCTGACCGTGGACGCCCGCCCCATGGGCTGCAGCCACAACCTCTGCGTCAGCATCACCGGCATCAAAGACCAGTTCGCACTAGAAGGGGAGAAGCTGACGCAGGAGTACGCCGCACTGGCCCTCGGCACGGCGTTCCACCCCTATTTTGTGGGCAGCACCTTCGACCCCGAGGCCGTGGGCATCGAAAAGCAGATGCTGAGGAAGGCGCTGGAAGACGAAGTGAACGACAAGCGCCTTTACTGCCAGCGGCAGGCCAACCGCGAGTTCTTCGGAGACAGCCCCGCCGGTGTCCGGCAGGAGGGCTACTTAGAAGAAGTGGACGGCCTGACGCCCGAAGCGTTGACCGAGGCATATGATGAGATGCTGCGGACGGCGAACATCGAGCTCATCGTGCTGGGCTGCGACGAGGCCAGCACCACCGCCGTGAAGGAAGCTCTTCTGGCGGAGCTTTCGGCCATCGACCGCGCCCCGCTGCCCCGGGCGGAGAATATCGCCATGCCCCGGCGGGAGCCGGTGCGGAAGGTGGAGCACTTCGACACCACGCAGGCCAAGCTCTGTATGCTGTTCACGCTGGGCCGGCCCATGCAGCCTGAACAGCTGGCCGCTGTCCGGCTGGCAATGGCCCTCTACGGCGGCAGCGTGACCAGCCGCCTTTTCCTGAACGTCCGGGAGCGCGACCATCTGTGCTACTACTGCTCGTCGTCCTTTCAGAGCTTCACGGGCAGCATGGCCGTCAACAGCGGCGTCGAGCACGCCGACGCGGCCCGCGCTGAGCAGGCGGTGCTCAAAGAGCTGGCGGACCTCTGCGACGGCCCTATCACCGACGAAGAGCTGGAAGACTGCCGCCGGGGCCTGCTGGCCGGGATGAACGGCCTGGAGGATACGCTGGGCGGCATCGAGACATGGTACTATATGGAAGTGCTGCGGGGCGGCCCGGTGCAGACGCCGGACGACGCCCGCCGCGCCCTGCTGGCTGTGACCAGGGAGGATGTGCGGGATATTCTGAAGCAGTTCACCCTGTCGGTGAGCTGTCTGCTGACGCGGGAGGAGGGGAACGAGAATGGCTGAGAACACCCGGAGCGTGCTGGAACGCACCGCCGCGGACCAGTGGAAAGTTCTGCCCTCGGGGCTGACCGTACTCGTCCGCCCCATGCCGGGCTACTCCGGCACCCATGTCATCTACGCCACCCGCTTCGGCTCCATCGACCGGGATTTCCGGCTGGGGGAGCGGGAAGTGCATCTGCCCGCCGGTGTGGCCCATTTCCTCGAGCACAAGATGTTCGAGGATGAGGACGGCGACGCCTTTGCAAAGTTCGCCAAGACCGGCGCGAATGCCAACGCCTTCACGGCCTTCGACCGCACCTGCTACCTCTTTACGGCCACGGAACAGCTGGACGAGAGCCTTGACGTGCTGCTGGGCATGGTGGGGCACCCCTACTTTACCGAGCAGACCATCGCCAAAGAGCAGGGCATCATCGGGCAGGAGATAAAGATGTACGACGACAGCCCCGACTGGCGGCTCATCACCGGCCTGTGCGAGTGTCTGTATCACAGCCACCCCATCCGCAGCGATATTGCGGGAACGGTGGAGAGCATCGCGGAGATAACGCCCGAGATGCTCTACGACTGCTGCAAGGCGTTCTATGCGCCGGGCAATATGGTGCTGGCCGCAGCAGGCAACACCAGCATGGAGCAGATCCTGGCTGCCTGCGCCCGCCACGGCCTGATGGACGAGCGCCCGGCGGAAAAGGTCGAGCGCCTGCTCCGCCCGGAGCCGATGACGCTGGCGGCGGCCGAAAAGACCATCGCCATGCCCATCGCCAAGCCCTGCTTCGGTCTGGGCTTCAAAGAAGAGCCGCTGCCTTTCGGCGACCTGCGCAGCGAAATGCTGTACGAGCTCATCCTCTGCTGTATCTGCGGCGGGATGTCGCCGCTCTACCGCCGCCTCTACGACGAGGGCCTGACCAACCCGGGCTTCGGCGGTGAGGTGCTGCGGGTGGACGGATGCTGCTGCATCCTCTTCACCGGCGAGAGCGACCAGCCCGACACCGTCCGGCAGCTTTTGCTGGACGAGATCGAGCGGGTGCGCAAAGAGGGCGTGGACCGGGAGATCTTCACCCTCTGCAAGAACGAAAAATACGGCCAGCTCATCGAAAATCTGGAAAACGTCGAGGATTCGGCCAGCCAGATGGCAGATTTCGCGCTGGCAGGCCAGACTGTGGCCCAGCAGATCACCATGCTGGCGGGCCTGACGGCAGAGGACGCCGACGCGGCATTGCAGCACATCCTGCGGCCTGAGCGGATGGCCGTGATGCACATCGAGCCGGACGGCACTGCCGTTGAGGACGAGGAAGAAGAGGAGACGGAAGAATGACGAATCTGGTACAGTTCCCGGGCCTCGGCCTCAGCTTTGAGCTGAGCCGGGTAGCCTTCAGCATTGGCGACATGGATATTTATTGGTACGGCGTCTGCATCGCCTTCGGCCTCTGCCTCGCATTGGTCTTTGCGTTCCGCCGCTGCACGGAGTTCGGCATCGACGCCGATTCGATGGTGGATGTCATCCTCATCGGCGTGGTGCTGGGCATCGCCAGCGCCCGCCTGTATTATGTGGCGATGGCACCCTATAATTACGATACCATCTGGGATGTGCTGGCCGTCCGCGACGGCGGTCTGGCCATCTACGGCGGCATCATCGGCGCCTTTGTGTTCGGCGGCCTGGCCTGCAAATGGCGGGGCGTGCCGGTGCTGCCCATGTTCGACCTGGCCGGCATGGGCTTCCTCATCGGACAGGGCTGCGGCCGCTGGGGCAACTTCTTCAATCAGGAGGCTTTCGGCTGCAACACCACCCTGCCCTGGGGCATGTTCAGCGAAGCAACGGAAAAATACCTGATGGGCAGCACCGTCACGGTGCCGAAGGGAGTCACCATCGACCCCGCCATGCCCGTCCATCCCACCTTCCTCTACGAGAGCATCTGGTGCTTCGTGGGTCTGGCTCTGCTGGCGGCATACATCAGAAAGCGGAAGTTCAACGGCGACATCGCCCTGCGCTACCTTGTCTGGTACGGCGCAGGCCGCTTCTGGATCGAATCTCTCCGCACCGACAGCCTGCTGCTGGTGCCGTCGCTCGGTCTGCGCGCTTCCCAGCTGGTGGCGGCTGCGGCCGTCGTGGGCGGTGTGGCACTGGAAATTTTCCTGACCCGGAAATATAAGTCCAAGCCTCTCATGGTGACGCTGGCCCTGACGGCAGAGAACCGCAGTCTGCTGGCGAAGGTGCGCAAGGCAGAGCCGGAATTTACGGTGGAGAGGGAAGAGCTGGTGGCTTCCAGCCCCCGCAAGCTCTTCCTCGAGCGCACGAATGCCTATAACGAGCGGGTGAAGCAGCAGCTCAAAGAGAAACTGGCAGAGAAAAAAGACGCCTGATCAGAATATTTCGAAAGAGCCGCAGCGCAGAGAACCTTGCGCTGTGGCTCTTTTTGGTGTATAATATAGCCACAGAACATAAAGGGGGCATTACGATGCAGATCATTCCGATGAGAGAACTGAAGAATACCGTGGAGATCGAGCGCCGGTGCGCCGAGGAGAACGGCCCGGTCTTTGTGACGAAGAACGGCTATGGCCGCCTCGTGGTGATGGATATTGAATACTATGAGCGTACCATGCAGGAGATGGAGGAGGCAAAGCTTATTCTGGAGGGACTGGATGATGTGGAGGCAGGACGCACAGTCGATGGCCCGACGGCGATGGCAGAATTGAGGGAAAAGTATGGACTGTGAATATCACTATCGCCTGACCCGGAGAGCGGAAAAAGAGCTTGACGACATCCTTGATTATATCGGAAACAAGCTGGATAACGCAAAGGCGGCAGCAAAACTGATGGAGGACATCGGCCGCTGCATGGAGACGGTGTGCGTTTTCCCGGAGGGCGGGGTACTGGTCACCAATGCATTCCTGCCAAGAAAGATCATTCGGAAAAAGGTCGTGGGCAATTATCTGCTGTACTACCGTGCAGATAAAGAACGAAAGACGGTCTGGCTTCTCCGCATCGTCTATGGCCGCAGGGATATGGATGAGGTGCTGAAGCACGTGAACAGCTGAAAGAGGAGAAAAACTGAAAATATTTCCGCAAAAGCGGGATTTTCCTCTTGAAATCCGCACATTTTTTTGCTATACTATTCTAGCCGCTTGGTGTGGGCGCCTCAAATGGCCCCTGTGAGGGCCTGCCTTTACGACCAGCGAGTACAACGAAAAGGAATGAACAAAATGTACGCAATCATTGTTACCGGCGGTAAGCAGTACCGCGTGGAGCAGGGCGACATCGTCTACATCGAAAAGCTGGACGTTGAAGCTGACTCCGAAGTGAAGTTTGATCAGGTTCTCGCTGTCGGCGAGGAGGGTTCGGTCAAGGTTGGCGCTCCCGTTGTTGAGGGCGCTTCCGTCTCTGCCAAGGTCATCAAGAATGGCAAGGGCAAGAAGCTGAACATCATCACCTATCGCGCAAAGAAGCACAGTGCTCGCCGCATGGGCCATCGTCAGCCCTTCACCAAGGTTGAGATCACTGCGATCAACGGCTAAGTAGGAGGTATATTACAATGGCACATAAAAAGGGCGTAGGCAGCACCAAGAACGGCCGTGATTCTGCGGCTCAGCGTCTGGGCACCAAGCGTGCAGATGGTCAGTTCGTTCTGGCCGGCAACATCCTCGTTCGTCAGCGCGGCACTCACATCCAGCCGGGTGAGAATGTCGGCAAGGGCAGCGATGATACCCTGTTTGCTCTGGTCGATGGCACCGTTCGTTTCGAGCGCGTGGGCAAGAGCGGTAAGAAGTGCAGCGTCAAGCAGTAACTTCTTTCTAAAATCTGCAACACAGAGAGCCGGACCCTCGTGGCCCGGCTCTTTTTGATGAATTTCTTCTTCCTCGATCAGGCTCCCCTCGTTAGGGGAGCTGGACGCGCCAAAGCGCGGACTGAGAGGTTATTTTCAAATAAAAGCACAGAGAATAAGTGCTGAGAAGAATTTTTTTCCGAGAACAGGAGGGCCTGTATGGCAGCACAAACCAATTTTATCGACATCGCCACCATCTGGCTCCATGCCGGCAAGGGCGGCGACGGCGCAGTGAGCTTCCATCGTGAGAAGTTCGTGGCCGCTGGCGGCCCGGACGGCGGCGACGGCGGCCGGGGCGGCGACATCATCTTCGTCGTGGACGACCACCTCACCACTCTGATGGACTTCCGTTATAAGCGCAAGTACACCGCCGACGAGGGCGGCAAGGGCGGCGCAAGCCTCTGCCACGGCAAGAATGCCGAGAATCTCGTCATCAAGGTGCCTCTGGGGACGGTCATCAAGGACGCCGAGAGCGGCCTTGTCATCGCCGACCTGTCCGACCACACCCCCGTCACCATCGCCAAGGGCGGCCGCGGCGGCTACGGCAATGCACACTTTGCTACCCCCACCCGCCAGATCCCCAAGTTTGCAAAGCCCGGTATGCCCGGCGAGGATATTCAGGTGACCCTCGAGCTGAAGCTCATCGCGGATGTGGGCCTCATCGGCTTCCCCAACGTGGGCAAGTCCACCCTCATCTCTACCATCAGCGCCGCAAAGCCGAAAATTGCAAACTACCACTTTACCACGCTGGTGCCGACGCTGGGCGTCGTGTCGGTGGGTGAGGGCGCAAGCTTCGTCTGCGCCGACATCCCCGGCCTCATCGAGGGTGCCAGCGAGGGCATCGGCCTGGGCCACGACTTCCTCCGCCATGTGGAGCGCTGCCGTCTGCTGCTGCACGTCGTGGACGTCTCCGGCAGCGAGTGCCGCGACCCCATCGAGGACTTCGAGCAGATCAACGAGGAGCTGGCAAAGTTCAGCCCGGCTCTGGCCGAGCGTCCCCAGATCGTGGTGGGCAACAAGTGTGACCTTGCCACCGAGGAGCAGATTGACACCTTCCGCAAGTATGTGGAGGAAAAGGGCCTGACGTTCGTCCCCATCTCTGCCGCCACCATGCAGGGCGTCAAGGAGCTTCCGGGTCTGGTCTACAACCGCCTGAAGGACATTCCCGCCGTCCCCGTGTTTGCCCCCGAGTACAAGAAGCCCGAGGCAAAGGCCGGTGGCCGCGAGTTCACCATCAAGCGGATGGAGGCTCATGTCTGGAGCGTGGATGCACCCTGGCTGGAGTATATCCTGGCCGGCAGCAACGTGGACGACTACGAGAGCCTGCAGTATTTCCAGCGCCAGCTGGACGAGAGCGGCATTCTGGACGCTCTGGTGCAGAAGGGCGTGCAGGAGAACGATACCATCCTCATCGGCGAGTATCAGTTCGATTATATTTTCTAAGCAAGAGCTTTTGCGGGATAAACCTTTCCGTCATTGCTTCGCAATGCCACTGCCCGGGTTGCGGCACCCAGCATCCGCAGCGCTTTGCTTGCGTCTTGCTGGCCGCGGCCCCAACAGCGAC
>ENA-UERC01000739-UERC01000739.1-human-gut-metagenome-genome-assembly--contig:-NODE-739-length-22421-cov-7.389635_pt1 | contig 22421 bp, 17 predicted proteins | sample MGYA00242955_ERZ507955 | MGnify/ENA primary metagenome ERZ507955 (study PRJEB26167, sample SAMN06115394) | human gut metagenome | host: Homo sapiens | place: China:Hubei | collected 2016-04-27 | study... | reverse complement strand
AAGTATATATTATAAAATCATAAAGTTAATTGGAATAGTGACTCTATGTGACACATATGACGAAACTCCACAGAGTAACAATCATTTATCCGCAGGAATTATCTGGAAAACTCAGTCAAAAACCGGATCAAATTACCCGTCTTTCCTGTTTGGAACAAGCCAAGATAGGGAGACGTTGTTTTAAAATCGGGAACTCTCACGTTGGAATCCGGTGGAGATGTATGGATAGACGAAGGGATAATCATAGAGAACGGTGCAACATTGATAATCGAGTGTAAAGGAAATGTAACAATCTCCGGTGGAACAGTGGAGCGCGGCGGCACGTTGCGAATCGATGCCGGGGGAGAGATAATGATACAAAAAGGCTTCGAGGCAAAACTTGGGGCAAATGTAGAACTTAAATAATATAGGGAGGAACCGAAATATGAAAAGACTATTATTGTTGATTGCCGTGTCGATAGTATGGAGCGGCAGCGTCCTGCAAGCACAAGAATACGAGTATGTCCCTTTGGTTCGTGAAGGGGTGGAATGGGGATACACCGGCGATCTGGGCGACTACCGCTGTCAGATAAAAGGCGACACGATAATCGATGGAACGACATATAAAAAATTTTATAGGTACACGACCTGCGGATTGCAAAAGAATACCCCCTGCTACGTGGCAGTAAGGGAAAATGACAAAAAAGTGTACTATCGGGAAATAACCGGCGATGACCGTGAAGAACGATTAATCTATGACTTTTCTCTTGAAAAAGGAGATATGGCTATCTTATATAGCCGTTCGTTTTTGGATTATATGCAGATAGATGTCCGTTATGTAGATACAATACAAGTGGGTTCGACCTATCGTAAAAAGTTAGAATATCCTTTTCATGACGTAATAGAAGGGATCGGCGGTTTGAAAAACGATTGGCTGGTCGCTGCTTTCGACATAGCGCCATGTGTTCCAGATTGCAATGTCTGGATATATTTGTCCTATGTGAAAAATCTTGTCACCGGCGAATATGAGTATGGGAACAAGGGGGCTTGTGGTGATACCTATGCATATGACCCTTACGTGAAAGATTGCAATTTCGGATTTTATCACCACGACCCGGAGGACCGTTACATCTGGGACATCGACGTATTTGCACATTACTACATAACAGGAGAAAAAGCTGTAAACGGAAAAATCTATAAACAGTTCGTCGAATCGAAAAGTTGCGACTACGCTTCCGGCACGGAGATCGCTCCCATTCGCGAAGAGGACAAAAAAGTCTACCTCTTGGACGGAGAAAAAGAGTGGCTATGGTATGACTTCACTTTGGAGAAAGGCGATACAATTACCATTGAATCCGCATCGCCCCTTAACCCGTCGGGCGAGAAACTAAAAATACCGGTCGTGAATACCGACACATTTGAGATAGGCGGTAAATTACGCAAACGCATATATTTGAGAGGATATGATACATGGATAGAGGGATTGGGAACGGAAAACCGTCTTCCCCTGCACTCGTTCGAGCCAAGTTGCGGAATGGACTGCGGCGATAAGCTATACTACCAACGAATTGGCGACAAAATCTCTTACTTGGATAACTATTTTATACATGACTTGTTGGAGCCTTGCACGTCGTCGGTCTTAGATACACAAATCGAAGCCTTGCGTATCGCCCGTACCCCCGATGCCCTGATTGTGACCTTGCCGGGCACAGGCTATCGATTGGCCGAGCTCACCGAGATGACCGGCCGATTGGCGTGGTGTGCCTACTTGGACAGCGAAGCGGAAGGAGTAACGATTCCCACCGCCACCCTATCGCCCGGAGCGTATATCGTCACCCTATCGAACGACCAGGGCGAACGCATCGTACAGAAAGTGATGATAAAATAAAGGATAAAACTAACGGAAAGGAACCGAAATATGAAAAGACTATTGCTGTTGATTGCCGTGTCGATAGTATGGAGCGGTAGCGTCTTGCAAGCACAGGAATACGAGTATGTCCCCTTAGTGCAAGAAGGGGTGGAATGGGGATATTACCAATACAATCCCGTTCACCCTGAAAACAATGGATTTATTCGCCTACAATTCGAAGGAGACACTTTGCTCGATGGAAAAACATATAAAAAACTATATATGTACAAAGGATGTGATTTTACTTCCGATAGAAGTACATTGGTAGATTTTATGCGGGAGGAAAATAAGACGGTTTATTCTAAAAAAGAACGAAAAGACAACGATGACATATATGGGGAAGATGTTGAAGAAGAGATAGTGCTCTATGATTTTTCCCTCAATGTAGGAGATTCATTGTGGATTCCGTCTTACTATGAGTATGAAGAAGTGACTCGCATCGATACCGTGAAAGTAGGAAATACCTATCGAAAACAATTTTATATAAATAATCGGACTTCTCCGATTTGGACAGAGGGACTGGGTGTAATGGAAGATAATTTCATGTTCTGTTCGTTTTGCCTGATACCAGCTTGCTTAGACTGTAACCACAGGATCCTAAACTTTGTGAAAGAAAATGGAAGGGAAGTATATGGCATAGACAAGGAATGTAGTGAAGGTGGTATCTCCGATAACAAATCCGCCGCCTTACGTATCGCCCATACCTCCGATGCCCTGATTGTGACCTTGCCGGGCACAGGCTATCGATTGGCCGAGCTCACCGAGATGACCGGCCGCTTGGCGTGGTGCGCCTACTTGGACGGCGAGGCGGGAGAAGTAACGATTCCCACCGCCACCCTTTCGCCCGGAGCGTATATCGTCACCCTATCGAACGACCGGGGCGAACGTATCACACAGAAAGTGATGATACAGTAAACCGAATAAAAGGTATTGAAGGGATTCGGCAAGAAATTAGGGAAGATTGGCGATAAAGTTTAGCGATGAATTTCTTGTTCGACAACCACATTTCAGACTCTTCGGTGAGGGGTTGAAAACACTGTTTAATAGATTCTTAATAAAATCTAACCCCTCCGTCACGTCGTGCCACCTCCCCTATATTTTGCGTTGCAAAACACAGGGGAGGAGTGTGTGAATGCCCTACATACCGCAGGGTATAGGTGAGGGAGTTAAAGGGCATTCTCCTTTTGAGGTAGAAGGATAGATTTTACACTTCTTCCCCACAGCACCACGAGGTGTTGCACATAAATCGAAGCAGGAGCAAAAAGCAAAGACAATTCAATAGAAAGGCATTAACCTCCTCTGCGCACGTATGTGCGATAGGGGAGGTGGCACGAAGTGACGGAGGGGTTAAAAAACAGAAGAATGATAGTGTCAAAAGATTTCTACACTCCTCCCCTGCCGTGTCCCGCAGCATTACGGGGTGTCATAAAGCGATATAAGAGTATCCTCTCTCGAAATCATACAACAAAAATACCGCCCGATATACGTTCATATCGAGCGGCATTCTATATTCAAATAGATCGAATTCTATTTCAAAGCGTCGGCAAGAGCAGCATTAGTTTTATGAACGGCAGCAGCACTCTTGGCAAATGCCTCTTTCTCGGCAGCGTTCAATTTCAACTCAACCACTTTTTCAATACCGTTTTTACCCAATACACAAGGTACGCCTATGCAGAGGTCTTTCTCCCCGTACTCGCCTTCCAGCAAAGCGCTGCAAGGAACCATGCGTTTCTGGTCGCCCAATACAGCCTCTACCACCGAAGCGGCAGCAGCACCCGGAGCATACCATGCCGACGTTCCCAGCAATCCGGTCAATGTAGCGCCACCCACCATCGTGTCGGCAGCAACTTTCTGCAAAGCCTCTTCGCTCAGGAATTCGGTAACAGGAATACCCTTGTAAGTAGCGAAACGAGTAACAGGAATCATAGTCGTGTCGCCGTGACCACCGATTACGAAACCTTCTACCTCCGACAGATTGGCATTCAACGCTTGGCTCAGATAATATTTGAAACGAGAGCTATCCAAAGCACCACCCATACCGATAATACGGTTTTTGGGAAGACCCGATACTTTATGAATCAAATAAGTCATCGTATCCATCGGGTTACTTACACACAAGATAACAGCATTGGGAGAATATTTCAAAACATTCTCTACGACCGACTTCACGATGCCGGCATTCACTCCGATCAACTCCTCGCGAGTCATACCCGGTTTACGGGGAATACCCGAGGTGATAACAACCATATCCGAATTGGCGGTAGCCTCATAGTTGTTGGTCACTCCTTTAATACGCGATGCGAAACCTGCCGTTACAGCAGCCTGCATCATATCCATAGCCTTGCCTTCCGATACACCTTCTTTAATATCGAGCAAAACGACTTCGTCTGCAATTTCTCTGAATGCTAACACGTTTGCACAAGTAGCGCCAACGTTTCCAGCTCCGATAACCGATACTTTTGACATAATTGTTTGATTTTAAAATTAATATATGATAATACCTTTCTTGTTCTCTATGTTTCGCAAATTTACAACTATTTCCATATTATGGAAAAATTTCCTCAATTAAAATTGTATAAACTTTGCATATTCTTTTAAGCAAAATTTAAAAACAACTATACATCTAATAACCAGTAAATTAACAAATTCACATAGATTATTCTTGCAAATCGCCCTTACCTTCGCGCAATACCACAGGCTCGTCTCCTGTACAATCGACCGTAGTCGACGGTATCGTACCGCCCTCGCCTCCGTCGATAATCAAATCGGCGACCGACTCATAACGTTCAGCTATCAACTCCGGGTCAGTCCCATATTCAGGCTCCTCATCGTCGACAGACACCGACGTCGTCAATAACGGATTGCCCAACGCCTCGACCAACGCCAACGTAATGGCATGGTCGGGAATACGCACCCCCACCGTCTTGCGGTTTTTATAAATCTTAGGCAAGGACGAGCTCGTAGGCAATATAAAAGTGAAAGCCCCCGGCAAATTACGTTTCAACAGCTTGAAATACAAATTATTCAGTTTGGCATATTCACTCACCCAACTCAATTCCCGACAAATAATCGACAGATTGACTTTTTGAGGATTGATTCCCTTAATCCGGCAAATCCGCTCCACGGCTCGCACGTTCAAAGCATCGCAGCCCAACGCATAAATCGTATCGGTAGGATAAATCACAATACCCCCTTCGCGCAACACCTCCACCGCCTTTCCTATCTCCGTGGCGTTGGGATTCTCCTCGTATATTTTCAATCGCCTCATCGCACAAGTTTAAGTGTCGCTAAGATAACGAACTTTTCATATTTCAACAATATTTAAAGGAGAATATAATAAAACAAAAAAAAGAACATGATGAGAAATCATTGCCCCCTTTTGCACATGCAAAGAGACATTAGTTGGTTATTATTAAGCATATTCCCCCTCTCCCAGCCCGTATTACAGGGCGTCGCACATAAAATCGAAACAGGAGGCAAAAAGCAAAGACAATTCAATAGAACGGGATTAACCTCCTGTCCAAAGGGCGGAGAGGTTAAAAAAACGAAGAGAGATAATGTCAAAAGATTTTTACACCTCTCCCCTGTCGTGTCCCGTAGTATTACGGGAGTTGCGGAGCAATATAGGGGAGACACCTTAGAAACTGTTGTTTCTGAGGAGAGGGATTGAATAAAAACGGGAAAAAGGGATTCCGTCTTTATCGGGCATGAAGCCCGATTCATCACTGCACCAACCGAAGCGTATAATTCAATCCGCTCTGCGGCTTCTCAAATTTATCGTTCAACAAAGTAAGACTTGTACCCTCTTTTGACACAAGGAAATTAAAAACAGTACCATCGTCGGCAACCAGTTGCCACACCACGGCATCCTTGTCATCGGCCGAACCGCGTTGAGTGAACCGCCTACCGGTATAAGTCACGGTCTCGTCCTTCCCGTTTTCAGCCTCCAAATAAGTCATTGCAAGCACGAATGTCCCGTCCCCGCTATACTCGCGATTACGCACCGTCAGAGTGTAACGTATACCCGAAGTATCGGCTGCCGGCAGTACCCCCTCATAAGTCCGCTCCTGCCAATCGCCCAACGACGAGTCGGCAGCTGCGCTATCTTCCCGATATATGACCTCACCCCGCTGTTCGATCGTCCACAAACCATTTATGAAACGCACATTCTTCGTATCGTCGTCCTCCACATTCCAAGCAAAACCGCCCGAAGGCAACGTTCGCCGCTCCAAAATCTCATTCGGTCGCCCGTCGGAGAAAAACAATTCCACTTGGGACGAATCGGGAGAAAAGACGATATAGACCGAACGGTTATCCCCTCGAACCGACTCCGTGCGGATACCCTTCTCGAACACCCGTATACAATCCTGCGACACCTCACTCCACACATATCCGGCAGAGCCTATGCAACCATACTCGTCTCGGTCGCCACCGAGTAACGCCCTTTGCGGATAAGACACCATTTTCAAAGCCCCCATTCCCTTTTCATACCTTCCCCGGTAAGTAATCTCGGCCGTATCGCCCAGCAGCAATCCGTCGACCCCGCTTTTATCGGTATCGACCGTACTGAACGACGACGTGTCATTGTCGTCGGTGACGATAGTAACCGTATTCATGGTAGCATCGCATACAATTCCCCGAGCTTCACTGTAATTCGACTTGGACGAACAACCGCACAATAACCCCACGATTGCAAAAGACAATAATAATGTTCTCATATCTTCAAAATTTAATTTTCTTTATTCGATTTCCTACCTCAAAACCCGACAAGAGAAAAATAGAAACAAGACAAACCCCATATTCCCATTCCTCACATCGAGTCATATCCTATATTCGAAAAACCAAATATACACAAATATCTTCCATTCCATACAAACCGGGACATTAAAATCCCCATCTATCCAAAAGGAACAGCTCCCTGCCCGTTTTAGTTTAATAGATGTTCAAGCTCCCACCACCCCAAAAGATATATATTGAAGAGTTAAGATATTCGTTAAAAGTATTTCCCCTCCTCCTCTGCCGTGTCCCGTAGCCTTACGGGGTGTTTTGCTATGCAAAATATAGGGGAGGTGGCACGAAGTGACGGAGGGGTTAAGATATTAGTTAATTGATTTCAAGAAGCGATATTGACTACATTTAATCTTTCTTCCCCGTGCTACGAAACAATATAAGGAAACTCCCGAAGAAACAATAAGGCGAGGGAAAAGGAAAAGCTCCACTAATTATCGACCGATTCATTTTCCACCGCCGTAATAAACTTCCGTTCCGTCTGCAAAAAAAGCCGCTGCAAAAAACTTGCAACGGCCTTTTAGCGGAGGGAGGGGGATTCGAACCCCCGATACGCTTTTGACGTATACACGCTTTCCAGGCGTGCCTCTTCAACCACTCGAGCATCACTCCCTCGGGTCGATCCCGTAAAAACGGTGGCAAATATAATACATTTTTCGGGTTCGACGAAAGTTTTTACAAAAATAGTATCTCATTTTTACGACAGCCGCCCAAATTACCCCTTGATAATATTTACAGAAAGTACCTTATCGTCCACATGAACATACAATGTGTACACCCCCGGCATCAACCCCGACATAGGAACCAGCACAGAATACTCTCCCTCATCTTCTTCACGACTCGGTGTCCGTCTCAGACAAATTCCCGCACTACTGTGCAAAGTGAACCACACCGAAGCCGAACGAGTAAGTTTATATTTTATCGTCAAGTCACTCTCCACCGGATTGGGCAGATATTCCGCCTCGGTAAAAACATTCTCGATCGGTAGGATCTCCTCCTCAATCGATTCATCGTCGGCACTACGGTCACTCTCTCCGCTCAGATAATCGGGCGGATAGTAAAACGATACAGCCGAGAGTATCGTATCGGCCTGTGTACCATGCAGCGTGGAAGTCTCGCTCTCGAACACCGGATAACGATTCTGCGGCACAAACCAAGCATACGTATCCACACTCACCGACAAGCTGTCTTTGCATATCCTCACATATCGGCGGGCGGTATGTACCCGCAGGGCGTTTCCGAAAGTCTCTCCCGGTAACCTCAATTCACCTTCGGCATCGGCTGTGACAGTCGTCGTTCCCCCGACGAAAAGAGGAATACGCTGACCATACCGTCCTGCTCCTTCGAAACGACTCGTCAGAGAATCGCCATAAGCGAAAGGATAACGCAACAAAAGTTCGGGACGAGCATAATCGATATAGAAAGTCGCATTCTCATGACCCACACACCACAGGCTATCGCTTCCTTGTCGGTAATAATAACGGTTACGCCCCTCGCGACCACAAAGAATATCCATATGGGAACTGTCCGGAATAAAATATTCCACGGGAAGTTCCTCCGAAAGGATTTGCATTCCTCGGAAGTCCCACCGGCATTTCGTTCCGGCTCTGCCCGGTTCTTGGTACTCGACCAGCATTTTGACGAATGCCTCCCCAGCTTCCAGCCGGTTGCTGTCGGCAGTCAATTCTATTGCCGACAAAACTTGTACAGCTGCAATACCAATTGTAAATAATAAAACACGTATATTCATAACATTTCTCTTTATCCGTTTCATCGTTCTATTCATTCCGATAATGGTACTTATACAATGTCGTAGTCTTCTCCCCCTCTTTCACACGCACCAATCGCCCCGCATCATCATACTCATAATAAGTCGTATGCCCCCGAGGATCGGTCGAAGAGGTAATTCCCACCAGCGGTTCATACGTATAAACGGTTACCTGTGCCGACGGCAGTTCCGTACGCAATCGGGCCAGCAACATTCCGTCTGGAATTTCAGCCGCAGCGAAAGCCTCGGCATCCCCTATGATGCTCTCTACTTGCTCCCAAGAGGCATTCTTGATTTCCGCCACCGGGTATTGATAACTATATCCCCACAAATAAATGGTAGTGAGATTATCCAATCCCGTTTTTGATTTCAGCTTTCCCGAATCATAATAGGTATAATCACTCTGTTTCTCAAACGCATTGTTCCCTCCATCACGATAAAAATACGATACAGGACGCACAACAGACGTATCGTTGTTTACTTTTCCGTATAGAATCTGTTCGGTATAGATTTTATCATACTCGATATCGCCTTTGTATTTCACATATTCTCGCACAATAGGCGAAGTGATGCAATTGCCGGCTTCCATCGCTTCTCTCACAAGCTGCGGATATCCAGCATAATTGTCCGAAGAATAATAATACCTCGATGCGACACTGTCTCCCTCGCTGGTATATACCCGTTTTTCCCGCACGTTGAACAACCGTTCCCGATCGTCATATGTATATAATTCCGCCGTTTCGAAAAACGTTTCGCCGCTATCGTCATAACGCTTGGTTATCGTCCAATCCAAATGCTGTAACCCCACATAAATAGGATACGCAATCACTTCATAATCTATCTGTTGAGAGCTCGAAGTATTTTCATAAAGCACACTCGGTTTAAATATATCGGTAAATGCCGCCTTCGAAAAACAATATACATTATGTCCACTCCCACATTTACCTGTTCTACCCACGAACAAAGTTTTTGTATTCACCAGAATACCCTGTATATACTGGTTATTATCGGCGTATTTATAAATAGTGTGTTCCTGCAATCGATCTCCCTTGTATATTTTGCGGTCTATCAGATGCGGAGTATCGATCAGAGCACTCCAATAAATGGCCTTATTTCCCGATGCATTGGATTGGTCGTATAAATAATCATACCGTTCGACAGTTTTCCCTCCGGTACTCGTATATTCCGCCACCTCGTCATACCACACCATGCAATTATCGTTAAACAATGTAATATTGGCATTTTTCTCACTCACGATTACCCAATGAGCGTCTAATACAGAAGGCTCTCCCGATCCTTCCGGATTCTCGATAGGATCAACTATATTGATCACTTTCTGAATCCTTTCCGAAACATATCCCCAGTCCGATGTATCCACGATAATATTTCCATATCCCGATTCATTGGAGCCATATTTGTAACTTTTGGTTATCTCTTGACCCGAACTCGGATCATATTGACTCAATCGTTTGATACGTAAACCGCAAGTGATATCGGTCGAATCGCCAGTCATTTCCGACACGCTCAATGCTCGATTCATTTCGTACTCGAAAGTCGTATAACCGCCTGTCGGGTAAACAATTTTCTCCAATATCTTCGCTTTCATGGCTGATTCTTCGGAATGCCCATCTCCACAACCGACACTTTGGATACTATCTAATAATTGTACAATATACCGAGGGAACAAATTATTTATCCCAGCATTCACCTCCCCGGTATAATATCCGAATTTGTCTTGCGCATAAACATTCTCAAAAGACTGCGTATTGTAGCTGAATCGATAAGTCCCATCGCCGGTTACCGAAACCGAACCCAACAAATCGGTTGTCAGGTCGGAATAAAAATCAACCCGACGGATAACTTTCGCATCCTTGTTCAAGACCTTTATTTGCTTCAACATCTCAACTCGCGAAGGGTTATTATTATAACTGAATTCCACACGCCCCAAAGGGAACTCGATCGATGTCAAACCCTTGTCATAACTCATCCTATAATTTTCAACATGTTGAAATTCACTTATACTCTTATGTTCAAAATCAAAACTAAGTTCAGCCTTAACAAATGTAGCGTTGTGATATCGGGCAAATGACTTTATTGTTACCGGTTTATAATGAAACAATATCTCCTGCCCCGTGGGATAAGTTATTTTCCGCAACACATAAGCTACATCTAACGGATTCTCGGTGATCGTACAAACCACAAAATTTCGAGGCTCGTTCACCCTATCACCATACCAATAAACCACCCCGTTTGTATCGGTCACTTTAAATCCCACGATCGGCCTGTGTTTTAACCCGATGACCTCTATCCGCAACGGTGATTGTTTAATTTGACGTACGCTGTAACCATTGGCTTTCGTCTCGATAATGAAACTGCAACTCCCGCTCAATGTATTTACAGTAAAGATATCATGCTCGCCGTCATAGCCCCACGACCATTCAAAATCCGTTGTCGGTGAAGCCCAATAAGCGACAGAATCAGGGTGTATCAAATAGGGATTATCCGGTATTTTCTCCGGTTTACACATTTCGTCTATTTTCCCGAAACTCTTTCGTGTAACTCGCAGTCCCGGCAACAAGCTCCACCCGTAACCGAGAATCCCCACTGGATCCTCCACTTTGATTCCCGATGCGTGATAGGCTATACTGAACGGCAGTGAACCGCCGTCCGGCATAGGTATCGAGAATAAAGGAATGCTGATATCCACTACCCCTGTCGCTTTGGACACCGGATAGAACTCAAATCTGTTGAACTGGGAAGACAATGGCGACGTCACACTTATATCGGGCATCTTATTTACTAAATATTCCTCGTCCTGCGCATGCGCTACAATAGGCAATGTCACCATCAAGATCATACAAATCGTTTTATTTAATCGTGTCCTCATAGCTTATCTTTTACCGATAGAACAAATTTAATCGTATAAAAAAGAGTTTTTATTATAAACAAAAATCCATAATACCCCTTGATGTCTTCCTCCTATGGAGTCCGTCGGTCGCCGTAGTCTTTTGTCTTTATCAAATTCCCGGACTCGTCGTAATATTTCCACTCCCCGATTTCCCAAAAATCAACCATAAAATCTTCGTCGCACACCATATATCCTTCGCTCTTAACGGCTCCACTTGGATAATAATCAATACTATGACATTTATATTTACAGAAAATTCGGCAATACCCCGTATATATACTGTCCTTATTGAGTTCTATCGAATCGAGAGTATAGACCAGCTCCCCTTCATCTCCAAATACATACCATGTGCCAGACATATTATCCGCTGTGTATTCCCCTAATACAAACAAATCATTACGAGAAAAGCACTTAAATAATCCATCTTTTTTACCGCCTTTATAGTATAGTTCATGTGTGATTCCTTCGCCAAGAGAATCTCTCCAATAGCCTTCCCTCTGCCCTAAATCATTCACCCGATTCATCGGGATCTTACGACCGATTCCAAAAATACCTGTTGCCACACAACCCGCAAAAAACAACAATAGCACGCTCTTTTTCATAATTTCCTATTTTTAATACGACTAAAAAACGATTCTCTCGTTCCATTCAGAATAAAATTAAAAGCCGGCAACCGGTTTACGTTAACGGGTTCCGATAGAGATCTCGAAACCGTGACGCTTACCGTATTGTTCTTTTGGTCTTCTGCTTCAAAATGCCCTATAAAACGGTTCCAGCTATTTATGTCGACCAACAGGCATCCTGCCGATATAGGTCTTTTTTTAGTAATCATTCCTGTAAGATTATTTATTCCAGGCTTGTGTATATTAATACCCACTGCGTATGTCCGGCCATCGGTATATGCCGGATTTTCGTATCCTAATTCTATTCTCCCGCTACCGTCGGTATCTTCCATTCGCAAAGCCGTATAAGCCCCCTTATGCATGCCTACTTTCGCATGATAAGTACCTTCGGGAACCGTAGCATAGTCGCTTCCCGAAGGATTCGTACAGGCCGCATATGTCTCGGTCGTTCCGTCTGCCAAATAAACCGTGGCAGTAGAAGATCCTATATTATAGCCGTTATCCTTGTCAAAAGTTTTGTTATCTGAAAAAAATATAGCCTGCGCATACAAACCCTGCAATAAATTACCGTCTACATCATAAGATTTATCTTCATCTACCCACTCATATCCTGTAAAAATCACCTCTCCTTCTATTCTGTCATAAGTCAATCGCCACGATTCCCCGTCCGGGTCTATATATTTCACCGGATTATTATTACAATAGGCATAGGGCGAGATGGAGTAATATTTCTCGCAGAGAGGATCCATCGTCATAAATCGGCAGAGGGCGGGATAATACATACGGGCATCGAAGTCGTAACTGTCATAGCCGTGCAGCTCTATAAACTCTTTTCCTCCGTATTTATACGGCTGTTCTTCGGGCTGGTAATGGGCTTCATAAGGAAGACCGAAAGGATAGTATTGCATCCGTTGGTAGGTGACGGTATACTCTATGGGTTTTGGGCGAATAGGTGGTTTATCTCCGCCTATCGCTCCCCGGATCGTCAAGGAAAAAGGAGGTTCCACTGGTGTTAGTTTTGCTACCGCACTGCCGTAGACGGTGCGGATATTCCCTTGATAATCCCGCACGAAGTACCGGAAATCTTGTTCCGAACAATCCAAATAGCCGTCGCCGTTATGAATTCGTATCAGGGTATCGCTCTCGAAATCGGCTCCCGCATATTCCAAAGAACCCCGACGTGCCGTAACATGACTGCTCATGGCCGCTGTCCCCGATGTACTGCCGAAGGTCTGACCCGCGGGGATAACGACCGTTGTCTGTGGTGTGAGGTATTTACTGCCGGTTCTCTTGCCGTCGGCGGTGTAATAATTCACGATAGCCGACCCGTTGCGGAACTGCACGGTATCGGGCAGGTTCAGCAAATTGTATCGTATGGCGACAATATCCCGGTCGAGGTCGGCCGTCATGTTGCCGTTGGAGTCGTAAAAATAATCGAGTCCATTATAGTTATAATCCCGATATTCTTTCATGTCGTATCGCCCCTGTTCTCCCATCATATCGGTAATCTCTACTACCCTATTCCCTTCATAAGACCAGTTCATCTCGTCTATCATTCCGCCCCTTCCCCCATTGCGATACAAATTTACCATATTACCATGCTTGTCATATTCATACTCGACATGATAGCGGCCGCTGGAAAAATCACTGCCCGTCACCGAATAGGCCGAAGCCAGCCGGTCGTGGGCATCATAAGTGAAGCGATAGCCGTTCACAATCGTGTCGGTATCGGTGCGATATGTCCAATTCATCGCCGATATATTTCCGTTGTAACGAACTTTCCCATAGTTTCCCATAAGGCTTTCGTAATACAAATTCTGCACGAAATCGACATCTTCTATCCGAGTGATCCAACCCTGCAAATTATACCGATATTTAGCATGCGTCAGTCCTCCGTCGATACTTTTGCCGGATATCCGTCCCAACTCGTCGTATTCATATCTCCAATCGGTAGACAAAGAGTCGTTAACCGCATAATCGGTGCGGGTGAGGCGTCCCGAGCGGTCATAAGTATTTTCTACGGACTCCGATACCGATAAACGCCCCCGGGAATCCAAATGTTCCGTGTATGATTCAAGAATATTTCCCGAAAGGTCGCATTGAGCATAAGTCATTTCATAATCGCCCGATACATGCCGAGTGCGTGTCTGTACGGGATTTCCATATTCATCGTAATAATAAACGGTAATCGCATATTTGCTCCTGTCCGTCAAGTCGAACACCTGCGTCCCGGTCAGCAAACCTTTGGCCGAGGAATAAGCCGCACCATATCCCTCCTTACTCCGATAGGCAAGCTGCGAGGCTGCCGTCCCCTCGATGTACAAAAAAGAATAGTCGTCGTAATAATTGACCGTGAGTAACCGCCCTTTTTCCTGTGAAATAGGCGACAATATCCGCAGCGAATACCCCATACCCGGCCACGCAGTATAACTATCGGCACGTTCCTCGACAAACCTCCTTTCCCTGCAATACCGATACAAGTCCGGTGGACTCTGCAACGGATCCGTCTCATAAGTATACAGCACTCGGGAGAGGGCATCATATTTGGTTATGGTCCAGAGGCTTCCGCTCTGTTGATTGCCGTCCTGACTCATGACCAATCGATTAGCCCTATCGTAAATCATCTGTATCGATTTACAACCGGGCAAACGCTTCCCTATGCAGTTCCCCCGGTCGTCGTATTTATAGAGATAGGCATACTGTTGCAAAAGAGTGTGGCTGTCGGGATAATTGCCGGTATTATGCATTCCGTCCACAGCCATCGGGGGCAGTACGTAGCACAGCCTGCCGTGGTCGTCATAAATGTAGTAAGTGTCATAACCGTTTCCCTGACGGGTCATAACCACTCGACCCGATTTATCGGTGAAACTCTCTTGCCAAATTCCGTCCTCGTCGGTTTCGCGAGTAACATAAAGAGCACCCGGGGTATACCGCCCCACTCGTTGTACCCCATCGGACGAAATTCGGAAAAGAACGACCTCTCCTGCCGTATTGCACCGATATGCAGCAGTCTTCGGGTGAGCGTTCCAAACAGCTCCGGGATTTTTCACACCGACTGTCCGGCTCAACGGTGAGTTTTCGTACAAAGTCTCCCGATAGAGATATGTGTCTCCATAATAACTTTGAGCCGTCTGCCCGTATGTAGAAGGATTCACATAACAGCCGTTGTTCCCCGATACGGGTGTGGGAAGCCCTTGACGATATTCTCTCCCGGCCTCGTCGTAACCGACTGTGGACAGCAGGTCGGCGCCCGTTGCCGTGAAACCCACTCGGGCAGTCTGTTCGGGACGACCCAGCCCGTCATAATAGACCACGGTCGCAAGCGCCTGCGAAGCCCCTTCGGCAGTTATCCGGCCGTCCTCTATATTCGCCGACGTACTACCGCCGGGAAGAACGACCTCCACGATATAATTTTTTTCAGACGACAAACTCAAAGGAATATCGACGGCAGCCGACACTATCGCCGACATGGGCGACAAAAAGAGTATAGACAAACTCATTGAAAAGCGGAGGGGTCTTTTCATAGTATCGTGATTTTGTGTCTCTCCGTAAATTTATGCTTTTTTTTACATTTCCCCAAATATTTCACGCTTTTTTTTCATGCCTCGGCTCCAAACGACTGTTTTAACCCTCTTCAAACAAAATTCGGGAATTATTTTCGAGGAAAGCCCCATGAAACACATTCCCCCTATGCATAGCACGAAAGCCGACTCTTCCCATTATCCGGGAATCACCCTTCTCCGAACAATCGCACAGCATTGGCCGTGGTAGCCTCCTCCACCTCGGCAGTCGTAATATCCAGAATTTCGGCTATTCGCTTCGCCATATAAGGCAAATACGAAGGTTCGTTCCGTTTGCCTCGATAAGGCACGGGAGCCAAATACGGGGCATCGGTTTCGAGCAATATACGCCCGATGCCCACTTCTCGTACCATATCTTCAAGATGAGCGTTCTTGAAAGTAACGATGCCGTTTATCCCGAAATAATAGTCACCGGTTCCCCTCAGCAGACGCACCTGTTCGGCCGACCCCGTGAAACTGTGGAATACCCCTCGGAATGCCGGCACTCTGCCCGACTGCAACAGAGCCGATATTTCGTCGAATGCCTCCCGGCAATGAATAATCACCGGCAAACCCGACTCTGCCGCCCACCCCGTTTGCATCACAAAAGCCTCTTTCTGCTCCTCGGCATAGGTCTTGTCCCAATACAAATCGAGCCCTATCTCGCCCACGGCGCAATACTCCCCGGAGAAAAGCAGCTCTCTCACCTGTCCAAGCCGCTCCCGATAATCGGCCGACACCGACGTGGGGTGTAGCCCCATAGCCATACGGCAATAACCGGGAAACAAATCGTTCGTGGCATGCATGGCTTGCACCGTGTCGAAATCGACATTGGGCAATATCACTCGTTCGACTCCCGCTTCACGGGCGCGGCGCACCACCTCGACACGGTCTTCGTCAAACTCTTCCAGATAAATATGCGTATGAGTATCAATCATCTTCGGGTCGCTTTTCTCCACTGCGATAATAATATACCACGCCGTAGGCCCGGCAACGTTTCAAACGGATTTCGGCAGGGAGGTCGGCGTAATACGCCTCCACCTGATTCCACAAATCCAAGATAATCCGGTCAGCCTCCTCGCGCAAGGCATCCGACCCCGACTGGGAACGAGTCGTATTCAGTTTATAATTCTGTTGTTCCCGATAGGCTTCCTTGAAAATATCGTAATGCACGGTCACTTTCGCGATCGTAGGGTTATAAATAGGCGCACCCCCGTGCGACACCCGTTCGCGTTCCCCCTCGATGAGACGTTCTCCCCAAACGAGAATGTGCTTCTCGCCGGTCAGCTCGGGCACGGCAAAATCTTCGGGGTCGAGCCCGTAAAACAATTTGTGTTCCTTGCGCACCTCGTTACGCAACACTGCCAAATTAAGCACCTGTATGAAATGCGAGATGTACAACCGGGCCGTCTTCAAATGCGACTGATATTGTCGGTTGGCCTCGGCCTGAGCCGTATAGCAATACTGGAACTGCCCGACGGCACTTTTGAAGCGTCTCAAAAGTGCGCGGGCCTCGTTCAGCGTTTTATACGAAGCCGCCTGCTTGTCCACATCGCACTCGTGCTCCATCGCCACCGCTTTTTCGAGAGCGGTAAGGCGGGCTTTGTCTGTATTCGGTAACCGGCGGTAAGGCATTGTTTCTGAAAAATTTTAGTGATCTCGTTTTATCAATGAATTCGCCAAATCGTATAAAGGCTGCTTCGCCGCTTCGTCCACCCCGATTTGCAGCAAAGCCTCTATCGCCCGACGACTGTATTCGTCGACCTGCCGCAGGCACAAATCGCCCGCACCGGCACGGTCGTACAACGCCGTCACAGCAGCTATCTTCTCGGAAGGATCGTATTCGGCCGCGCCCAACCAGCGGGACAACTCCTCGGCATCTTTCCCTTCGACCCGTTGCCGGGCATTGATGAGCATATACGTTTTCTTGTTATTCAGAATATCGCCTCCTATCTTTTTCCCGAAACGGGCAGGGTCGCCATACACGTCCAACCAATCGTCCTGCAACTGGAACGCCAGCCCCAAAGACTCGCCGAAACGGTAGATACAATCCGCATCCGTCTCGCTCGCTCCGCCTATAATCGCCCCTATCTTCAACGCCCCCCCCAACAGCACGGCTGTTTTCAGGCGAATCATCTCGATATATTCCGCCTCGGTCACATCGTCCCGACGCTCGAATTCCATGTCGTATTGCTGACCCTCGCAAATTTCAAGAGCCGTTTTCAGGAACAACTCGACGACAGCCCCCGTGTGCGGAGCTTCCGTGCGGGCGATATAACGGAAAGCGATGATCTCCATGGCATCGCCCGAAAGTATGGCCGTATTCTCGTCCCACACCTTATGCACCGTGGGTTTACCCCGGCGCACGTCGGCTTTGTCCATCACATCGTCATGCAACAGCGTGAAGTTGTGAAACACTTCCAACCCCACCGCCGCATTCAATGCCCGACGATAATCGCCCGCAAACATCTCGCAGGCAAGCAACGTCAACAACGGCCTCACGCGCTTACCGCCTAACGACAACTCATAACGCACGGGAGCATACAATCCATCGGGTTCGGCGGCATATTCTATCTTCGAAAGTTCAGCTTCTATCGCATCGAAATATCTTTGCAGTTTTTCCATAAACTACTTGAAAATTTTTATGTTTTACATAGAACAGAGTTCAAAATTAACGATTTCCATCGAGCCGAGCAAACATAACTCACAATATAATACGAATAAAGTTCCGATACAAACTCGTTCCGCCACATACTTTATTGCCCTTTTTCCCGTTAATAAATCATCGGGAACCATTCTGCCGAAAGCAAAATTCAATCACGCGACCTTCTGCCGACCGGGAATTTTGGCTATCTTTGAAACCCGAAAACAATTATGACACATACGTTTCGATATATAACGGTTCTTCTGGCGACTGTCACTACATGCTTCGCCGGGAGGGGACAAGAGGGGAAAAGCTCGTTCGACTTTCTCAATATCCCCACCTCTACCCACGCCTATACGTTGGGAGGAACCAATATATCCGTCATCGACGAAGATATAAACCTCGTCAATCAAAACCCGGCTCTGATGGGACCCGAATCGGATTTGCAACTCGGGCTGAACTACATGAAATACGTCGGGGGAATCAATCTGGCAGGAGCCACTTTCGGAAAGGCGGCCGGAGAACGGGGAGCATGGGCGGCCGGCATACAATACTACGGGTATGGCAAAATGAAAAGTGCCGACGAAACCGGCGTGATCACCGGTGAATTTTCACCCAAAGACATCGTTTTCAACGGTATCTACGCCCACGACATCACCACGACCTTGCGGGGCGGAGTCAATGCCAAAGTCATCTACTCCTCCTACGAACAATACACCTCTTGGGCGCTTGCCGTCGATCTCGGCCTCAACTATTACAACGCCGACAACGACCTCTCGCTCTCGCTGGTAGCACGCAATCTGGGTGGACAAATCAAACGTTACAACGACACATTCGAACGCATGCCGTTCGATTTGCAGATAGGCTATACGCAAAGCCTCGAACATGCGCCCATACGGGTGTCGGTCACCGCTCGTAACCTCACAAGGTGGAAACTTCCCTATCCCGCCATCGAAAGCAGCTCTTACACCGGGGGCGACGAAATCGTCGAAAAAAGCGGATTCGTGGACAACCTTTTCCGCCACCTCATTTTCGGCGTGGAGTTCCTGCCCACCGACCGCATTTACATAGGAGTGGGGTACAACTACAAAACCCGCACCGACATGCGCACCGCTCACCGTAACTTTCTCTCCGGATTCAGCATAGGCGGTGGAATCAAAGTCCGCATGTTCGGCATAGGTGTCGCCCTCGCACAACAACACACGGGAGCGACCACGCTCATGGTCAACCTCTCGACCAATCTTTTCGAATTCAAAAAATAAACGCTTATGAATAAACCTGAACCTCGGATAATCATCGCCGTCGACGGCTTCTCGTCGTGTGGGAAAAGTACGATGGCGAAAGCTCTTGCCCGGAACATAGGCTACATATATATCGACAGTGGCGCGATGTACCGCGCCGTCACCCTCTACTGCCTCGATCACGGTCTCATCGACGGCGACACGGTCGACACCGATACGCTGAGGTCCCTCATGGACGACATTCAAATCGATTTCCGCCCCGATCCCGAAACGGGTATGACACACACATTTCTAAACGGAATCGACGTAGAGCGTGAAATTCGCTCCATGCGAGTATCCGATAAGGTAAGCCCCGTTAGTGCCATACCTTTCGTGCGCACGGCGATGGTCGCCGCACAGCAAAAAATGGGCGAACGGAAAGGCATCGTCATGGACGGACGCGATATAGGCACGACCGTATTCCCACATGCCGAACTGAAAATATTCGTCACGGCCTCGGCGGAGACCCGGGCACAACGACGCGTCGACGAACTGAGGGCGAAAGGTATCGATGTCGATTTCGACGAAGTGGTCGCCAACATCAACAAACGCGACCTCATCGACCAGACCCGTAAAGAAAGCCCTTTGCGCAAAGCCGAAGATGCCATAGAGCTCGACAATTCCCACATGACAATCGTCGAGCAGGACGCATGGCTCATGACCCGGTACAGAGAAACCGTCGATAAACTTCGATAATCACCCGCAAAGGTAGAAAGGAGACAGGTTATGGCACGCATAGAAATAGACGAACATTCGGGTTTCTGCTTCGGTGTAGTCACGGCTATCCGCAAAGCCGAAGAAGAACTCGACCGCACCGGACGGCTCTACTGCCTCGGCGACATCGTACACAACAGCAACGAGGTGGAACGACTCAAAGCCAAAGGGCTCATCACCATAGACCACGGGCAACTCAAACAGTTGCACGACGTGAAAGTATTGCTGCGAGCCCACGGTGAACCTCCCGAAACCTACCGAATCGCCGCCGAGAACAACATCGAAATCATCGATGCCACCTGCCCCGTCGTGTTGCAACTGCAACGTAAAATCAAAACCGCATACGATTCCAACCCTCCCGGAGAGGCGCAAATCGTTATCTACGGCAAAACCGGACACGCCGAAGTCAACGGACTGGTGGGACAGACCCACGGCAAAGCCGTCGTCATCGAGGGGGACAAAGACCTCGACAAGATAGACCTCCGCAAAAAACTGTTGCTCTATTCCCAGACAACCAAGTCGGTAGAAGGCTTCCGCCACATCGTCGACGAGATAAAACAGCTGAAACCCGACGGACAATTCGAATCGTTCGACACCATCTGTCGGCAAGTCGCCAACCGCATTCCCAATATCAGGGAGTTTGCCCGCCGACACGACCTTATCCTGTTCGTTTGCGGGAAAAAGAGCTCCAACGGACGGGTGCTTTTCGGAGAATGCCTGCAAGTCAATCCCCAATCCCGACTCGTTTCCGACATCAGTGAAATAGACCCCACATGGCTCGAAGGAAAAGAGAGCATAGGTATCTGCGGAGCTACCTCCACCCCCCGCTGGCTCATGACCGAAGTCCAAGAATACATAACCCGGCAGCTCCAATAAACAAAACCGATATTCCCTACCGGCTTTCATCGGCAATGTAACTCTTTTTGTATAAAACTAACTATTACAAACAAGATTTATTCCTATTTTTGCAAAGCAGGAATAAATAAACTTTCGAAAAAAACGGAATTCTGACCATTCCCGCCATGAACAATTAAACAATATAGGTTATGTCGCAAATTAAATGTGTAGGTATTTTAACTTCCGGTGGCGATGCTCCCGGAATGAATGCGGCCATTCGCGCGGTAACCCGTGCAGCCATCTACAACGGATTCGAGGTAAAAGGTATTTATCGAGGTTATAAAGGTTTGATTACGGGAGAAATAACCCCTTTCAAAACGCAAAACGTAAGTAACATCATACAGTTGGGAGGTACGATATTGAAGACAGCCCGCTGTCAAGAATTCAAAACGCCTGAAGGACGAAAAGTCGCTTACGACACGCTCGTCAAAGAAGGCATAGATGCCCTTGTCGTAATCGGAGGAGACGGAACATTGACCGGTGCGCGCATTTTCGCCACCGAATACAACTATCCCATCGTAGGATTGCCGGGAACGATAGACAATGATCTCTATGGAACCGACACCACTATCGGATACGATACGGCGCTGAACACCATTATGGATGCCGTCGATAAAATACGCGATACCGCAACGTCCCACGAAAGACTTTTCTTTATCGAAGTCATGGGTCGCGATGCCGGATTCCTCGCTTTGAACGGAGCCATCGCTACGGGAGCCGAAGCAGCTATTATTCCGGAGATTTCGACCGAAGTGGACCAACTCGAAGAACTCATCAAGAACGGATTCCGCAAATCGAAAAACAGTAGTATCGTGTTGGTAGCCGAAAGCCCCATCACCGGTGGAGCCATGCACTTGGCAGAACGGGTACAGAAAGAGTACCCGCAATACGATGTCCGCGTAACTATTCTGGGACACATTCAACGAGGAGGTTCACCCACGGCTCACGACCGCATTCTGGCCAGCCGCATGGGTTCGGCCGCCATCGATGCCCTGCTCGAAGATCAACGTAATGTCATGATCGGTATCCGCAACAACGAAATAGAATATATTCCTTTCAATAAAGCTATCAAAAACGACAAACCCATAGACCGAGAATTACTCAACACGTTGAGAAAACTCTCGATCTAATCACGGGGAACATAAAATTTCACTACACGGGGCTGCTTGATGGAATAAAATCAAGCAGCTCCGGTTTTATTGGGAAAAGACCGACCTACACCCTCACTCGGTCCAATGGGTCGAGCGACTTGTAAAGCAAGAAAAATTTTGGCTTGGTAGAAATTCAGAAGTGATTTTTATGCAGCTAACTCCTCTCTCCCCTGCCGTGTCCCGTGGCATTACGGGGTGTT
>ENA-UERC01000735-UERC01000735.1-human-gut-metagenome-genome-assembly--contig:-NODE-735-length-22467-cov-6.622063_pt1 | contig 22467 bp, 17 predicted proteins | sample MGYA00242955_ERZ507955 | MGnify/ENA primary metagenome ERZ507955 (study PRJEB26167, sample SAMN06115394) | human gut metagenome | host: Homo sapiens | place: China:Hubei | collected 2016-04-27 | study... | reverse complement strand
CAAAAAACAGGTCCGCATCTGCGGACCTGTTTTTTTTGCGAAAAACCGGCCCCCTGCCTTCATTTCCGGAAGGCAGGGGGCGATATATTCACGCAAATGTCAGTTCTGTCCGCACGCAGACCTCCCGGATCCTGGCCTGCAGCCGCTTCAGATCCTCAAAGGTCTCCGGCTTTTTCCCCGGGTCCCGCAGCAGGGCTGCCGGATGATACAGGGCCATCATCTGCATGCCGTCCTTTTCAAAGAACTGCCCGTGCTCCTGGGTGATCTTGAAGTCCGGCTTGATGATCTCCGCCGCGCTGATGCGGCCCAGGCACACCAGGATTTTCGGCTGCATCAGCTCCAGCTGCCGCCGCAGATACCCGCTGCACGCGTCCTTTTCCGTGTTCAGGGGGTCCCGGTTCTGGGGCGGGCGGCACTTGACGCTGTTGGTGATATAGATCTGCTGCCGCCGCAGGCCGATCATGGCCAGCATATCGTCCAGCAGCTTCCCGGCGGCCCCCACAAAAGGCTCGCCCTGCCGGTCCTCGCTGGCTCCCGGGGCCTCGCCCACCAGCAGCACCTCCGCCCTGGGGTCTCCCACGCCGAACACCACGTTGGTCCGGGTATCCGCCAGGCCGCAGGCCCGGCAGCTCATGCACTGCTGCCGCAGCTGCTCCCACTGATCCATATCTTTCCTCCTTCCCCGCGTATCACAGCCCCGCCCCCGGGACAAAATGAGAGCGAAGGGGGGTGCGGCTGTGTATTGGCTGTGGCTGTTTTGTCTGTATAGCTTTCTGGGCTACCTGCTGGAGAAGGCGTTTGCCGCCGCCACCGGCTCCCGGCATCAGGTGCGCAAGTGCTTTCTGCTGCTGCCCCTGTGCCCGGTGTACGGCCTGGCCATGCTGGCGGTGCTGCACCTGCCTGCCGATCTGCGCCGGGGGTTTTTCCGCCTGGCCTTTTACGGCGGCCTCACGGCCACCGCCGTGGAATACGCCGTCCACTTTCTCTATGACAAGCTCCTGGGCGTCATGTTCTGGGATTACGGCAGCACCCACATGGACCTGAACCGCCGGATCTGCATGCCCTTTGCCGTGATCTGGGGCCTGCTGACGGCCTTCTCCGTCCGATATGTTCAGCCCCTGCTGCACCCCATCGCCGCCAACGTCCCGCCCTGGGCGGGACTGACGCTGCTGCTCCTGCTGGTGGCGGACAGCTTCTTCTCCGTCCGCCTGCTGCGCCGGACCCGCAACGTTGACCTGCTGGGCATCCCCAATCTGCTGGCGGCCTTGCGTTAGCCCAGCACCCGGGCCATCCAGGCCCGGATGTCGCCGTACACCGTGTCCTGCATGGCGGCCTCGTTGAGGATCTCGTGCCGCAGCCCGGGATACAGCTTCAGGGTCACATCCTTGATGCCTGCCCGCTTGAAGGCGTCGTGGGTCCGCCGGACCCCCGCGCCCATGTCGCCCACCGGGTCGCTCTGCCCGGCGATCAGCAGGATGGGCGCGTCCTTGTCCATTTTATCGATATTCCGGGGCGTCTGGTTGAACCGCAGCCCCCGCAGCATCTGCCGGAACAGGCCCACCGTGGCCTCCGCCCCGCACATGGGGTCCGCCATGTACCGGTCCACGTTGTCCGTGTCGGCGGACAGCCAGTCGTTGGGGGTCCGGGGCTTGTCGCCGAAGGCCTTGTTATAGGCCCCGAAGGCCATGTTGGTCACCAGCTTGCTGACGGCGTCCGGCCCCTTGAGCCCGGACAGAATTCCCGCCAGCAGCAGGCCGCCCCGGACGGTCATCTCCGGCTGCCAGCCGGTGCCCATGATAATGGCCGCGTCCACGGTGCCGGGATAGCGGATCAGATACGTCCGGGACAGGAACGACCCCATGCTGTGGCCCATCAGCAGGATGGGCAGCCGGGGATACTGCTCCCGCAGCCGCTGGTGCAGCAGATGGATATCGTCCACCACCGTCTCCCAGGTGGCCCCGTCGCCGAAATATACCGGCACGGCCCCCTCCGGCAGGGACTTGCCGTGGCCCAGATGGTCATGGCCCGCCACAAGGATGCCCTGCTCATTGAGATACCGGGCGAAGCCGTCGTATCGCAGGATGTGCTCCGCCACGCCGTGGGCGATCTGTAAAACGGCAATGGGCTCCCGGTCCGCCGGGGCCCACTGGGCTCCATGGAGCCGGGTGTGCCCGTCGCTGGAAAGAAAGGTAAATTCCTGGAAATCGGTCATGGTAATTCCGTCCTTCCTGTGCTATAATCATCTATATTATCATACTCTGATACAAAAAGAAAGAGGAGACTTCTATGGGAACGTACATTCTGGCGCTGGACCAGGGAACCACCAGCTCCCGGGCCATCGTGTTCGACCGTCTGGGCGACATTGTGTCCAAGGCCCAGTATCCCTTCCGCCAGCTTTATCCCCAGGCCGGCTGGGTGGAGCATGACCCCATGGAGATCTGGGAGACGGAGCGCAGGGCGGCGGCCCAGGCGGCGGAGGGCCTGGAGGCGGACATTGCCGGCATTGGCGTCACCAACCAGCGGGAGACCACCATTCTCTGGGACAGGACCACCGGCAGGCCCGTGTACAACGCCATCGTGTGGCAGTGCCGCCGCACGGCGGAGCTGTGCGAGGAGCTGAAGCGCCAGGGGCTGGAGGAGCGCATCCAGTCCGCCACCGGCTTGCTGATCGACGCCTACTTCTCCGCCACCAAGATCCGCTGGGTGCTGGATAACGTCCCCGGCGCCCGGGAAAAGGCGGACCGGGGGGACCTGCTGTTCGGCACGGTGGAAACCTGGCTCATCTGGCAGCTGACCGGCTCCCATGTGACGGACTATTCCAACGCCTCCCGCACCATGCTTTTTGATATCCACCGCCTGTGCTGGGATGCGGAGCTGTGCGAGCTGTTGGGCGTCCCTATGTCTATTCTGCCCCTGCCTGTGTCCAATAGTCAGGTGTACGGCCTGGTGAAAAAGGGCATTCCCGGCTTGGAGAAGCTGGCGGGCACGCCGGTGTGCGGCGCGGCGGGGGATCAGCAGGCCGCTCTGTTCGGCCAGACCTGCTTCCGCCCCGGCGAGGCCAAGAATACATACGGCACCGGCTGCTTCACCCTGATGAACGTGGGCGAAAAGCCCGTCCGCAGCCGGGCGGGCCTGGTGACGTCCGTTGCCTGGCAGGTGGAGGGCCGCACGGCGTATGCCCTGGAGGGCAGCGTTTTCAACGGCGGCAGCACCATTCAGTGGCTGCGGGACGAGCTGCACCTCATCGACTCTGCCCCGGAGTGCGACCGCCTGGCGGAGTCCGTGCCGGATTCCGGCGGCGTGGTGGTGGTGCCGGCCTTCACCGGCCTGGGCGCGCCCTATTGGGACATGTACGCCCGGGGGGCCATCCTGGGCATCACCCGGGGCACGGGCCGGGCCCATGTGGCCCGGGCGGTGCTGGAGTGCATCGCCTATCAGGTGACGGACCTGATGCTGGCCATGCGCCAGGACGCCGGCTGCGACATCACCGCCCTGCGGGTGGACGGCGGGGCCAGCGTGTCGGATATCCTCATGCAGCTGCAGGCGGACCTGCTGCGCATCCCCGTGGACCGGCCGGAGATGGTGGAGACCACCGCCTTCGGTGCGGCGGCTCTGGCGGGGCTCAGCTGCGGCGTGTGGAGCGGCCTGGAGGAGCTGACCCGCCTGCGCCGGAGCCAGCGGGTGTTCCTGCCCACGCGGCCCCAGGCGGACTGTGACCGGGATTACCGCCTGTGGAAGCGGGCCGTGTCCCGCGCATCCGACTGGATTGAGCATTGACAAACCTACCGCGTTGGTGTATACTTATCATGATTAATCAGATTCTGAAAGGAGATCATTGCTATGCCGTTTTCTGAAGACCTGACCAAAAAGGCGCAGCAGGTAGCCGGCGCCGCTGCCGAGAAGGCCAAGGACCTGGCCGGAACCGCCACCGAAATGGCCAAAGCCGCCATCGACACCGCCAAGATGAACATGGAGATTCTCTCCGAGCAGCGTGAGATCGAGAAGAACTATCGCGCCATCGGCGAGTGGTTTGTCTCCGAGTTCCAGGGCGAGGTGCCCGATGCCGTGAAGGATGTGGTGGCCGCCGTCAACGCCTCCAAGGAGAAGATCGCCCAGCTGGAGGCCTCCAAGAAGAAGGAGACCGCCCAGGAGGCCGAGCCTGTGGAGGAATCCGACGACGCCAAGACCTGCTCCGTCTGCGGCACCGTGTCCGACAGCAACTTCTGCCCCCACTGCGGCGCCCCCATGGGCAAGTAAGCGAAGGCAAGCTGCCGAAAAGACGTATCCTCAAAAGGCTGTGTATCAAAAAGCCGGACGCGAATGCGTCCGGCTTTTTCAGCGTGTCAAAAAGGGCGCCGCCTTTAACGCACCTCGATGGCCCCCACCGGGCAGCTGTCCGCCGCCTCCTGGGCCGCCAGACGGCATTCCTCCGGCACTGGGCCGCTGATGGCCCGGGCGGGCTCCCCGGGCTCCAGGGTGAACACGTCCGGGCACACCGCCGGACACAATCCGCACTGGATACACGTTTTTGCATGGACCATAGCCTGCATGATTTCCCCGCTCCTTTCCGATGATTTGCCTGTAGTATGCCCCGAAGCGCCGGAATTCATGCCGTCTGCCTTGCCCGGGGCAACAAATCATGCTATACTGACACATATGTGCATATAAGGGAGTGTATTTCCATGTCTGATACCATCGCCGCCATTGCCACCGCCCCGGGCCCGTCGGCTATCGGGGTGGTGCGCCTGTCCGGGCCGGGGACCCGGTCCGCCCTGGACCGGGTGTTCCGCCCGAAAAACGGCCGTCCCATGTCCCGGCAGGAGCCCCGCCGCCTGGTGCTGGGAGACGTGCTGGATCGAGAGGGCCGGGTCATCGACAGCGCCCTGGCGGTGCTGTTTCCCGGCCCCGGCAGCTACACCGGCCAGGACTGCGGCGAGCTCCAGTGTCACGGCAGCCCGGTGGTGCTGGATGCGGCGCTGGACGCCCTGTTTGCCGCCGGAGCCCGCCAGGCCCAGGGCGGCGAGTTCACCCGCCGGGCGTTTCTCAACGGGCGGATGGATTTGCTCCAGGCGGAGGCTGTGGCGGACCTCATCGACGCCGAAACGGCCCAGGCGGCCCACAACGCCGTGGGCCAGCTGGAGGGTGCCCTCAGCCGCACCGTCACGGAGATCTACGACGGCCTCATGGCCATCGTCTCCCGGTTTTACGCCGTGGTGGACTATCCCGACGAGGACATCGGCGACCTCCAGCGGGAGGACATGCTGGATACCCTCCGCCGGTCGGAGGACCGGCTGGAGGAGCTGCTGGCCACGTTTTCCCGGGGAAAGCTGCTGAAGCTGGGGGTTCCCACGGTGATCCTGGGCCGCCCCAACGTGGGCAAGTCCTCCCTGCTCAACGCCCTGCTGGGCTATGACCGGGCTATTGTTACCGACGTGGCGGGCACCACCCGGGACACGGTGGAGGAGAAGGTCCGGGTGGGCCATGTGCTGCTGCGCCTGTGCGACACGGCGGGCATCCGCGACACGGCGGACGCCGTGGAAAAAATCGGCGTGGACCGGGCCCGGGCCGCCGCCCGGCAGGCGTCTCTGGCCCTGCTGGTGCTGGACGGCTCCCGGCCCCTGACGGAGGCCGACCGGGAGGCCATGGCCCTGGCCCGCCAGGTGCCCAATCTGCTGGTGGCGGTGAACAAGGCAGACCTGCCCCGGGCCGTGGACATGGGCCGTCTGGCCGACGATTTCGACAATGTGGTGTCCCTGTCCGCCCGCAGCGGTCAGGGCGTAGACGTTTTGTGCGATGCCATCCAGGCTCTGTACCCCGCCGGGGAGGGCCGCCCGGGGGAGCTGCTGACCAATGCCCGCCAGGCCGACGCCGTGTCCCGGGCACTGGCTGCCGTGCGCAGCGCCCGGGGAGCCCTGTGCACCGGCATGACCCCCGACGTGGTGCTCACCGACGCAGAGACAGCCCTGGAGGCTCTGGGGGAGCTCAACGGAAAGCACATCCGGGACGACCTGATCCAGACGATTTTCTCCCGCTTCTGCGTGGGAAAATGAGCCCGGAGGGAACGCTGTTTTCCGTCCCGGCCTGTCCCGCCTCCGTCCCGGGACAAAACCCGGCCTTTCCCGGGACAAACCGCAGATAATCGGGACGGCCATGACGGACCGCCCGATCCGGTGCCGCGCCTTCCACAGCGCCGGATTGAGCGCCGACGGCTTGCAATTTTCAACAGGCCGTGCTATACTGGTTCCATTGGAACATCCGGGGGAGTTTTTTGCCCGGCGCCGAAAAAGAGCATAGAGGATCGGACGGTCTGTCCCGCACGGGCGGGACAGGCGGAATGGGGTGAAAATCCCCGCGAGTGGGTCACTGTGAAGCCGGCTTGGGCCGGATAAGTCAGATACGCTGGCCGCCCGATCCGGCACCTGCCGTCACCGGGTTTGCCGCGCCGATCCTGCTTATAGGAGGGCCCGCACCCGCACTGCCGCGGCAGTGCGGGCTCTTTTTTTGCTGCGGGAAGGGAAGCTCTGCCGGGAAAAAACAAAATTTTAAGAAAGGGAAGAAATTATGAAGAAAAGAATTCTCTCCATGCTGCTGGCGCTGATCATGGTTCTGGGCCTGATCCCTGTCAACGCCTTCGCGGCAGGCAAAACCGTCTCCCAGTATTTTGACGGGCTGCCTGTGACTGCGGACCCGGGCACCGGCACCACGGCCTGGAAGGTCGGCAGCAAGGATGGCCAGGAGGTCCTGCTTTCCGGCAGCGCCGGAAAGAGCTATTCCACCAGCACCCTGACCCTGACCTTTACGGAGGACAGCCACCTGTCCTTTGCGTACAAGGTCTCCTCCGAGGCCAGGTACGACAAGTGCACCATCCGGCTGGGCGACAAGATTCTCGTCGACGGCGAGAGCGGTGAACAGGACTGGAAGGGCCTGGAGGTGGACGCCAAAAAGGGCGACAAGCTCACCGTGGAATACAAGAAGGACAGCAGCGGCGACAAAAATGACGACTGCGTCTATCTGCGGGGCTTCTCCGCCGGTGAGGCCCTGGTGGTAACCTTCCACGCCAACAACGGCACGGAGGACACCGCCACCCAGAAGATCTTCGGCGGCAAGGGGACCCTGATGGCCAACCCCTTCACCTGCGCCGGCAAGATCTTTGCCGGCTGGGCCACCGCCCCCGACGGAACCGTGCAGTATGAGGACGGCGCGGCCATCACCCTGGACAAGGCTCTGGACCTGTACGCCGTGTGGGCCGACGCCTATACCGTGACCCTGAAAAACGGCCAGGACGTCTATGCAACCATCCTGGTGCCCCAGAACACGGCCATTGGCGGCCGTCTGCCCGCAGATCCCGCCAAGAAGGGCTATACCTTCGGCGGTTGGTTCAGCGGCGAGACGCAGCTGACGGCGGAGACCGTCATCACCGGGGACGTGACCTATGAGGCCCGGTGGACGCCCATCACCTATACCATTGCCTTCGCCGCCAACGGCGGCCAGGGGCAGATGGACGCCGTGACGGCTGCCTATGACCAGGAGCTGACCCTGCCCAAGAGCACCTTCACCTACGCGGGATACAGCTTCCTGGGCTGGGGCAAGTACAACACCTCCTCCTCTGCCAGCTATGCCGACGGGGAGACGGTGAAGAACCTGGCCGACCAGCAGGACAAGACCGTCACCCTGTACGCCGTGTGGCGCGGCCTGCCGGTGAAGGTGACCCTGCACCTGAACTATGACGGCGCGGAGGACATCACCCGCACCGGCGTGGTGGGCAGCAACTATAACTATATCCTGGACGCCGACGGCCGGGTAAAGTTCAGCACCGTGGAGGACCCCCAGCGCACCGGCTATATCTTCGACGGCTGGTACGATGCGGCAGAGGGCGGCAGCGAGATCGCCCTGTCCTATAAGCTCACAGCGGAGGACGCCGAAAACGGCTTCCATATGTACGCCCACTGGACCAAGGGCATCACCGTCCACTTCGACGGCAACGGCTACAAGCAGTCTCTGGCGGACAAGACCGTCACCCCGGACAAGGTCTATTCCAGCCTGCCCTATCTCAGCAAGAGCTACTATCCCGACAACAAGGCCCTGGACGGCTGGTATGTGAAAAACGAGGACGGCTCCTTCGGCGAGGCCGTTACCAAGGACACCGTGTTCACCGGCGACCAGGTGACCCTGATCGCCAAGTGGCGCGACTATCAGTACATCATCAAGTACAACGTCAAGTATTCCGACAAGAGCACCACCACCGGCACCATGGCCGATCAGACCGCGCCCTTCGGCCAGGATGTGACCCTGACCCGCTGCGGCTTCAGCCGGGAGGGCTATGAGTTCGCCGGCTGGGCCGAGAGCTCCTACGGCACCGAGGTGAAGTACCTGGACGGCGCCGTCATCAACCGCCCCTTTGAGGAGGGCGACTATTGGGACGACGGCAGCGAGGACGGCGAGACGTATAACCTCTATGCCATCTGGACGGAGAACAAGTCCCCCGAGCAGAAGGAGGCCGAGGAAAAGCTGGCCGCCGCCGAGGAAGCCATCTCCGGCACCTATAACCCCAAGTACGGCACCGATACCAACGCTCTGACCATGATCCGGGCCAAGCTGACGGCAGCCGGCATCACGGACATCACCGTCGCCATGAAGGAGGCCGCCTACAGCAGCTGGAACTATGTGGGCATCGCTGCCGACGGCACCATCCAGTATAAGTGGAATGAGAAGGGCTCTACCCCTGCCGCCTCCGGCACCGTGCGCCCCACCCTGGTGCTGACATACAAGGACACCGCCTATACCAAGGACAGTGACCAGTGCCTGTTCAACATTCCTCTGGACGAGGAGAAGGCCATGGCCGCTCTGAACACCGTGGCGGACCGCATCACCCCGCCTGAGACGGTGGAGAGCGCCTCCGACCTGACCAGCCTGCCCAAGTATCCCCTGAAGGCCGGCGTGGACGAGGGCACCGTGGACTACAATGACGGCGGCAGCCAGGAGCTGTGGACCACCGCCTCCTGGACCTCCGGCAACAGGGCCATCCTGTCTGTTACGGAGTCCAACTCCGCCATCTTTGCCCCCTACAAGGCCACCGTCACCATGCCCAGGAATGACACCACCGTCACGCTGACCCTGAAGCTGGTGTACAACGGTCGGGAGGACCTGACCGTTACCAAGGTCTATACCATCCTCTTTAAGGGCACCGACAGCCCCCGGCCCGTGGATTATCAGGCCCTGCTGGAGACTACCCTGCGGGAGACCGGCCTGACCAATCCCCGCAACGGCGCGGCCATCAACACCGGCAGCGTCACCTCGGATATCCAGTTCCCCACCACCACTGATTTCCGCACCTATGCAGCCCGGGACTATCACCAGGATTTCGACGGCAAGTATACCCCCATTCTGCTGTGCACCAGCGATGAGAATGTGGTGGTGTCCGCCGATCCCACCATGGTCAATGTGGCCCGGATGCTGACGTATCAGCCGCTGCCCGGCCAGGGAGCCAAGACCGTCACCGTCACGGTGAAGATTCTGGACCGCCCCAGCGGCTCCGGCAGGGATTACGGCTCTATGCCGGTGCTGGCCAGCAAGGACATCGTCCTCACCGTTCAGCCCATGCAGCAGAGCGATCTGGACGCCGCCTTTGCCTTTATGAAGAAGGTGTGCACCGAGGACGTGTACTGGGAGGGCATCCGCAGCGCCAACACGGACCGCGGCAATGTCACCGGCGATATGCAGTCCTTCATTGAGATCGTCCCCGACGGCGACGGCTACCGGTTCATCCGGAACATGAACGACTACAACATGTGCGGCGTCAAGGCCGACGATATCCCCGGCTGGTACGCGGCCCAGAAGTACCGCTGCTTCCGCTCCAGCAACAGCTCCGTGGTGGCCCACGAGACCCTGCTGGTGACCCAGCCCCAGTACAACACCCGCGTCACCGTCGACAGCGTCCTGACCTACACGGAATACGCCAAGTATTACGAAAAGTTCCGGAATGACCCCGCCTATGCGGAGTTTGCCAGGTTCTATCAGCAGCCCATCTCCACCACTGTCACCGTTGCCGGACGGGACGGCGAGGACCCCGATCTCCTGCCCTTCGACGTGACGCTGAATGTGGAGGGCAGCGGTATAGAGCCTGCGTTCCAGAATCTGACCGGGGCCAGCTATCGCTGCGCCAGGACCGACAACCGCACTGCGGCAGACGTGCTGTTTGCGCTGCTGAGCCAGAACAAGTATGACTATCAGGGCAGCGGCTATTATGTTACCGGCATCACCGATCCCAACGGCGTGACCCTGTCCTCCGGCGACAAGCGCTTCGGCAGCTGGTCCGGGTGGCTGTTTACCGTAAACGGGGAGATGCCCATTCTGCGCTATGAAAACGGCGAGCCCATCTATGCCACTCTGGACAGCTACTATGTGAAGAAGGACGATGTGATCCGTCTGTACTATGTGGCCTGCCCCACCGCCGACGGACATCACATCTGGAATGACGGCGAGGTCACCAAGGCGGCTGCCTGCACCGAGGACGGCGAGATGACCTACACCTGCACCATGTGCGGCGACCAGAAGACGGAGGTGATTCCCGCCACCGGCCACGCCTGGGGCCAGCCCGTGTGGAGCTGGAACGGAGTGGAGAGCGCCGCTGCGACCTTCATCTGCACCAATGATTCCTCTCACGTTGAGGTGAAGAACGCCGTGATCACCAACGAGATCACCACGCCTGCCACCTGCACCACGGACGGTGTCCGCACCTACACGGCTGCTGTGACCTTTGAGCAAAAGACCTATACCGCCGTCAAGACGGAGGTGATCCCCGCTACCGGCCACGATACCCAGGTTGTGGGCGCTGTGGCTGCTACCTGCACCCAGGACGGCTACACCGGCGATGAGGTGTGCAAGACCTGCGGCGAGACCGTGAAGAAGGGCGAGGTCATCCCCGCCACCGGCCACGACTATAAGGACGGCAAGTGCACCGTCTGCGGCGCGGCGGACCCGGATTACCGGCCTGAGCAGCCGGAGAATCCCAGCCAGCCCGAAAAGCCGGAGCAGCCGGAGAATCCCGGCGTCAAGACCGGCGACAGCGGCGTGCTGCTGTACATGGGCCTGATGACCGTGTGCGCCCTGGGCGCATGCCTGACGCTGCGGCGCAGAAAGACCCGCTGATAACTCTCTTTTTCACAGACATCCGGGGGGCCATTCAGGCACCCCCGGATGCCTCTATTGGCGCAGTATGTCTGTTGTGCGGAAGCAGTCACAGGTATTTATCCCGATATTCGCTGCGTGTGCTGCCGACGCAGGCGAGGAAAATCCGAGATAGGACCCGATAGCGGTCAAAGATTTATCCGAATAGCGGAGGAGGCGTTTTGCTTCCTCCGTTTTTTCCGTCAGGCTCTCGCCCGTCTCCTCCCCGCAATAAAATCCTCTGTTACAGACCTGCGGTTTGAGCAGAAAAAAGCGAGTGTCCTCACAGCTTTTCAAATGCTGTAAGACCACTCGCTGTGGTACGGGTAGTGGGACTCGAACCCACACGCCTCGCGGCACAGGAACCTAAATCCTGCGTGTCAACCAATTCCACCATACCCGCATGCACCGCAAATTATACCACACCCCGCCGACGGGGGCAAGGGGTCCGCAGCAAATCCCGGCGGTACTTGCAAAATTCCCTGTCATGCGCTACACTGTACCCAAACCCAACGCAAAGGAGATACGCTATGTTTCAGGGATACAGCCAGGAGACCGTGGATTTCATGTGGGGCATCCGCTTCAACAACGAACGCGGCTGGTTCCTGGCCCATAAGGACGATTACCAGCAGCACCTGCTGGACCCCACCCGTGAGCTGGGCCAGGCCGTGTACGACGGTCTGGCGGCAGCGCTGCCCCATGAGCCGCTGATCCTGAAGGTCAGCCGCATTTACCGGGACGCCCGGCGGCTCCACGGCCAGGGACCCTACAAGGACCACCTGTGGTTCTGCGTCCGCACCGGGGACCAGGACTGGACGGGCCGCCCGGCCTTCTATTTTGAGATCGCCCCGGACTATTACAGCTATGGCATGGGCTTCTGGGCCGCTTCCGCTGCCACCATGACCCGCTATCGCCAGCAGATCGACCGGGACCCCAAGACCCTGGAGAAGCTGGTGCGCCAATTTGACCGCCAGCAGGTCTTTCAGCTGACGGGACCGGACTATGTCCGCAGCAAGGGCCAGGTCAGCGACCTGCTGCGCCCCTGGTACCAGAAGAAATCCCTGACCCTGGCCCATGAGGTCCCCCTGGACGAGAGCCTCTACTCGCCGGCTTTCGCCGCCCGGGTCACGGAGGACCTGAAAACCCTCCTGCCCTTTTACCGGTATTTTGCTGCCCTCTGCGCCGCGGCGGAGTAAGCCTGAAGCTGCGAGGCAATCCAAATCTCTTTTTGACAATTTGACAAGCGTAAGGCGGCGCCCGCAGGCGCCGCCTTGCTTTTTTATCGCGTCACGAGGCAGCCGCTTCGCTTACCACGCTGCCGGAGCTGTCCAGCACCACCCGGACGGTGCCGCCGTGCAGCTGGTCCTCCGGGATAAACACCCGGCCGCACTCCTGGCCGCCCGCCCCAAAGATGCCCCAGATCCCCTGGAATCCAGGCTGATCCGCAACTCCTGTCAGAGCTTCCAGGTTGGTAATCGTCATGCTGTACTGCTTTCCGTATACCAGGGGCGTTATGTCGTCCACCTTTATGGACGGCTCGGTGAAGCCACCACTGAAAAAGTAACGTTTTCCATCCTCGTCTGTGGCCAGCCGGAAGTTCACCTCCGGCAAATCCCCCTGATACTCCGATTTCAGCACCAGGTCAAACGAGCCGTCAAAAAGCGCAGGCTCCGAATCGGGCTCGGGAGACGGATCCGGCTGGACCTGCGCCTGCTTCCCGCATCCTGCCAGCAGTGCCAGCAGGGTCAGAACCGCCAGGCACACCGTCCAAACACGTTTTGCTTTCATTGCTCCTTCCTCCATTGATATTAATATATTACGTTGTAAATCGGAAGAGTGATTGTCCTCGTAATGGTTTCGATGGGTCCGCGAAGATAATACGTCGTTCCAACGGACATTCCGCTACTAAGCCAAGCCTCATTCATGCTGGCAGTAATTGTAATTGCCCTGCTTGTTTCCAATTGAGAAATGTGTGTAATACGGAACCTCGCTCCAGAACTGATAATCTCACCCCTGGGGGTACTGGAACCACTCCCCCACACATAAAGTCCGCTGGGTAGAGCGCATGTGGGACTGATTTTAATGCTCGCAAAAGATTCGTATTTTTTCCCTCCGACAGTTACGGTTTTCATGGACAAAACGGCGGTATATGTTATGGTTACATTCTCTTTATATGCACCTTGTGTCGTTGCGGTTACCTGATATGTTCTGTCAAAGGTTGCCGCCATGGTATCGTTGTAATTGCTGCCAACAGAGGCGAACGCCGCTTCAGCTACAGCGTCTGTCGTCTGCATTTCCTCAACATCTAGGCTATAGACTTCCTCATTGCAAAGTGTAAACTGTGGATCATTGTCAAATGCTTCGATAATGTCTTGCGGAGATACATTTTTCACATAAAAACCGTCAAATTCCTCAAGATAGGTGACCGACGGCTGGTCGGCCTGCTCTCGGATCGCCGCGAAGGTCGGGATAATCAAGGTAGTGGACATCAACACTGCCATCAGCAGGCAGCAGAGGGGACGCGCTATTCTTTTCATTATAGGTTCTCCTTTCCGTCTCTATTAGGGCTTCTTGATCTCCTGCTATATCAAAACCGATATATCGGTTGTCGGTTACTATTATATCAAAAAAAACAACTTTGTCAATAGGAATAATCATATTTTCGTTTCTTATTTATTCACATTATATAAATATGCATGACGCAGCGTTTCTTTTACAAAAGCTTTACTTGACGCGGGCCGGCGGGCCTGGTATAATACCTTCAATTGATACCACCGTGAGGGAGTAATTCCACCCCGGCTTCGGGGTTAGGCAGCTTCGTCAGAACGGCGCGCCCGCGCCCGGACTGCTTTGAAAGAATGAGACTCATGCATAGGCTTTGGCCTGTGCATGAGTTTTTTTATTTCCCTGGGTGGGCAGAATCATTAAGAGGAGTGATCGTATGCACAAGGAATATGCCCAGACCGCCGATCAGGTCCTGTCGGACCTGCAAAGCGGACCGGAGGGCCTGTCCGCCGCCCAGGCGGAGGGCCGTCTGGCGGAATACGGCCCTAACCGCCTGCGGGAGGCCCCCAAGGCCACCCTGCTCCAGCGGTTTCTGCAGCAGCTGCGGGACCCCATGCTGCTGATCCTGATGGCCGCCGCCGCTGTATCCGCCGTCACCAACTACCTGTCCCATGAGCCCTTCACCGAGGTGCTCATCATCCTGGCGGTGGTGCTGCTGAACGCCGTCCTGGGCGTTATCCAGGAGAGCAAGGCGGAGGCCGCCATCGAGGCCCTGCAAACCATGACCGCCGCCACCAGCAAGGTCCTCCGGGACGGCGCCGTGGCGGAGCTGGAGAGCAGCCGCCTGGTGCCCGGCGACGTGGTGCTGCTGGAGGCCGGAGACGCCGTCCCCGCCGACGGGCGGCTGCTGGCCTGCGCCTCCCTGCAAATTGAGGAGGCCGCCCTCACCGGCGAAAGCGTCCCCTCCGCCAAGTCCACGGATCCCCTTACCGGCGACGTGCCCCTGGGGGATCGCCGGAACATGGCCTACATGGGCTCCACCGTTTCCTATGGCCGGGGCCGCATGGTGGTCACCGCCACCGGAATGGACACGGAGATGGGCAAGATCGCCGGTGTCCTGGCCCGGACGGAGCAGGAGGAGACGCCGCTGCAAAAGAAGCTGACCCAGCTGGGCAAGACGCTGTCCTGGCTGGTGCTGGGCATCTGCGTGTTCATTTTCGTGTTTGACCTGCTGGTGGCCGGGGACTTCTCCCTGTCCGGCATCCTGAAGACCTTCATGGTGGCGGTGTCCCTGGCGGTGGCCGCCATTCCCGAGGGCCTGGCCACGGTGGTAACGGTGGTGCTGAGCATCGGCGTCACCCGCATGAGCCGGCGCAATGCCGTGATCCGCCGCCTGACGGCGGTGGAGACGCTGGGCTGCACCCAGGTGATCTGTTCCGACAAGACCGGCACCCTGACCCAGAACAAAATGACCGTGGTGGACCACACCGGCGACGCCGGGCAGCTGGCTGCCGCCATGGCTCTGTGCAGCGACGCGGTGCAGAACCCCGACGGCACGGTCCGGGGCGAGCCCACCGAGGCCGCCCTGGTATCCTTCGCCGCCCAATGCGGCCTGCCCAAGCCCCGCCTGGAGCAGGACAGCCCCCGCATCGGCGAGGCCCCCTTTGACTCCGGCCGCAAGATGATGTCCACCCTGCACAGCACCCCCGATGGGGTGGTGCAGTATACCAAGGGTGCGCCGGATCAGGTGCTGGCCCGCTGCACCCACTATTGGGAGGGCGGACAGGCCCTGCCTATGACGGAGGAGCGCCGCCAGGCCATCCTGGCCGATAACCACCGCATGGCCGCCCAAGCCCTGCGGGTGCTGGCCGCCGCCAGCCGCCCCTGGCCCCACGGCGCGCCGGAGGATCAGTCCCCTGCGCACTTAGAGCAGGCCCTCTGCTTCATCGGCCTTACCGGCATGATCGACCCGGTGCGGCCCCAGGTGAAGCCCGCCATTGAGGAGTGCCGCCAGGCGGGCATCCGTCCGGTGATGATCACCGGCGACCACCAGGACACCGCCGTGGCCATCGCCCGCCAGCTGGGCATTCTCTCCGACCCCTCCCAGGCCATCACCGGCGCGGCGCTGGATGCCCTCAGCGATGAGGAGCTTACTCAAAACGTGGACCGCTACAGCGTCTATGCCCGGGTCCAGCCGGAGCACAAGGTCCGCATCGTCAGCGCCTGGCGCCGACGGGGCGCTGTCACCGCCATGACCGGCGACGGCGTCAACGACGCCCCGTCCATCAAGTCCGCCGATATCGGCATCGGCATGGGCATCACCGGCACCGACGTCACCAAAAACGTGGCGGACATGGTCCTCTCCGACGACAACTTCGCCACCATCGTGGGCGCCGTGGCCGAGGGCCGCCGGATTTACGACAACATCCGCAAGGCCATCGGCTTCCTGCTGGCCAGCAACATGAGCGAGGTGCTGGGGGTGTTCTTCTCCGCCCTGCTGGGCTTCACCCTCCTCAACCCCGTCCATCTGCTGTTCATCAACCTCATCACCGACTGCTTCCCGGCCCTGGCCCTGGGCATGGAGCGCCCGGAGCCGGACATCATGCACCGCCCGCCCCGCTCCGCCAAGGACGGCATCTTCTCCGGCGGCCTGGGCTTCGACATCGCCTATCAGGGCATCCTCATCACCGTCATCACCATGGCCTCCTACATCATCGGCCACTGCATGGAGGCGGGATGCTTTGAAATGCCTCGGGGCGTCTCCCCCCACGGCATGACCATGGCCTTTTTGACCATGAGCATGTGCGAGATTTTCCACAGCTTCAATATGCGCTCCCAGCGGCGCAGTGTGTTCACCCTCCGGGGCCACAACCGGGTCCTCTGGGCCGCTATGCTGGGCTCCCTGGTGCTGACCACCGTGGTGCTGGAGGTAGTGCCCATCGCCAACGCCTTCGGCTTCACCCCCGTCAGCTGGACGGAGTACGGCATTGCCCTGGCCCTGGCGGTGCTGGTGATCCCCATTGTGGAGCTGGTGAAGCTCATCCAGCGCAGACTGGGCAAGTAAACAAAACCGGCTCCGGCGCGTCGCGCCGGAGCCGGTTTTCACATTCCAACAATTATCCCTGCCGCTCCAGGCAGGTCTGATAGGTATCCCACAGGTCGTCGTTCATCTCGAACACCGTGCGCCCCAGGCGCACGCCCTTGGCCGTCCGGCTGTGCAGGCACACGGCGCACAGCTCGTCCTCCTGGCTGCACCGGCCATAGGCCAGCAGCGTCCTGGGGTCCTTCCGGGCCCACTGGCCCAGGGTCACCGTCTCCCCGCAGTAGGGGCACTGCACCTCCGTCATGGCCGGGTCCTCCTGGCCCTGGGCCAGGGAGGCATACACCCGCCCCTGCACCAGTCCGGCTGCCCGGTCCTGGGGATACTGCACATACCGCAGGCCGTATTCGTCCATGCACCCGTCCAGGTCCATCCTTCCGCAGATCTGCACGGTGTTCCGTGCATCGTTCAGGGCATCGTGGGCCCGGTCCGGCGTCAGGTGCAGCAGCTCCATAGCCCGCTCCAGGGAGCATTGCCGGTCGTCCCGCATGATCTCGTGGCCGAAGATCCGCTGCAAATCGTAGCAGCACGGCATTTCCGCATCCATTCCGTGCATCAGCAGGTTGTCCATCAGCACCGGAATGTCGTCCGGTCCCCAGGTACACAGACAGCAATTCTCCCCGCACCAGCGGGTAAAATCTGCATAGGCCCGGGGAAATTCCGGAGCATTTTCCAGGTCCTGGGCGCGTATCTTTGTCAGACGCACCACATCCCCGTTCATGTGCGGGTAAAACCGGGGGCGGATAAACGTCTTGAAGCTGCCGGTTTCCCGGAACTGCTCATCCAGCCGCAGGGCCCCGATCTCGATGATCTCCGAGTCGAAGAAAAACGGCTCCCGGATGGTGCTGTCCCGGTCCAGAGGCTGGTTCCACTCCAGGTCCAGGACGATATACGAAAATTCAGCCATTTCTGGCAGCTTCAATGGCCTTGCCCTTGCGTTCAGCCTCCTGGTACTGCTCATCAGCCTGATGGATGGCATCTGCCACCAACTGATCCACCACGGACTTCAGGTCCATCTCCAGCACCCGGTCGATGACCTGCTGCTGCTTCTCCTCCGCCACGCCGTAGATGGTCATGCTGCAGGACAGGAACCGGCGCAGCTTCTGCTCCATGGTGAAATTCCGGTCGCACTTCCGGGCCATAAAGCTGCGCACCATGCCGGAGGTAGCCAGCTCCAGCTCATAGAAATCCTGCCGGGTATACTGGGGATGCGTCGCACTGAACAGCTCCACCAGCTTATCCGTTACCATCTGATGGATGTAGTTAGCTGTGGCAGCATAGGAATAAGCGGAGACATACAGCTCCCGCAGGGCCTCGGACTTCTCGGCGATATACATCTGGATCGACGGCTCCACGGCGTAAAACATTTCAGGCTCATAGCCCTCGCCCAGCAGCCGATCGGTAATGGCAAACTGCTTTTCATACATCCACTTGGTCAGCTTTAGCAGCAGTGCCTCCTTGTTGGCAAATACCGCAAAAAATGCAGATGACGACATACCGGCTGCCTGCGCTATGGCTACGGTAGTCGTCTGCTCATACCCGTTTTCCAAAAACAGTTTGATGGCCGCATAGATCATCCGGCTTTCCCGCTCGGCGATCTTGGGCTGTGCTCCTCTCGGCATAGTGTCCTCCTTCATGTCGGTTGGTGTTTGTTTCCGTCCTGCTATTGTATATTATTTATGCGCATATACTGTATTGAGGTTAGGGCTGTTCCCTACTCAGTTAGTATTTTAACACACCTCTTTCTGTTTTTCAATGGACGACATAAAATTTTTATAAATTCTTTTTTTATAACATATTGTGCGATTTTATCTTGATGCAGCCATATATTGTGGCATGTATGCCATCCGCCTGTCCTTCGCACGTGCACAGCCCGTTCAATTATGTCTGCTTATCGAAAAATAGAGCAACAACCACCGATTCCAATGGATGGAATCGGTGGTTGTATATACATGTGACTATGCAGCCGCTTTCCGGCTATTTACTTGATGATCTCGCCGGCGGCCTCCTTGGCCCGGATCTCCTTCATGGCGTCCTTGTGGCTCAGGTTCACGCGGCCCTTCTCATCGATCTCGGTGACCTTGACCCACATCATGTCGCCCACCTTGCAGGCGTCCTCCACCTTCTCGATGCGCTTGTCGGCCAGCTTGGAGATGTGAACCAGGCCGTCCTTGCCGGGAGCCAGCTCCACGAAGGCGCCGAAGGTCATCAGACGCACCACGCGGCCGTAGTACAGCTGGCCCACCTCGGGCACGAACACGATGTCGTCGATGCACTTCTTGGCGATGGCGCAGCTGTCGGCGTCGGGGGAGGCAATGTGGATGGTGCCGTCGTCGTCGATGTCGATCTTGGCGCCGGACTCGGCCACGATCTTCTGGATGACGCTGCCGCCCTTGCCGATGACCTCCCGGATCTTGTCGGGGTCAATGTGCATGGTGATCATCTTGGGGGCGTACTTGCTGACCTCGGGCCGGGGCTCGGCGATACAGGGCAGCATGATCTGGTCCAGGATCTGGCACCGGGCATCGTAGGTGATGTCCAGAGCATTCTTGATGATCTCCATGGTCAGGCCGTCGTTCTTCAGGTCCATCTGGATGGCGGTGATGCCCTTCTTGGTGCCGGCCACCTTAAAGTCCATCTCGCCGTGGAAGTCCTCCACGCCCTGAATGTCGATGAAGGTGGTGAAGGAGCCGTCGTCGTCCTGGATCAGGCCGCAGGAGATACCGGCCACCGGGGCGGAAATGGGCACACCGGCGTCCATCAGGGCCAGGGTGCTGCCGCAGATGGAGCCCTGGGAGGTGGAGCCGTTGGAGGACACCACCTCAGACACCACCCGGATGGCATAGGGGAACTCCTCCACCGGGGGGATCACCGGCAGCAGGGCCCGCTCTGCCAGAGCACCGTGGCCGATCTCCCGGCGGCCGGGGCTGCGGGCCGGCTTGGCCTCGCCCACGGAGTAGCCGGGGAAGTTATAGTGGTGCATATACCGCTTCTCGGTTTCCTCCCAGATGGTGTCCAGCTTCTGGTTGGCGGACAGGGTATCCAGGGTGGCCACGCTCAGCACCTGGGTCTGACCCCGGGTAAACAGGCCGGAGCCGTGGACCCGGGGCAGCACGCCCACCTCGGCGGCCAGGGGCCGGATCTCGTTTCTCTGGCGGCCATCCACCCGGTGGCCCTCCAGCAGCCAGGCCTTGACGATCTTCTTCTGGAACTTATAGGTGATCTCCTCCAGATACTTATCCATCTCGGGATAGTCCTCCAGGAACAGCTGGTGCCACTTTTCGATGAGCTGGTTCCAGCGGGCCTCGCGAACGTTCTTATCGTCGGTATCCATGGCGGCCTTGGCCTCGTCCATGGTGGCGTTCACGATCTTCTCAAACAGTTCATCGTCAAAGTCGGCGTGGGGATAGTCAAACTTGGGCTTGCCGATCTCGGAGACCATCTGGTTGATCAGGGCCACCTGCTTCTGATTTTCCTCGTGGGCCATGCGGATGGCCTCGAACATCACGTCGTTGGGCACCTGGTTGGCGCCGGCCTCGATCATGACCACCTTCTTGCCGGTGGACACAACGGTCACGTCCAGATCGCTGACCTTGCGCTGCTCGCTGGTGGGATTGAACACCAGCTTGCCGTCCACCAGACCCACCTTCAGGGCGCCCACGGGGCCGTTCCAGGGAATGTCGGAAATGGCCAGGGCGGCGGAGGTGCCGATGAGGCCGCAGATCTCGGGGGAGCAGTCGTGGTCCACGCTCATAACGGTGCACATCACGGACACGTCGTTGCGGAAGTCGTGAGGGAACAGGGGGCGGATGGGGCGATCGATGACGCGGGAGGTCAGAACGCCCTTCTCGCCGGGGCGGCCCTCCCGGCGGTTGAAGCTGCCGGGAATGCGGCCCACGGCATACAGCTTTTCCTCGAAGTCCACGCTCAGGGGGAAGAAGTCGATGCCGTCCCGGGGACGGGCGGCGGCGGTGACGCAGCACAGCACACTGGTCTCGCCATAGGTGACCATAACGGCGGCGTTGGCCAGCTCCGCCAGCTTTCCGACCTCCAGGGTCAGGGGGCGGCCCGCCAGGTCCATGGTGTACTTGTGGTAGTGGGGGAACTGCCGGTGGGTAATGATGGTAGACATGGTTTGGCTCCTTTTCATTTGAATTTTCCGCATGGGAGCCGGGGCCGTTTAGCACTTGAAAAAGTGCCGGAAAATACCCGGATTCCGGCATTTTTTCAACTGCTAAAGGCTTTGATCGGCTCCGCACACGGGCAGGGATGGTGTGAAAGAAGGGTGGTGCGCACGGGGCACACCACCCTGTCTTCAGCTTACTTACGCAGACCCAGCTTGGCGATCAGGGCACGATAACGCTCGATGTCCTTCTTGGCCAGATAGTCCAGCAGACGACGGCGCTTACCGATCATCATCTGCATGCCGCGGCGGCTGTGAAAGTCATGGGGATGAACCTTCAGGTGCGCGGTGAGCTGGTTGATGCGCTCGGTAAGGATGGCGACCTGGACCTCGGGGGAACCGGTGTCGGTCTCGTGGGTGCGGTTGGCCTCGATGATGGAGGTCTTCTGATCTTTCAGCATCATAGTTGTGTTTCCACCTTTCTTTTTTGTGCGCCCACATCCTGAGTGCCGGGACAGGCAGAGCATCCGCGGGACTAAGGCAAGGGGCATGGCACGCACAGCAGCGTACTCTGATACGATATCACAAACGGGGACGTTTGTAAAGAAAAACTTTCCGTTTACCGGGCACGCTTTTTCCGCAGAACCCAGGCACTGCCGGTCAGGGCCAGCAGCATCAGGCCCATGTACAGCAGCACGCCGCTGTCGCCGGTCTTGACGCCGGGATTTGCCGGCTGCTCCGGCTTTTCGGGCTGGCCGGGATTCTCCGGCTGCTCAGGCCGGTAATCCGGGTCCGCCGCGCCGCAGACGGTGCACTTGCCGTCCTTATAGTCATAGGGGGCGGTCAGATCGTCAGATACGTCACCATATATCTTCAGGAGAGAAACGTAGGAGTCCAGGCCCAGGAAGGAGGTCTGGCCGTCGGTGTAGGTGATCTTCTCGTCGCCCAGCAGCACGTAGTTGGCGTAGATCTCCTGACCCTCCACGCTGGCGATGGACAGGTTGGCGGGGTACACGGAGGGGGCGGCCACCACGCTGTTGTCGGGGTCCCCGGCGAGGGGAGCGTCGGTACCGTAGCTGTTCATATAGCTGGAGGAGGTCTCGTTGCCGGCGGCAGTGATGACCATAATGCCGGCGTCATCCAGCTTGATGTCGTCGATCATATTCTCGATGGCGGCCTGATTGAGGCTGCACCGCAGGCGGCTGCCGTCCTTGTTGATGCGGATGAATTCATCCCGCGCCAGCACATTCAGGTGGTGGGACACGGTGCCCTGGGAAATGCCCAGCTCCCGGGCCAGCTCCTGGCCGCTGCGCTCCTGCTCCTTCAGCAGCTTCAGCATGTCCAGGCGGCTTTTGTCGCCCAGGGTCTTGAAGCAGCCCAGCAAGTGCTCATCGTTGGCGGCGTACTTCTCCGTCAGGCGCAGGATGGTCCAGTAAAAAACACCCACAATGGCGGTGATACGGGTCTCGTTGGTGATGAGCCGCAGAGAGTTGAAGGGCATCATGAGCGAGAGCATCAAGGGCATCAGTCAGGTTTATGATGCGATGAATCAAGGCATCCGCCTCCTGTCGCC
>ENA-UERC01000732-UERC01000732.1-human-gut-metagenome-genome-assembly--contig:-NODE-732-length-22543-cov-8.208582_pt1 | contig 22543 bp, 12 predicted proteins | sample MGYA00242955_ERZ507955 | MGnify/ENA primary metagenome ERZ507955 (study PRJEB26167, sample SAMN06115394) | human gut metagenome | host: Homo sapiens | place: China:Hubei | collected 2016-04-27 | study... | reverse complement strand
GAACACCCTGGAACTTTTGCCAGGATGCCCTGCTGTTCCGTCACCGGAACAGTCTTTAACAATTCTCTTATAAAATATCGTGCCCCCAATGTTATATGATGCATTGAGGTCATCAAAGGCATAAGGAACAACTGGATTATCCTTTGTCTTGTGAATCATGGATTCCACGTAAGTCTTCCTTTCCAGTTCCTTCGGTATGGCAACAATCTCCGTCCAGCGGTCCATGCATACAGAGATAAGGTAATCCACAGCTCAACGGTACAAACGGACAGTATCATCAAAGATATGGTTGTAATGTTTAATTTTCCGCTTATACATTGTATGGATTACCATGAACAACTCCTGTATGATTATTTTTTCTTCTGGAACTCGATCTACGCTTTCACCTGGTAAATCAATGCTGCCAGTGCGTTGAAATCCGTCTCTCCCTCTTACTGTTTCTCCGTTCCGTTTCCCGTCTCCGTTTCACCTTCAACCCCGACAATGCTTCCCGGGTTGCAGAAAATCGTGATCTTCTGCAGACCGCTGTTCGTTGTCTGGTCTCCCTTGTAAAACATGAGCACAATTTCCTGTGCATGGTCATCCCCGATGTAGTAATGCAGCTCATCGCTCTCCTGTGTGGAAATAGTTTTCTCCGGTACCCCAAATTTTCCTGTCAGCTCCTCTTTTTTGCATCCAAGCGATAGCCCCCCGATCAGCAGATTCAGCGAATTCTTCTTTGCATAGGTATTGTCAAATTCCAGCTGGGTTACCAGATCCGCTTCATTCGTATATACATACACCTGTGCATTTTCATCTGTTATAAGAGAATTTTTATACAGGTTCCCGTCTGTTGATACTTCCCACCCGCTGTAACGGCTGTTTCCGGAAATATAGCTTCTTACGGATGTCATGTCATTCATCCTTTCCCCATCCAGTACAAGTCCTAAAGACATGAAGGACTGGAGGGATGCTTCCGGCTGGGCAGACTCAACCGGTGTAGGCTCCGGCATTACAAAGTCTTCGCCGCTTGCCCCAGAATCCAGTCCCTTTGGTATATAGATTTCTTTTCCGTGCGCCGTCTCATCTAATTCCATGGTGATCTCAATATTTCCGATTTTCACGTTATCCCCCGCACAGGTATTCTCCGCAAGAAGGGTAATCTTCTTTAAGATGTTCCGGTTTTCTTTCTTCGCATACTGAAGAGTGATGTCAAACTGGGTTTCCCCCTGCAGTCCCTGTAAGAGATTCATGTTTTTTGGATCAAATTCTTCAAAATAATCCAGGATGTATGCCAGACGGTCTGCGGTGATGGTACCCGTGATGGACAGCTTCTCTTTATTAAACGACTTGTCCTCGATATCTTTTAGTGTTTTCCTTAAGATCCCTGGTACATTCTTTTTATCACTCTCTTTTTCCGGCTGCTTCATCTTATACCACTTACTATAGTCTTTATCCGTCACTCCCGTAACAGGTATTTCGTCCTCGTCCTTAAAATACAGATACATGGTCTGGGTACTGTCATCCCCGTAAATCCGGTATCTGTCTTTATTCTCCGCAAGACCTGCGTAATTAATATCAACCGCCCCGGTAATATCCGCCTTCCCACCGCTTAAGACAACCTTATCCATATGGTTTTCAATTACCATCCCTGCATAAGTCCCATCCTCTGCTTTTACGGAAGCATCCACTTTAACATCCATCTTCCCGCTGATGTAGTTGTTATACTGCTGTTCCGTCAGTGACCGCGCGATCAGTGTGCTTGCCATCGGATGGATCTCCGGCACGATCATCCATGCGGCCGCGGCACAGGCAACTACTGCAATCCCCACCGCGGCCTTGAAGATCCGATCCATCGTCTTCCCCTGGCGGGAGCCTTCCTCAGTACCCCTCTTTTTTTCTTTTTTGTTTCCCTCACTTTTCCCATTTCGTTTCCACGGTAATTTCTTCTCTGGGTGTTTACCCCTGATAATATCCTTTATTTCCAATGGTTTTTCCTTCCTTTCCTCTCTTGTATTAAGGCAGAAATATACCCTTCATCTGATATATTGCGCCTTTTTGAAAATCGTCAAAGGGTTACAGAAAAATTTTTAAAACTTCACCGGGATTTTTTTGTTTTCCTCCACAGCTTCGTGCTTTGTTGTATATCCTCAATATGCAGCAAAAAAAGAACTGCCTCGATTGAGGCAGCCCTTTCATTCTTACGCCCATGCCGGGACCACAAATCCCTCTTCTTCCATTTCCTTCTTCGTTTTTCTGTATTCCGCGCGGTCAGACAGGTACTTCTTGAGCGCTGCGGCTTCCTCATCGGAAATCTCAAGTTTCCTGCTGTCCGGATATATGGAATACCGTCCGGCTTTTCCGTAAACTTTTTCGTTCCAGTATTTCCCACGGATGACATCCGGTTCCACCGGGCAGAGGCTTCTTAATTTTTCCTCATACATCTGCTGCTTCTCCCGGTTTTCCGAAGTATCCTGCGGTGCTTTTTTGCGAAGATTTCTTTTGTATATACGCTGCTCGGAAAGCATTTCCTGGTACCGTTCCTTCTGGTTTGCCAGTTCACGGTCGGAAATCTCTGCTTCCTTTGCGCCGATTGCAAAAGCTTTTTCCTTTTCCTCTTCCAGATGCTCGTATGGGACAACCTTAACCCATCCCATGTCCGGCTTGTGCATATAGGCCATCTGGCTGGCATCCACGGCTGTCCACCGGTATCCCAGTGCCTTGATCTCTTCCTTGTGCGGAAGGGTATCCCCGGCGAAGGACAGACAGATCTGGATTTCGCCTTTCTCCGAGAGTGTATCCGCTACAGACCCGCCGATCAGAAAGCCAAGTTTTGCGTTCTCCTCCTGCTTCTGCTTTTTGTAGCACTCCGTGCAGAGACCGAATTCCTCGTAGTATTTGATTTTGCGTTCGCGTTCTTCTGATTTTCCCAAAAGCTGGACCGTTCCTTCGTGACCGCAGCTGTAAGTAATGTTGTATTTTGCCATAATTGTTTCTCCTTTCGTTGGCTTTGATATTTACACCAGTAATATGAAACAAAAAAAGACACAGCCGAAGCCATGCCCTTGTCCTATTTATTTTCTTAATGAAGTCATTGTCTTATCAAATTTGCATAATATCTACCTATGCCACGCCCATTGTGAAGTCTCACACGACCGAGGTCGCGTGCTTCCATACCTGTTTTTCTGGGGTATGGACTCGCTGACTGAAGATACAGTGATAACACCGTAACTGCACGCTGTTTAAGCGCGCAGCACTGCATTAAGACTAATGAGATCAGACAGTGTGCAGGTACTTCTCTTCGAACACCCTGGAACTTTTGCCAGGATGCCCTGCTGTTCCGTCACCGGAACAGTCTTTAACAATTCTCTTATAAAATACCGTGCCCCAATGTTATATGATGCATTGAGGTCACAGTTATAAATCTTCCCATTCTGGAACTCACAGATACTATAGTTCCCGGCAGTCTTTTCAGACTCTTTGCCGCGCAGGACGCGTCCACTGCCATCGAAGGCAAGCCGGGAGGTCCCCCATGCACAGATACGGCTGATGCGGATGCCGAGGCGGTGTACCTTATCTGCCGTCATGGACTGGACAGCATTTGCACGCCATAAGGCAAGACGCTGCTTCTTTGAACCATGTTTTCTGCCATCCATGTCCAGATGTTCAAATACAACAGTATCTGCGTTATACAGCACGGCAGTATCTGCAATAAACTGTGCTGTCTTTACAGCGATATCCTTGTTGACACCGTCTGCATACGCCCAGAGATTTGGAACACGTCTGGAACCGTGGTGCTGTGCGCGTTTGATATGATCAATCTTATGCTGCAGAGAGTCGTATTCTGCCGGAAGTTTTAAAAACCTTCTTCCGACGACCGTGCCATCTGCACGCATAACAGAGCATGTACATGCACTGTTGATACCAAGGTCAACAGCTACAATTACCTGCTCATGGATATCTGTCTTATTTAAGTCGACAGACTCTTCATATGCAAAATCGAGGGACCACTGTTTCCCGCGTTTCATAAGGACCGGTGCGCATTCCTTGCGGTACTGGCAGTGATGCTGCGCATAATCCACATCGGATTTGCGGATGCTGACAGCAAGCCAGTCCCATGTGTTGTGTATCCAGACTTTTATCTGCGCCGTATAATCACCGGTTTGTTCATACATAACTTTCCGGTACATGCACGGAAATGAAAACCCTGCTTTTGGTAATCCCGGTGTCAGCCCACGATTCTTCGTATCGGAAGATTTCCATGCTGCAAGGTTACTTTTATAGGAAGATACTTTTCCAATTGCAGTTGCAATGGCACTGCGGCGCAGGTAAGATGGGAACTTGTAGAACTGGTCATCAAAGTCATAAGGGACAACTGGATTATCTTTTGTTTTATGAATCAGAGATTCCACGTACGTTTTTCTTTCCAGTTCTTTTGGTATGGTAACAACCTCCGCCCAGTGGTCCATACATACAGAGATAAGGTAATCCACAGCTCCACGGTACAAACGTACAGTATCATTGAAGATATGGTTGTAATGTTTAATTTTCCGTTTATACATTGTGTGGATTACCATATGAATATCACCTGTGTTATTTTTTCTTCTGGGACTCGATAAACGCTTTCACCTGGTCAAAACTCCGTTCACTTACGGTAGCAACAAAATAGGAAGGGTTCCATAAGTGTCCGCCCCATAATGATTTCTTGATCTCAGGGTGCGAAAGGAACAGCCATCTTGCGGTGTTGCCTTTTAAAACTTTGACTGCATCCGAAAGCCTTAACTGTGGTTTACAGCTGACAAGCATATGTACGTGGTCAGGCATGGATTCCATGGCGATCAGTTCCATATCCAGGGACTGCAGTGTAGTAAGCAGATGTTTTTTAACATCAGCCTCGACCTGCCCGGTTAAAACAGGCTTCCGGTATTTTGTCACAAATACGATATGGTATTGCAGGGAATATACATAACCCCTACCATATGTAACATCTGAATTGATTGAAAATATAGTATTTTTATCCATATATAAAGTATACCATATGTTATAACTATTTTCAATAAAACTTGTACTTTTAACGTAGAAAATGGCGCCTTACTCACGACTGAAGTCGCAAGCCTGCGGCTTTGTTCGTGTCAAATTTCTGATATTTATGAAACTTAATCGGATTAGCTTTTATCAATTCAAGTACATCATCAGGGAAATTATTTTTATTGGCAATTTCTAGCATCTTTTTATTCGCAAATTCCTCTGTGCATGAACCAAAAGGACAACCAATAGAATTCACTCCCCATGATTTTTCTGTGATATTAACAATTTCTGTAATATCCGACATTCTTACTACCTCCAATCTTTCTAGTAAATCCTCATTTCATGTTATTTGCTTTTATTATTTAAAGCATCTATAAGAGCCTTCCCATTCTCCATACTAGATAATTTTAATTCTACATCAGCTATCGTACTAGCAGAAACCATTTTAACAAACTCAAATGATACTTGCCCGTTATTGTTCTCTGCTACTACTTCAAGTCCATGAATTAATGCTTCTAATCCAGCCTTCATACCACCTAAGAAAGCTAATTGAATATTATTATCAATTTTTTCCATGTCTGCCTCCATTCTTCAAAAGAAACTCTTGTTTCCTTGTTTACATATTTTTTTTCTCTCTTTCCTCATCCACGCACCCCTTTACGGGGTGCGACCTGTGTTTTCGCTAATCACCTTACATACCGCTCACCATCCTTCCTTAATAAATATGCAACACAATTTCCTTGTCCTCTCCCAAGTTAGCCAAAATGAGAAAAGCGCAAAATAAAGCAATGTTTTCATTATACATATTGTGCCTTTATGTAAATCGTCAAAGGAATTTATGAAAAATCTTCTGTAAAAGTCGATTTTTACCCTGACACTTGCGGAAACACGTTTCCCATTCGCGTTTACAGTGGCACCCCGTGGAGGGGCGCAGGGGTTGAAACAAATATATAAAATGATGGACACCATATTTTTTACGTTGCACCCCACAAGTGGTGCATGGGCTAAAAAAAGGACAAAAGAAAAACCACTCTTGGAAAATTCCTTGAGTGGCTTTCTTTTTTTTTGCGTTATACTATTAAATATCAATAGCAGTTATCAAATCATCAATGTGTTTGTAGTGTCTCATAGTCCCTACCTGAGTTAGTGATGCCATATACCGCAAGCAATGTCGGTATCGAGTTTGCCTTACCTGGATATGTCGCGCTGTCGACGAAATTATACGTTTTCCCGTTGGCTGCAGTAATCGATCCATTGTCCATAAGCTGTGAATATCTCAGGTTGTAGACCGCTCCGTATGCTGTGATACGTGCTGTTTCAAGAATCATGTACCGGTTCTCATCCCCATGCTCTTTGAGGTAATCTGGGTCATATTTCTGGTACGCATAAATCTTATCCCCGGTATCCTCGTCGGTAATCATATCGTAAGGATTGATATGCTGCTCTTTACCATCTTTATCCACGGTCACATCCGTAAATTTTGCAGAAGACGGCAGCCCGAGTGTTACGTGCCAGCGGGATGCACAGAAACTGTACTCATCCTCTGAAACCCCATTAGGTCCAAGGTCATTTCCAATGGCATCAAATTCCTTAAAAAGCTCCTGGTCATCATCGCCATTAATATCTTTATGGAGTGCTGTAACTTTACTGTTTCCAATAAAAGTACGGGTACGTCCATTCAGGTACAGGAACTGCGCGTTACCCTCGCGGTAGCCATCTCCCATCGGGATGGACAGCGGTGCAACAACCTCTTCTTCCATACCAGTTAATGGATTTTTTTGGGTCATCGGCATTCCATTTGCATCGAGTATTGTACGGCCGAGCACTTTCGATGCCGTTTCGGTCGCAGCCTTCTCTTCATCGCTGTAGTTCCGGCGTGCCTTCTCGTCATCCCAGTTCAGTAACATAGCATGGTCATAAATTTTGTCTTTCTGCTGATTAAAGTAGTCTGTTCCATACTTATCCATAAGACCAAACTCATTAACAAGCGTTACATCTTCATTCCGGCTGCCCCACACATCAACTGCCATGAGCTTGTCCTTCTTAGTATCGAGGATGTAATATTTCGGCTCGATCTGGACGTTTCCGTCCGCGAAATCCCGGCTTAATACCTGGATATCCCATAAGAGGTTGTATCCAAGCTGAAGCTGCTCACTCTTTCCCCGCAGTGCTGCGATGTTATTCTTTGCTGACTCAAGCGGGGTTGATACGCACCTGCTGGAGTCCTCTCCTACATCAGACCACTTTGCTGTATGCCATGTATTGTACCACTGGTTATATGCGGATACCTTTTCGCCCCGGATATCCGTTGCGGTATCCCCATTATTTTTGTGCCATGACAGGTATGCGTTCTGTATACTCTTATCGACTGCATGAACAATACCATCTATATACCATTTATCATCATTTGTCTTACGTTTGAACAAATTGCTAAAGCGGAGGTCGGTACTATCCTGCACCGTGAGGTTGCCAATCCTTGATATTAAATCGACGAACGTTTGCTTATATGCTGAATGTTTTGCCGTCAGGTCAATTGCACGTCCTGCATTTGTAATGCTTGAGTTGTCCTGGGAGCAGTCAAGTGATAACGCTCCGTCGCGGTCGTATGGGTTTTCACTGCCGCTCGGGGAAGGCTGGTTGTTGATTGCTTCCACGGCATACTCAATGGTAGCCCCACTCATCTCATGGTTGTCAAGCTGGGCGTAGAACTGATATGTAAATCCATCATCACGCTCCGACAAGCTGGTCAGATCGTAACAGTTGTTTTTAACGTTGCGGTTCGTCACCTTGTCCGTAATTTCCAGCTGGAACCATTGACCCGCAGGGTGCTCCTCAAAGGTTCCGTTCCGATTATACAAAACAGAAAATGGGAATTTAATCCATTTCTCCCTGGTCCACTCCGTGCAGTCATAATTATTCGTATATCCTTTTCCCTTCCGCTGTTCGGTCTGGGCGATTCCATAATCATCTGACTCATAAAAATCGCCACTGTTTGGGAAGTAAATATAAAAATAGTTATCAAGCAGGACGAAATCTCCAAATTTCAGCGGCTTGGACGTTCCCGGTTTTCCTGCATTTGCCTGCTCTGCACCCTTTTTATGCAGCTCATCATTATGACATGCATCATAACAGATCTCATTGCCAGCATCGTAATGTCCAATCTTTCCGTTAACTGCCTTATGATGCGGTTCCTTGCACTGCAGGACATAAGTGGTCTTGCAGTGCTTCGTGCATACATGGCCGTCGTAGATGCACTGGCAGCTCCAAAACGGGTTTATGATGGTATGTCCATCTGTAGTGACACTGTTCGGAATCAGTGAATAATTATTTCCGGTTGCTTTCTTAACCAGATCAAACACTTTGTCCGGATCATAGTCAGTATGTGCTTCGATAACGGTAATCTTTGCATAACCATTTCCGCTATGCTCTCCGGTTATACCGGATACATCTGTCAAAGATGAAGAAGCGTATCCCGAACCACCGCCAGCACCAGCGTCGTCATCATCATTCCGCGAATAGCTTTCGTAGCTTCCGCCGCCTCCATAGAGACCGCCGCCCCCGCCACAGGTATTCCAGCCGGAATTCGATCCTCCTTTTCCAAATGATCCGCTGAAATAAGCATTTCCCGGTCCGCTGACAGTTGCGCCTTCCCCTTTCGTGCCACATCCGTCTCCACCGGTTGTACCACTCTGGTTTGCGCCGCCTCCGGCTCCACCAGCTCCGGAACTTCCTCCGGCTCCGCCTCCTGCTACAAGCAAGACACTGTTCTTATTATTTGATAATTCAGCTAATTCACCGTTTGCTGTTGCAAAATGTGTTGCACCACCGCCATATCCATGGCATCCGATACCTCCACCATTATATGTACCTGCAGACTGTCCAGCTACAATGTATACGGTAGTTTCATTTGCAAATGTTACTGTTCCGGCTGAATATCCACCCTTTCCAGGGTTTCTGCCTCCACCGGATGCTCCCCATGCTTCCAGCTTGTATTTACCAGCCGGGAGGGTAATGCTTTTCACGGATCCGGAATAGTCATAGGTATAGGTCTTTCCTGCAGCTACGCTGCCTGCAGATCCGCCGCTGCCACTTCCATAGCAGTTCTTCAGCTGATCCTTAATTTTGCCCCATACCGCAGATCCAAGCATTTTTTTAAGGTCTGCAGTGTTTCCGTTGCTTGCTTCATCTACTGCAATCTTAAAACCTTCCGATGGCGTGTCCATGCATGCTTCTGTATGCACATGTCTGTTGTTTTCTGATGTCTGTTTCTGGTAGCCATCATCAAACTTGCGTGTCCAGTCAATCGTTCCGGCTGCAGTGATTTTTACAAGACCGTTTCCACGGCGTACCCCGGACTTCATTTCTGTGTTTGTAAGACCGGATGCTGTATATCCCGAACCGCCGGCACCGCCGCCATTATTTGCATTAGTGACATATCCGCCGTACCAGCCACCGCCGGCACCGCCAGAATCAGTTCCAAATGTTACAGATTCCCCAACACCCTGTTTATATCCGCTGCCCTGGGTTCCTCCCATTCCGCAGCCGCCCATATTCTGGTTGGCTGAGTTATAGTCACAGGATGCAGTTTCAGAGTCTATCCTCATCCGTGAAGAACCCCTTGCATGGAAACAGAATTCCCAGATAGTATATGGATTCTGTCCGGAATCTGCAGAAGTCCCGTCGGTATTTGTTGTAGATGTAAGTCCGCTTGGTACGGTAAATGAATATCTGTATTCATTACTGTTTGCTGCTTCAACCGTAAAATCTCTTGTCTGGTATCTTCCATAATTGGTATATACAACCGGATATCCGTTTGTAAGATTATCACCCCTTACTGTTATCGTAACCTTTTGTCCAGGAAGATAGGTTTTATATGGGCCAAATACACCCTGTTCACTTCCATTTGTTACTGCACTGTCCCCAGAAAGTGTTGTCCCGGTACGCAGTGATAAACCACTTGTCGGCGTCCATGTCGCATTTCCGGTAGATTTCATGTTTTCAATGTATGCATTTTCACCATTCTTTCCACCGCCATTTCCACCGCGTCCATCATCGGACCCGCGGCCTCCCCCAGGGTTGTCTGCTCCGCCACCGCCGCCGGCAGCCAGAAGTGTCCCGTCAGGGTTCCAGCTTGTTGTTGCGGGATTGTTTGTGGTGGAAATATGTGACATTCCTCCACCAGAACCGCTGTCGGCAACACCACCGTCACCACCGCCGTTGTAACCACCAGCTGGTCCTCCAAAGCGGTTTGTCCCGGCTCCATATTTTCCAGCACCGCCAACAAACACATAGATTTTCTGTCCTTTCTTTAAGCTGACATTTCCTTTGGAATATCCGCCATTTCCAGCGACAGAACTTGTATTTTCCCTGTCAACACTGTTGTCATATCCATCACCACCAGAAGCTCCCCATGCTTCAAGGGTATAAACTCCATCTGCCGGGGCAGTGAATACCTGCACGTCACCCGTATAATTGTAAGTATACTGTACGCTTTTATCACTTATGCCATTGTAATAGTCCTGTGTTGTTCTCGCGTGTTCTGTTACACCCGCAAAGCAGGATAAGGTATGCCTGTATGAAATACCGTTTGCATCCTTTTCCGGTGCAAGCCTTGTAACTGCAAGATTATCCAATGAATAGCTGCAGTCATAAACGGCATTATAAGCTGTACCATTGGAAACTGCATCGTCCTGAACTGCATCGTCCTGGTTACCGAACCAGATGCCGTCACCAATGTAATTCGTCATATCCCCGGAAGGATTCTTTGTTTTTGTAAAGGAAATTTCCTTTCCATCAACAATTACGCCTGTATTGGCATCCACGGTATAAGAACCGCCTTTGTAGTCAACCTTCTTAGGGGATAACATCACGGAATCCATTCCAAAATGATACTGGATGGCATTCTTCCCATCCTTTGCCAGGAGGGAAGCCGCAGATGTATATTCGGATCCGTCTGCAAGCACAATCTTTAAGGAACCATCCGGCTCTGCAAGAAGCTTGGTTGCCCGGGTGGTAAACAGTGCTTTTTCTGAATCCAGTGCATTGTGGAAATTAAATACGCCCTGAAGTTCGTAAGTATCATTCTTTGCTTCTTCCGTATCTACCCCCATTGCGCTCCATGACATTGCAAGCGATGCACTGCCGTTTCCAGAAAGGTAACGGTCCGGCTGGTCCCTGTCATCTTCCGATGTCCCTTCAAATGCCCCAAGCCCGTCATAGCGCCTGATCGAAAATCCACTGTCTGCGAGACTTACATCCATGTAAGTGCCGCCCGGGGCAAGGATATTGCTGATAATGGAATTATAGCTGTGTACCACCCCGTCATCATCTTCCACATCGCTGTGTTTTGCATTATCCACATCAAATGCCGCCCTGCGCACCGGCTTTCCATACTGGCAGTTTAACAGCCGGTACTGGCATTCTTCTGCCGTTCCCGGACATGTTACATCATCTGCTTCCTTATTCATCTCCGCTGCCCCGCTTTTATCATCGCCGAGCACACGCTGATCCATTTCCTTGTTTACCGTAAGGATATTTGCCCCTTGTACGGATACCGGGTCATGGACAACGATGTTGTTGACTTTCGTCTGTCCGTTTGTGTAGATGGAATCCATGGTATAACCGGCTCTTCCGGTCACGCTGTCATTCCCGTCTGTATACTTAAAAGTATAGTTTGTAATATCATGTGTTTCAGCATTTTTATCCGCACCAAAGTTCGTATATGTAACCAACGGGATAAAGAACGCATGGGACTGTCCTGTGACATATTCCTGGTTCGGGTTCGTCGGGCACTGCGCAATACCGTCCTGCACAAGTACAAGCCCGGCATTCCCAAACTGTGCCGGTTCCGGTACATCTGTCTGTCCGTTTAAGGAAGGGAGTATCCGGTCAATCCAGCCGTATTTTCCCCAGACGTCCCGCTTGGTAGGTGCAGTATAAACATCCGCAGTATTTGTACCCATCCGCGCTGATCCGCTGCCGCAGGTGTCATAGTTTGTCCCGCCATAGGTGTTCCCACACCCAGGGGAGCAGATATTCCCGCCAATCGAATCTGACTTTGTCTGCATGATGGTCCTTATATCGTCCATCTGCTTCTGTTTTGCCTCAATTATCCTTGCTGATGTTACTTTTGCAAGATCCAGGGTTTTTCCATTCTCATCGGTGTCTGTGATATGGTTATATTTCTCTTCATCTTTATCAAATGCGGTTTCTACAACTGCATTGCCCCCTGTGCCCTGGTACTTTGTGGATGTACTGCTGTAATTGCCATTATAGCTTCCTACATTAAGGTTTGATGTCTTCTTAACCAGAGGGTTATCCGTCCACATCTTATCGGTCCACATCCAGTTTGCCTTGCTGACATTCTCTTTTTTGAGATTGTTCATATCTGCCGGCTTGGAATACCACAGGGTATCCTCATAATTTTCCTGGCACTCATGGTGTTTTGTTTCTGCAGTATCCTGATAGTAGACTATACTCTCATTGCCTGAGCTGGTCTGTAAAATCAGGAAATCTGAAATAACGGTTGCCTTGCAGTTTAACTTACGTCTCTTATCAAAACGTTTCCACTCAAACGTTGTCTTGTCCACTGCATCGGCTGTGTTATCGGTATATCCAGTCTTGGTCTTTGCTGCTTCCCCGGCTTCTCCTTTTTCTTTCCCGCTTGTCTTGGCATTGTCGTGTCTGTTGCGGAGGTTGCTGTATGTACTGTTTGTATACAGGCATCCCCTGCACCAGCTCTTTTTATGGCCGTTTGCCGTAACCACAACCGGGCTTCCTCCATGGGATGCAGTCTGCCCGTCACAGAAATCTGTACGGGTCAGCTTTTTATCACTATTGAACTCTGTCCATGTGACATTATCATCCTGCCCGGTCTGCAGGCTGTAGCGGATACGTCCGGCTTTTGAGGTATCTGCCTGTGCAATGTTATAAAAAATATTCGGGTCGTACCTTACGATCTTTGATTTTACAATATCAAGGTCATTTTCTGAGGTGTCCGTCCAGGTTTCTTCCCCTTCTGCATCCGGGTCATCCCCTATATCCCCAGTCTCATAGTCCGGGATAACAAGGTCGCCGTTTTCATCATACTCTTTATCGTTTGCAGCTTCCGTGCCTTCCACACCGGACAGGTCCGGGTCAACGACCTGGGTATTATCCTTATTATCTTCCTTCTCTTTCTTTACTGCATCTGCTTCTGCTTTTCCTGCTTCCCCTTCAATGCTGCTTCCGCTGCCATCATCTGTCTTACGGATCTCACCCATGCCTTCGGCATAGCCTTCCTGCAGCTTCCATACCTTAAGGTTCGTGAAACGGATGGTATCGAAACGCAGCTTCTGGATCCAGGTATCCTCGATTGCCGGGAGTACATGCTGGCAGCATGCGCCACAGAGGTCATGTGATCCAAACTGAGTCAGGCCGCTTTTCTTTTCTACTTTCAGCCCGCTTTCCCCGGCATTGCCATCATAGTTCTTTGCCGTAATGCTTCCATCCCTGAAGGTTACTTCAATTTTGTACTGGATGCTGGAAGATTTCCCATCCACGGATCCCTTGTATCCGCTCCAGCTGGAGTGTCCGGTTACTTTTCCATGTTCATCCGTTGTGTGGGAGCCGGAAGCAGAGGCTATATTACCTTTGGTATAGCTCCATCCTGTTCCAAGGTCGGATGACGTATTTGTCCTCTTTGCACCTGATACAAGGTTTGATGACGTATAGGTTCCACCTCCATAAGACCGTGAGGAACCGGTATCATAGCTCTTTTCCCCTCCGGTCAATGTTACATTGATCGTGGCAGTCCCTACGTGGTATACCCTTTTATATCCGTCAGAGTCATCAATACGGTAAACCGTGCCATCTGCACTTTTACCGATTCCCTCCATCTTCTTGGCCCAATCTGCAGCCTGCCCTAATGCCGTATTGTAGGCAGAAACATCCCAGTTTGCCGGGGTCGGGGACATGCTGTATACTTTACCGGCATTTCCGCCCTCGCATGGTTTTCCGGACGGGCTTACATTCGACCCGCTCTGTGACCACCGGGAAGTATTGTTCCCGATCGTCCCTGTCCATGTCGCATGGAATCTGGTTGTGCTGTCGTGTCCGTTTACGGTCGTGTTATAACCGGCAGAGCCCTGCGGGTTTACGGCACTGTTCTTTTCCGCCGTGACCGTTTTTTCCTGTTTCTTGTCATTGGCATCTGCAACAAAAGTCTCTTCTTTTGTATTCCCTGCGGTAAGTGATTTTAAAGTATCACCTTTTTTGTACTCACAGTCCACGCTGTTGAAAACACTCTTATAGCGTCTTTGGGAACGGTAGCTGTCTTTATTCCCGCCCGGGACTTCTTTAAGATAATAATCATCATAGACTGCCTGCATGTTGACAATGAATTCTGACCCGCCAGTTGCAAAGTACAGGGACCGTGTGCTCGGCACACCTGCCATTGCTTCAAACGTCTCATTGTAAATGGAACCTTCCTTCAGCTCGGCATATGCCTCCGGAATGGATTCATAGGTGCCGGAAAGGTTCACATCCTTCGTATCATCCTTGTGGTAGATATACTGTGCAATGACATTGTTTGTTGTTGCGCAGCCACCTGCCTTAAGGTCAGACATGGATGGCTTTGTTTTTTTAACCGAACTTCCATTTATCACGCTTGTCCATTTTGTCTTCGCACCACTGCCGGATTTCTGCATGATATACACTTTTGCTTTCCAATTGACATAATAACTGCCGGTGCCGGAAATCTTAAACCCTTTGGTACGCACATCTGCATTGGAAATGCGCCAGATCAGGCTCCGGTTTGCCTGCAGGTCTTTACCACCAATCTGTTTTGCAGACACAAGCTTGTTGTAATTCTGCTCATCTCCCTTTTCTGACCCTTTGTTTGTAGAATCATACTGGTTGAGCGCCTTATAATAGGTAACTTCTTTTTTTGCATCATATTTGGTTCCTGTTTCCGGATCCGTTACCTGCTGGACACTTTTTACAATTTTCGGATCGAGCAGGCTCGCAGCGGTTGTGCCATCTGCATTTACAAACACAATCTTTACATAGTATTTATCCGACGCAAGCACCTTATCGAAAAGTTTCTTGGATTCCTGGTCTTTACCCGGCGACAGTTTCACATACAGGTTGTCCTTAATAGTTGCTGTCTGTGTTTTTCCTGCCGTACTGTAAGACTGGAAGGTATCCTTGATGTCTTTTCCATTCTGGGCCGGTTCCTTACCGTTGACATCCTTGCTGTAAATGGTAAGGTTAAATTTCACATCCGGGGTATCTTCCGGCTGTGTGGAAATCCAGTAAAAACCGTTAACTGCGTAAGTACCATACTGCCATGCTATATTTTTTGCCGTACCTTTAAATGCATTAATACCATGCTGGGATCCGACTGTTTGAAGCAGTTCGACCGTGGCCAGCCTGTTGTATACCCTTGCATTCGGCTTCCCGTTTTTATTGGACATGCTGTAATAAGCCTTTGTCGTGCGCATGATGACCATGCGGCTGTACCAGTCTTTGCCGCTGCCCGTGACGGATTTTGTATTCTGCACTGCCTTTGAAAGCCTGTCATAGTACGTGCCATAGCCAGCATCTTTATACTTTGATTTGGTGACAACGCCTTTTTTCGTCGCGACCTCTTCATTGTGCGCCTGGTAGTTCTGTCCGGATTTATCATCAGATGCTGCAAAACCAATAAACCCTTTGTTCAGGCTCTTTGCATTTACACCCTTTAACGATGCAAAGGCGTCTGCTTTGCCGGAAAAGTTGTAATGCTTATTAATGACACTGCCGCAGGAGGCATAGGTGACCTCTTTGCTCGTGGCATAAACCATTCCCATGTCCAGACGGATGACAACGTTTTCCAGGCTGCTACTTCCGCCCTTTCCATTGCTTCCATCGGCCGCTGTTTTCGCATATGTTGTTACAGCTTTCAGCCATTCGTTTGCTGCTTTTTTGTCACCACTTGACTGGGCGAGGGCGTAACCGCTTACTAACAGGTCAAGGTAATGCGTGTTGTACTCATCATTCAGGACACGTTTTTTGACCTCGTCCATTTCCCTGGTGGCACCCGGGGCAAGTACCTTTTTAAAACGGGAATTGCCCTGGTAAATACTCCGGAGTACCTGGGACCCGACCATGTTTTTGTTTGCGGCATCCCTTACCCCTTTCTGGGTACCGTATAATCCCTCTTTTGTCCCGTTTTTGGAGAACATTTCCGTGCCATAGGATTTACTGCTGAGTCCGGCAGCTGTCGTATACCGGAGGAAGATGTCCGCCATTTCCGGTGTTGTCGTATACTGCCCCTTGCTTGTTTCATTTACATTTGCGATAGAAGAATACAGTCTTCTGGCACGGGCAAGGTTTGTTTTCCCCTTGGATGAAAAACTTTTCCCGTTAAACCCGGTGATCTTATTAATATCATCTTTACTCATTTCCGAGAAATGTGCATAGTTGCACACTTCATACTTTTTCTTGGAGTCAACGGATGTGACTTCCACAAAAGATTTCCTGTTTCTGGATGATTTTTTCTCTTTGTTCTTGATATATTTCTTTAAATCGGCATAATAAATGCCTGCCTTATTCTTCTTGCTGCCGGCAACGCCATCTGTGACACCCTTTGAAGTTTTCTTAAAGCTCCCGGCATCCTTTTCCTCATACCACGGGTCAAGGTCATAAAAAATAGACTTTTTATGACCTTTCGCACGTCCGGTCACAACGGACTGTTTTTCGTTCATAAGCCACGCGTGGTGCTTGCTGCTCGCGATGACTCTCGGGACGAATACCAGGGTGCTGTCATCATATTCATACGAGTTCTGCATCGCGAGGATGTTGGCTGAGATCGTATGATGCAGGGCATTGCTGTACTTATGAATTGTTTTCCCCTTATCCGTGGTTCCCATTTTGTCGATCCAGTATGGGTAATAGTCCGGCTGGTCTTTGGGAGCTTTGCCAGACTTGGCATATGCATCCTTAGCCTTTTTCACGACTTCCGGGTCGTTGGTGGACGCTACCGGGGAAGCATATTTACTTTTTCCCTTTTTGTCTGCCCCATATTTAAGTGTCCCTTTCTTATTGACCTCATTGAGGTCGTATGTAACCACCGATACCCCGATGACGCCGGGTTCATATACGGTCGGGTTGTTCCCACCCCCGCCAATATAAGATGGGCTGGATGTATTGCCCCTGGTTCCGTAATCATTCGATGCCTCATTATCCTTTGCTGCATAAATGATTGTGGCCTCGGCACACCCAAGGATGGCTGAAACCGCAATCAGCACCACTGCTGTCAGCACTGCCCCGTGCTTTCCCATCCACGCAGCAAGCTTTTTGAAAACCCTGCTTTTGTATCTGCTGTCTGAAATACTGTTCTTTTCTTCCATGATTTCCCTCCTAAATAAAGAATATCTATTATAAAACCGCTCCTGCGGTAGCATTTTTTATAATCATATGTTACAATATTTAGTATGCAATGCTGTTTTTGTAGCCTTATTTTTATGCGAGGAGCGAAAAACGGGAAAAAGTGAAAACGTAAAAAGGAAAAAGTGTATAGTAAAAAAGTTCAAAAAGTTTTCCGTTTTTCCTTGACGTTTTCCAAAATGGCTCAATATATAAGGTGAAAGGTTCAAAAGATATCCTTTCAGTAATCCATTAAATTATGCGAAATCCAAAGGAGGGTTTTATTTATGAAGAAAAATGTTTTAAAGAAACTGATGTGTGCAGTCCTTGCCGCTGCATGTGTTGCCACTGCTGTTGTACCTGCAATGGCGGATAATGTTGTTACCGCAGAAGCTGCTACAAAGAAAGTCACTTCTGCGTACAAGTACCATTTGGAAGGCTGTGACAAAAATGGGTATCCTGTAGATGGTTTTTCAAAGACCTCTTTTTACAAGGATTTAAACTCACTGCCGTCTGTCAAAACGGGGAAAACAACCATTAACGTTCCGGCAGTAACAAGTAATGTAAAATCTGTATCCAAAGAAAAAGGAGAACCCCGGTACGAGTCCTTTGTAAAATTTAAAGCCCCAAAGACGGGGAAATACGTATTCACACTCGACAACCTGCAGGGTACAGACGATAAATCCTTAAAATGTATGTTAAGTGGTGATCTTTGTCAGATTTTCAAAACAGGTAAAAAATACTATTTGGACGGAGTCGAAGATTCTGACACAGTTGGCAAATATGATACCCTTTACGAAAACAATTACCTTGCAAGGCTCCGCACAATCCTCGACAACTATAAAGAAGAACATCCGGAATACGCAGATGTAATCGAGGAAACATATGAATATCAAAAGGATCTTGTAAACAAATATCCTGTTAATAAAATTAAGTTTACCACCAAACTTAAAAAAGGTCGGACTTATGTATTCGTTATTGACAATATAGGTATGGCTAAGGCTGTCCCGCCTTACTTTACTACACACGGCAGCGATGAACAGAGCTGTCTGTGGGGTGGAAACTACCTGAAGGCATATTCATTCGACATGAATATTGAATACAAGAAATAAGCTATTTGCATAGTTGCACCCTCCGGGGTGCATGGATTGAAATTTATATTGCACATGTGAAGCGTAATCGCCCCGCCCCAACACCACAAAAGGTCAACCGGGGCGGGGCTTCCTTTACGCTACAATAAAGCCAGGGGGAAACCGTTCTTCCACCGCCCCTGTTCTCCCCCAAAAAAGAAAAATGGCTCAATATATAAGGTGAAGGGAACAAAAGAAACCTTCAATTACTTATTCAAATATATTTACAAAATCCAAAGGAGGGTTTTATTATGAAGAAAAATGTTTTAAAAAAACTGATGTGTGCAGTCCTTGCCGCTGCATGTGTTGCCACTGCTATTGTACCTGCAATGGCTGATGATGTCGTTACCGCTGAAGCTGCAACCAAGAGCGTGACTTCGGTTTATAAGTACCACTTGGAAGGCTGTGACAAAAAGGGCTACGTTATGGATGGCTTTTCTAAATCGTCATTTTATAAGGATTTAAACTCCCTGCCGGCTGTTAAAATGGGGAAAACAACCATTAACGTGCCAGCCGTAACGTCCTCTGTAAAATCAATCTCTAAGGAAAAAGGGAAGCCTCGGTATGAATCCTTTGTAAAATTTAAAGCCCCAAAGACGGGAAAATATGTATTTACACTTGACAACTTGCAGGGTACAGATGATAAATCTCTAAAATGCTTTTATTATGGTTTTTGTAAACCAATTAAAAACGGTAAAAAATATACCTTAGAAAATCTTTACCCAGACACCGTTGGTAACTACGGAGATCTTTACGAAAACAATTACCTCGCAAAATTTCGCACCATTTTTGATAATTACAAGGCAGAGCATCCGGAATATGCGGATGCTATAGATGAAACTTATAATGATGAATCAGAGTATGTAAGCAAACATCCTGTTAACAAAATCAAGTTTACCACCAAGCTTAAAAAAGGTCGGACTTATGTATTTTCTGTCGACAATATTGGAATGGCTGAACCTTGTAAGCCTTACCTTGATGAATTTGGCAGCGATCATCAGAGCTGTCTTTCTGGTGGAAACTATCTGAAAGCATATTCATTCGACATGAATATTGAATACAAGAAATAAACTATTTACATAGTTGTACCCTCCGGGGTGCATGGATTGAAATATATTGAATGCAGGAAATAAGCTATTTGCATAGTTGCACCCTCCTGGGTGCATGGATTGAAATTTATATTGTACAGGTGAAGCTTGCCCGCCCCGCCCCAACACCACAAAAGGTTAACCGGGGCGGGGCTTCCTTTACTTCTGCGACATGAATATTTGGCAGTCCTATCCTTTTCTTTTTCCCCTCCTCTTTTCCCATCGTTTTGGTCAGCAGCGGACTTTGCGCGGAGGCAGGAAAAGGAATAGGGGGAAAGCTGATCTGACTTTTTCAATGTCCACTTTTTCTTTTCCAATGTCCACACACAAAAAAAAGGACCACCCAAAATGGATGACCCTTGAATTCTGCTGCTTATTTGATTGACTGTGCTAGTGCCACCGTGTGAGCATCTACACCGCTTGCAATAATCTGCTCTGCCGTTTCGCCATTTCTCAAGCGGTTAACCACAGCCACAAGCAGGTTCTGGCCTTCTGCAAGACCTTTTTCAATTCCTTTGCGTTCCAATCTTTCTGCTACATCGCACATACAACCAACCTCCTTTTTATTGTCAGATTGTAAAATTTCCTCGTATCTTCGATCTCCAGCCATTACTGCCAAGAGTTTTAACATGGCATCGACATGCGTGATGACGGTTTGATCGTCCGGTACATAGTTCGGATTTTTTCTTCTCTCAGAAAAGAATCGAGCAACAATCCCAAAATCACTTTTAAATCTAGCAATCTGCTCATCCGTAAGCCATGCGATCTCGAATACATGGATGTTGTAATCACTCACATATTCATCAAGTCCCGCTGGAATATCCAAAAGTTCCTTGATGCTTTTTGGTGCTGTCCAATGTTCATTGCCAAAATACAGCACTATGGTAATCACTGGGACGATTTTATTCTTCCGGTCCAGCAACTGGCTCCTGTACGCAGTTCCGTCATAACTGAACACTCGAAATGGCATAAACTTTTCGACTTTAGTCTGATTTTCCATGCCACATAAGGCGATCCGGACATTTCCATCCATCCAATATTTTACGACATCACGCTCCAATTCATGAAGTTTTTGATCACTTGCTTTGTATTGAGAATGAACAGAACTGTTTCTCAACGAATTCGGATGTACTACATCTTTCCCTTCAAATACAAAAGCATTTATGATATCTGCAAAAACATCATTGTAATCCTCAAGTATTTTTTCGGTTAAATCTTTTTCACCCATATTTTTTCCTCTCTTTCCCTGTTTATGCAAATTTTTTGTTTCTAATCAGGGAAAGCTTAGGCATCCCTGATTATTTCAAATCAGGGACCATCCCTTATCTGATTTTATTATAACACCCGCAATCGAAAAAATACAGTGGGAAAATGGTCAGATAGCCATGTGCTGCGTGCTCGCATGTTTCTTTTCTCCCATAAATCCTCACTCTCCTTTCGATACGTGTTTATTATTTCAACTTTAATATGAAACAAGAAAAGTTTCCCACCCCGGCTTCCTGCCACCAGAACACGGGTAGCTGGCGGGGCGCGAACCTCGCCATTCTTGAATTGGATTCCGGGAAAAAAGATCGCGGTGAAACCATCTGAGATTAAGATTTTGGAAGAATAGCATTTGAAGGGAATATGACAAGGAATTTTGTTTCTTGTTTTCCCATTCAATTTTTGGTACAATAAGTATGTAATCGAACAGAAGTACGGATGCGATTTTCCGATTGTTAACTGCCCTCTAGTATTACGAAAGAGAGGGTGATGCCCTATGAGTACATCAGAAGTATTAACTTTGCTGCTTGTAGTCTTCGCGGCACTGTCTTACATAGACAATCACAACAACAAAAAGAAATAGCATCCCACGCCCAAATGTGATGCTATTTCTTTATGAAATATATTTAACTGAGGGCAAATCGGAAATTGCTTCCGATCAGCTTCTAACTAGATTATAACGGAAGGCGCTTGAGAAATCAAGTGCCTTCCGCTCAATAAGGACTTCCTAATTCCTTACGCAGAATACAGCTTCCCGATTTCTTCCCACCACTCTTGCGGTATTTCCGGGACATCCGCTTCATCTTCTGCAAAGGCAAGCGCCTGCAGGATATCCGACAATCCAATAAAAAACTTTCCCTTCTCGTCCCCGGCAACCGCAAAGGTATGCTCATCCTTCTGCAAGGAGAATCCATCCGGGAATGCCTTTTCCAATGCTTCTTCTTTTCTGTTCATATGCTTTCCTTATATTTCCGGCATAAACTTATATCTTCAATATGCAATATGGGAATGATGGGGAAAGGCAGGAATTCGTTTCCTTTTTGCATCGTTTCAAATATACTGTAAGATGTATCAGATTTGAGTAAATGCATAGCACCAATATCAAGGATACTGAGGAGAAAAAAAAGACACAGCCGAAGCTGTGCCTTTCATAAAATTACTTATACCAAAACATATTTTCATCATCACAATCCATATATGACGATTTATTAGTACATGGATATTTCTTTCCATCGATCCTGACATACTCATCTTCAAGTATTTCGCATTCAAAAGGATATCCATCTTCCGTCTCTAATTCTGCCGGATCATAAGACTTAAGAACATTGACTTCATGTGTAAAGAGATTAATTTCAGCACGCGATGTAATTTCGCCTTCGCCATCCCACACGGAAGTGTATGTTCCAGGTACAATCTTTTCTGATACACAGACGTGAAGACCTTTGGATTTTAGAAACGAAATTAGAATGTTCGTATGATACTCATGTAAATCACGATACCAGCCTCTTATTTGTTCATCCGTATAATTCTTAAATTTTTCATCGTTTCTAATACAATCCATAAATTCTTTTTTCATAGTCGTTTTCTCCTTTCGTTAATGAATTTTTATTTACACATTTAATATGAAACAAAAAAAGACACAGCCGAAGCTATGCCTTTAATGCAATT
>ENA-UERC01000720-UERC01000720.1-human-gut-metagenome-genome-assembly--contig:-NODE-720-length-22825-cov-21.544619_pt1 | contig 22825 bp, 5 predicted proteins | sample MGYA00242955_ERZ507955 | MGnify/ENA primary metagenome ERZ507955 (study PRJEB26167, sample SAMN06115394) | human gut metagenome | host: Homo sapiens | place: China:Hubei | collected 2016-04-27 | study... | reverse complement strand
AAAATATCCTTTTGCCCTGTTTGATAAGTAAGACTGTCCGCCTGAGGAGCGTTACCTCTGCCAAGTTCTACCGCCTCACCGTCAATAAGATTACCCCATTCAATTGACTGACCAATTGAAAGATAAATACGCTCACATTCAATTGTTTGAGTATCATTTTCGTCATACTGAGGGTTAAATTTGCCGTTAGCATCCTTAACACTTGTGCATTTTTTAAGCACAACGCCTGTCACCTTGCCGTTTTGCGTAAGAATTTCCTTAACGCCCCAACCGTTGTTTATTTGAATACCCTCGTCCTCGGTTTCAAAAATTTCCTCTTCGCTCGCAGGCATTTCATCTCTGCTTTCAAGGCAGAACATACCCAAAACATCAGCGCCGCAACGCTTAGTTGAACGTGCAACATCAACGGCAACATTACCACCGCCGATAACAACGGTTTTATTGCCTTTAAGGTCAAGGTCGTGATTTTCGGCAATCTCGTGAAGAATATCAACAGCGCTCATAACACCGTCTGCGTCTTCGCCGTCAACCCCCGATTTTCTTGAGCCTTGACAGCCGATAGCAATATAAAATGCCTCATATCCATCCTTGCGAAGTTCGTCAAGAGTGATATCCTTACCGACCTCTACGCCGCATTTAATCTCAACACCAAGCGCACGGATAATGTCAATCTCCGCCTCAACAACATCCTTTTCAAGCTTATATGACGGGATACCGTAAGTAAGCATACCGCCGGGTTTTTCGTTCTTTTCAAACACTATAGGTCTGTATCCCGTAAGTGCAAGATAATATGCGCAGGAAAGGCCTGCCGGTCCGCCGCCGATAATGGCAATTTTATTTTTAAACTCGCCCCTATTTGAAGGAATTACTTTTTTAGGAATATATCTTGTTTTACTGTCAAGGTCCTTTTGAGCGATAAAACGCTTAACGTCATCAATAGCAACCGCTTCATCAAGAGTTGCTCTTGTGCAAGCCTCCTCGCATCTCTTATTACAAACTCTGCCGCAAACTGCAGGGAAAGGATTATCCTTTTTAATAAGAGCCAAAGCATCGGTATATCTGCTTTGAGCCGCCATTTTAAGATAGCCTTGAACTGCGATATGAGCGGGGCAGGCAGTCTTGCAAGGCGCTGTACCTGTATCGTAGCAATTAATTCTGTTTTTATCTCTATAATCAGGCGACCATTTTTCCTTGCCCCATTTAACTGCGTCGGGAAGTTCTTGCTTAGGATATGTAACAGCAGAGCCGTCTTTTTTGCAAAGCTTTTGACCGAGTTTAACAGCACCGGCAGGGCAAAATTCAACACACTTGCCGCAGGCTACGCAATCCTTAGCCTCAACCTTAGCCACATACGCCGAGCGTGACATATTAGGCGTATTGAAAAGTTGAGAGGTACGAAGCGCATTACATACCTTTACCTGGCAATTACAGATAGCAAAAATTTTATTTTCACCGTCGATATTAGTAATTTGGTGAACAAAACCGTTATCCTCGGCACGCTGAAGAATTTCCATAACCTTTTCACGTGTGATATAGTGGCCCTTGTTTGTTTCAACAAGGTAATCCGCCATATCGCCGACACCGATACACCAATCCTCAGGGTCATCGGCACAACCTTCGCCGCACATTGCACGGCTATAACGGCACGAACACGGGCCTGCCGCATATTTGCCGTCATATTTATCAAGCCAATGAGAAATATGTTCCACATCAGCAGACTGATTTTCCATTGAAATTGCCTTTTCAACAGGGATAACGTGCATACCTATTCCTGCGCCTCCCGGAGGCACCATCGGCGTAATTGCTTCAAGTGGAAGTTGAGTCATTCGCTCAAAGAAATTTGCAACCTGCGGATGCTCACAAATATTATCCCATTTCATATTAAAGAATTCTGCGCTTCCGGGAACGAACATAGGAAGCATATATTGCTTTTCATGCTCCGGATTTTCCCAATTAAATTCAACAAGACCTACATTTGCCATTTCCTTAAGAAGCGGCTCAAGGTAAGCGGCACTTTTGCCTGTAGCTTTTATAATTTCCTTAAGCTTCATACCCTTGTGCACCTTCATCTTAAGGGCAACCTCTGCCATCTCGTCTGTTACGATTGAAGCAAGGCCCCAATACTCAGGGTCGTTAACGGTAAGCTCTTTACCTACCTTTGGAAGCCACGGTAATTTATACAAAACTCTGTCTGTAATATGCTTGCCGAGTGCCAAAATCAAAGGACGAGCAGGAGCGGTTGAATGATTTTCATAATAATGCATCACTCTGTCATCGTACACCCTATCCTCAGGCGGCTTGACAGTATCGAATTTGTATTCATACTCCTTATTTGACATAGTATTCTCCCTCTAAAATATACATCTTATGTCATAAATTATAATTTCATTTTATATGTTTGTTAATTATTTGTCAATATACAAATAAAGGTAAAATGTCATATTCGGGAATGATTAATATTTAGTTTATTTTTTTATTCAGGGTTTTTAAAACGCAAAAAGAGACGGCATTTCTGCCGTCTCCAAATGCTTTAATCAAAGTGTCAGATTAGTCTTTTCCACCGAAGCCCCAGTCAGTACCCTCACCGGATGTAGTAATAACATCAGCTGTCTGAGAAAATTCATTAACCTCTGACACCGGCTTTGTATAAAGCTCTTTCATTAGGTGTGTCCTCCTTAATTTATCAAAGCTCGCCTCCACCCCTTAAGGCAGAGGTGAAAGCTTTGCTAAATTGTGTTAATTAAGCATTATAGTCGTAAAGTGATGCTTCTGAATAGTAAGTATGAACATTACCATCTGCATCCTTAGTAACTACGAATGCTCTTGCGCCGGCAACGCCTGTCATTGCAGTAATACCGTAGTTCAAACCAATCTGTGAAGCGTTGGTGTTGTTATAAATAACTCTAACCTTACCAGGATTTGTACCTGATGCAGTCTTGCCAACGTTTTCAAGTGTAAGGTCAGAAGCTGTTACATTCTTACCATATACGAAGCCCTGGCTAACTACTGTCTCATTATCAGCAACAGTACGTGTTGCAACAAAGAGAACGTCGCAATCTGTAGCTGAAGGACGAGTTGTTGAAACGATAGCAACCTGAGTCTTAGAAGTGTCATCAGCCTTTGTAACTGCTGTGAGTTCGATATCCGAAGCACAGAAGAATGAGTATGATTCACCGTAACCAACTGTTGCGCCGTTTACTGTCCATGATGTTGCGCCTGCCTTAGTAACTGTTACCTTAGCGTCATATGCAACATTTTCAGCCTTGTCAGTGTAGTCAGTGCCGTTAACTGTGATTGTTGCGCCTGCAGCCTTAACTGTGTAAGTCTGAGTAGCATCCTTCTCATAGATAGCTCTGATGGTCTTACCTTCTGTAAGAGCGGTAATCTCATCGTTTGTAAGAGCCCAGCCCTTGAATGTATAACCAGGATAGATAGGAGCAGTTGCAGGAACATCAATGTTTGCACCGCTTGTTACTTCCTGAGTTGATACAACGTTACCGTACATATCAATGAATACAACAACGAATGTTGATTCAGCTGTTTCTGTAAATACAGGAGTTACCTCTGTATCAGCAACTGCTGTGAATGAATATGTTTCGTTAGTTGAAACGAGCTTGTTAGCAACCTTCCAACCTACGAACTCTGCACCCTCATTAGCCTGAGCTGTAAGAGTTACAGTTGAGTTAGCAAGAACCTTAGTAGTCTTACCGTTTGTTGCGTCCTCGCTGTTAAGAGTTGTTGTACCGTAAGCAGTCTTAGTAACTGTGATATCATAACCCTTAAGCTGAGGAAGAACCTTAGTTTCGAGAACCTGACCGCAAATTGTACAGCTTGTAACTTCTGAGCCCGGCTTATCAAGTGTAGGCTCTGTTACAACAGGTTTACCCTTTGTGCAATCTTCTGTTACAACATTAGCAACTTCGTCATAGTTAGCGTTTGCTGTTACAGCAGAAACTGCCGGCCAGCTATAAGTTGTATGGCTATGAGTCTTACCATTTTTGTCAGACTCAGCAGCTGTAGGAGCTGTGTTTGTCTTTGGAGCTACAGGAGTAGCGCCTGCAGCAAGCTTCTGAGTATCAACTACAGTGCCTGCAGCGTTTGTAAATGTGATTGTATAAACCTCAACAAGAACAAGACCCTTAACTGCATCTTCAAGAGCAGTAGCAGCAGCAGTTACCTGTGCCTGATCTGTATAAGCTTCAACAGTATCCTTAGCGTTAGCTTCAAGAGCAGCTGTTACCTTAGCATAAGATTCAGCTGTGTACTTAGAACCGTCAACTGCCTTTGCAGCATCAAGTGCAGCATAGTAAGCTGTACCGTCAAGCTTATCGTCCTTAGTCTGAGTATCTTCATGACCGCATTTAGTACATGTTCCTTTAAGAACAGTACCTGAAACAAGTGTATGCTTACTTGTCTCTGCATAAGTAATGTCACAATTTTCCTCAGCTGTAGTAGCAACCTCTTTGTAAGTAGTATCTGCAGTAGCAGCTGATACTTCCGGCCATGAGTAAGTTGTTACTTCGTGCTTATTATCGCTCTTATAATTTACAGCTGCAGCAGTATTTGTTGAAGGAACTGTTGGAGTATCGCCTTCTTTAACTGTCTGCGTATCAACAGTCTTGCCGTTGATGTCATTAAATGTAATAGTATAAGTCTTAGTTTCAGGTGTTGAATCCTTTGCATAATCTGTCCAAATTAATGCCCAGTTAGCAAAAGTACTTTTTGTATCGTCACATGTAATAAGGAACAATTCAGGATTTGCAGCATTACATGAAGGTTCGCCTGTACCGTCGAGTGAAGTTCTGTAGTAAGGCTCAAACTCTGTACCTGCAATATCGGTATCAAATGTAAAAACTTCAGAAAGGTCGCAATCCTTAATTACTTCAAATGCATAAGTATAGCAAACCATACCGTACTTACCGAATTTTGGTGTGCCATCAGTACCAACTCCAAAGTAGTTAGAAGTTGTTTGGTTACCGTTTGTGGCAGCTGTGCCTGTAATAGCACCATAGAAAATGCCTTCTTCATTATTATAGGTTGAGCTATTAAACTGTATTGCATCTCCATAGTATGAAACACCGTTTTTAATTGCGCCCCTGGCAGTTGTATTAATTTTCCAATTATCACGAACCTTAGTAACAGTTCCCGGAGTGGACGCCTGAAGATATTCAGTGTTGAATTTACCCTTGAACTGACCGTTTTGAAGAGTGTCAAAACCGCCGACTTCAACTGTAATAGCAATACGCTGACCTGCTTTAACATGAGCAGGGTTTACAATATTACCTGCTTCTTTAACAGCTTCATAAGTTTTTGAAGCATTCACGCCATAATATTGGTTATTGTACTTCTTATTGTAATCAGCGTATGTACCGTTCGCTACGGCAGCTTCAGCATCTTGTTTTGAACCCAAGTTGGAAACTGTTGCAGCAACTACAGGCTTATAGTCATTACGATGGTCTTCGAGTCCACTGGTCGCATAATCTACGAATTCAGCACCGAAATCTACCGTACCAGCACTAGTGTCATCATTAGCATAGCCACGATATTCAGGAGTTGACTGAAGCTTTGAAAGGCTTGTATCTACGCCATCATCAACCCACCATTTTCTGTTCTGAGTAACAGTATAATCTGTTGAACCGAACATATCAGCTACACCATTAGTGGCAGCTAAAGCAGAAAACGGAACGGAGAATGCAACCATAAGAACTGCAAGAAGAACAGCTATTGCTTTTCTAAATGTCTTTTTCACTTAGAAATCCCCTTTATTTATTTTGAAAAAAATCACTTTATCTCTAATCCGTTATAATAATTGGAACCGGATGCACAAGCATAAACTGCTGTTGCATCGGCACCTGTTACAACGCCGTCACAGTTAAGGTCATAGTTTAAATCCGTTTGCTTTGAAGCAAAAAGATATACACTTGTTGCATCGGCAGCTGTAATTATACCATCCTTGTTAAAATCACATGCCATCATAGGAATAACCGCATTAGTAATATCGGCACCGTTTACGATAACGGTAACGTCATTACGAGCTATTGCATAATCAGACGAGATTGAAAGATAGTATGTTCCGTCCTTTAACGAATCAATAGAGAAAGCGTTTACACCATCTTTAAGAGATGATGTGGTTGTACCGACAAGCTCGGTACGAGCTGAATCTGAATATACGTTAACCGTATATTCACCGTAAACAGGACTGTTGGCAGTATTGCCTTTCGCATCTGTCATAATAACAAGCGAGCCGTTTACGCTATGACCGGTTGACGGTGAAACGTCACAGGTCATTAAATATAGAGAACCGGGATAATCGGCAGATTTGGTAACAAGAGCATACTCATCATCAAATCCGTCATTATAATTAACCATAATGTAAGTCTTATTTGGGTCTGTTGAAACCGAAATAACATCAGCGGCGTCGCAATCCTTTGCAAATGCAACCGAGAAGGTTGCAAGCAACGTGCCGTCTTTTGTTACAGATGAACAAGTGTCAGCATCTGAAACAAAGCCGAATACCAAATTAGAATCATTCGTTACGGTTCCCATCGAAGATACGCCGGCAACCTCATCAGAAAGAAGAGCCTTAGGCTCACTTTTCACCGATACATCCGAAGAATAGGTTGATGTAACCTGCACAACCGATAACTCGGTGACGCCCTCTAAATAAAAGCTGACGTCATATGTACCGGCAGGTAACTTATCACCGTCGTATTGTTTGCCGTTAGAATCTGTGTATGTGCAATAAACGTTCGGGCTCTCCGTTCCGAGCGCAGCAGCATACGAAGTACGAGGAAGGCACACAACAAGCGCAACAAAAACCAAAAACGCAAGTGTACCGAAAATAACACCTACTCGTTTTTTTGCAATTGTATTCATTGGTGTTACCTCCTTGTTGAAAAAAATTCGCTTAATTTGGGGAGAAGCAGAATCGCCGTGAAGGGCAAAGACAAAATCGGTCAGAAAACATAAAAATATGAAACCAAGCAACTTTGGCAAAAGCCAAACACCGTGAAACATTAAACATTTACTAAACGAAACTGCCCATAGCCTCCCCGCCCAAAGCGGGCATAGTATATAAACGGCAAAAGCCGAATATATCAAGACAAAGCAAAGCCATAGCTCTGCTTAATTAAATGATAACACAAGTTATCGTAATTTTCAAGTAAAACTTCTTAGGGACTTTCGCCCCTAAGAAGTATAGAAACTAATATTACTTAATAGTAACATCAGGAAGTGCAATAGGTGATGATGCAATAGCAAAGACGGCTGTAGCATCCGCACCGGTTACCGAACCGTCACCGTTAAGGTCATAACGAAGATCGGCAGCCTTAGAAGCAGCTGAATATACAGCAGTAGCATCTGCACCGGTAATATTAGTGTCTTTATTATAATCGCATACAATCATTGCAATTGCAGGACCTGCAATATCAGCGTCACCAACAACAATGCTTACTGTACGTGCAAGAGCAAATTCAGAAGTAATTGTTGCTGTATATGTGCCAGGTGCAAGGTCAAGACTAATCTTGTTTGCAGTAGTTGTAAGGTCAAATGACTTATCAAGAACAGGAGCGTTTGCACTGTCATAAACAGTCACTTTATATGTTCCGTTTACGCCCTTATTGTTAGTAGCACCCTTTGAAGATGTTGCTACAACAAGTGAAGCAGTAACATTATGAGTTGACGGAGCCAATGACTCAACCGAAGGAACGATTGTAGTATTGCCTGTAACAGTAAGCTCATACGGGAATGCTGTTGCTGTATCGTCAAATGTAAGTTTGTCGCCGTTAACAGTAAGTTCAGGTTTAAGAGTATAACCTTCCTCTGCTGTTACATTGATTGAAACAACCTGACCCTTTTCTACAGCTACAGGACCTGAGTAAGCAACACCGTCGATTGTTACTTTAGCACCTGCAACAGGAGTTACAGTAAGCTCACAGCTCTCGAATTCGGTAAGACCGATTTCAGCTGCCTGAAGTTCAGTGTCAACATTGTAAATCTTAGCAAGCTGAGCGTCATAGTTCTTACGGTCATTGATATTGAATGTGCCGGAATTCTTATACTTATAAGAACCGTTACCATAGTTAGCAAGGTCAACTGCGGCAGCAAGAGCTCTCACGTATCTGTTCCAAGATGCTGATGAGTACTTTGTTGCGCCTTCGTTAACAAGCTTACCTGTTGCATCAAATGAACCAAAGCGTGGGTTAGCTGCTACGCCATTCTTAGATACGGTTGCTTCAGTAGCAACTGTACCGTCTTCATTGTATGTAGCAGGTGTTGCCTTGAGCATTGAGTAAGCATTACCCGATGCGCACTTGATTTCACTTTCAAGCTGCTTGCCCTGGTAACCACGTTCAATAACTGCAGAAGCGAATATGTTAAAGAGTTTAACGTATTCTTTTGCCTGAACAGAAGATACTTCAGAAGCTGTGGTATAAGTAAACTTAGTACCTGCATTCTTGAGGTCATTCATAAGCTTAGCAGCGTCAACATAAGACATACCGTTTCTTTCAACAGTCTTACCTGTTGTTGCGTCAACGTAATCAACGTCAACTGTATACTGCTGTTCAGCCTTCTTTGCATATTCTACCATCTTATTATATGTAAGAATATCAAAGTTAATTTCTTCAAGACCATTTCTAAGCTCAGAAATCTCATTGTAGAGTGTTGATGATGAGCTGATAAGGTGAGACTTAACTACGCTAAGAACATATTCAAGTCTGTCATTAGCCTGAGTAGCAATACCACGATTATCTACTGAGTCCATCTCGCCTGAGTTAGGAATGAGCTGATACTCAGCTGATGGGAACTTACATGCCCAATTATCGCCTGAGTTGCACTTTTTGCCTTCAGCATTTCTGTATACATATTGAACCTGATTATAAAGAGGCTCGTTATCTTTGTTTGTATCCTGAGTAGTTGTCGGTCTCTGCCATGGGCCGCCAGGATATGTATCGAGATCCCATTTTGTAGCATACTTAACTGAGTTAGTAAGGTAATAGTTACCGTCCTGACCGAGTGTTACATTAGCCAATGCAGCATCCTTGCCATTCTTAACATCTGATGATGTAAGCGGCTTTGGTGAGTAAATAGGCATTGTACATTTCTCATCGGAATAGTAAATTCCCTTTACGCCGCCGCTGGTTGCACCTGTTGTAGCATCTATTGTGCCGCCGACATAAGCAGTTGCTTTAACCGATTCAGGGATTGTGTAGCTTACCTGAGTACCCTTTACAGTAAATGTTACTGTTTCGTTAGAGGTTGAGTAAGGAACATATGCACGATCGCCTGTTGCGGAAGTTGTAACTGAAGTTGTAACTGCATACTCTGTTTTATCTGACTGAGTAAGAGCTGATTCAGCAGTGTAAGGAGCTGACTGAACGCTAAGTACATTCATGAGAGCATCCTTAGCCAAATCATAAACTGAACCGATAGATGCATCCTCTTTGAAGTCGGATGTTTTATAGTTAGCCATGATATTGGCAAGTTCTTTATAGTTCTTATCAAGTGAGCCGGCTGAACCGCTTTCACCGATAACAAGCTGGAAGCTGCCTGTCTTATAAGAACCTGAATTATAGAAGTTAACATTAACATCATAAGTGCCGGTCTTAACAGTAGCCTCACCGTCGAAACCAAACGGTCTGTAGTTATTAACAGCATTTGAACCAAATGTTTGCTTTGAGGTATTTATATAGATAGCATCAATACCGGTACCGAGTGTAACCATATTAAAGATGTTATCATAGTTATATTTACCGCCGCCGGTCTTAAGATACATTGTATCATAAATACCGCTTTCATTGATATGGTAACCGGCAATAATCTTAGCATCAAGTGCTTCCTGAAGAGTGAATGCAACGTGAGTTCTTGTTTCAATCTCCTTGCCCTCATTTTGCTTTGAAATGTTACCGATTTCCTCAGAAGTATAACCTCTGTAGTAGTCAACAGCACCAAGGCCGCTACCTGTAGAACCGTTTGTACGGTTACGCTGCCATTCGCCGAATTCGCCTGAGCCTGCAGATGTTTCTACACGATAGTCATACATACCAATCTTAAGAAGATCACCTGTTGACTTATCCCAACGAGCAATAGCGTTATTTTCGCCGATATTTACTGTTGTTAAATTAGAATCATCGAATGCCTTAGCTGCAGTAGTAAGGTTATTTGATTCATAGCCGGATTTTCTGTCAAAGAAGAATACACCGTCAATGCTCTTTTCCTTACTGCCGCCCTTCATAAAGAATGAATACTGAGCGATTTCGTTAAGCTTGTTAGAAGCGATAACCATCTTTTCGGGATAGTTTGCAGAGATATTACCGCCGATACCTGTAAGAGAATGAACGGTTACACCGTTTTCTTCTCTGTCAGTGCCGTCTGTCTGCTGGAATGTAGAGTTGAAGTTATAATCAGCATCATAAAGAGCATTTCTGAAGCTTACTTCACTTGTAAGAAGCTTATAAGCTGTTACAGTATTGCCTCCATAAAGAACATTGCCCTGATCATCAACGATATCATAATTTACAACAACACGGCATGTGTTTGTTGTATCAGAACCTGAAACTTCGAACGGAACTGAAATATTAAGTTCAGCATTCTTACCCGGATCAATAGGAGTTTCAGGGAAAGATAATTCCTCAGGAGTTTCCGGATTATAAACATCATATTGAAGCACGCTTGTAATCTTTACATAGTAACGTGAAAGCTGAGTAGGCTTGCCGTCCTTGATGTACGATGCATTGATACCTACCGAGTTGTTTGTAACAGTAAGTACATCATCATAAGGTTCACCTGAAGTACAGCCTGTTACGGTGTTAGAACCGAATGAAGCAGTAGCCATCTTGAGCTGATGCTGACCAAGTGTAGTCAATGCATTAGGAAGGAAGCTGTTAACTGCCTGTACTGCGAAACAGATACCTCTGATAATAGAATCAGAGTAGGTCTTAGGACCGTTTGTACCGTATCCGCCGAACTCTACAAAGTTACAGATAAGCTTCTGGAATGCACCCAAGTTCTTACCGTCTGTACCTGCGAGTACCTTAACCTGGAAGAAATCATCAAACGGATGAGCACTTGTAGCATCAGGAACGATTGTCTTAAAGCTCTGTCCGCTGTAACGTGCGCCAAACAATCCGTTAATGAGATCCTTAAGTAAATCATAAATTGTTACGACGATTGAAGTCTTTTGGATAGGCTGTGCAGAAACGATTGTAAATAACTGGTTAAGGAAGTTAGATACGCCGCAAAGACCTGTCTTTGAATTTTCTTTACCAATATCAAGGAATGAAAGAACAATGTTGTTCCAAATAAGTTCCTCTGAATTGAATTTAGCATAACCTGTACCCTGAAGTGTACCGAGAACAGGCATAAGCTTATTAGCTATTGCATTAATGTTTTCCCAAAGAGTATTCTTTGTTGTGATAAGGCTGTTGCCGTTTTGATCACAAATACCAAGGAGAGCACCTACGCCCATAGCTCTTTCGCCCTTATTTACAGCCTTCTCCATTGCATGGTCGCCGCCGTAGTAGCAAACTACAGAATTAAGAAGGTCAAAGAGTGTTGTTTTAGAATCAACAGCTGCTGACTCTGTCTTCCAAGTATTGCCGTTTTCGTCCTCAAGAGGAACGTAAGCCTCAATTACATAAGCAACTGCGTCACGAGCCATTGGAAGAATTGTGCCTTCAAGTGTTGCATTGATTGTTCCGTCGCTGCCAATATTAACAAGCTTTGAATAATCCTTGTTAGGCATTGAGTATGATAAATACTCCTTAAGGCATACATAAGCTACTGCTTCTGCGTCCTTACATCCGTCCCAATCAGAAGGATGGATAATTTTCTCAAGCTTGCCTGCGCCAAGATTTACCTGACCAATGCAAGCAACGAGCATAGGAATCATTGCTGCTTCAAGATTCTTCTCTGTAAGAGCAGCGCTTGCGCCGTTCTTTGCGTAGAAAGCTTTAAGAATGTTAGCATCTGTAGCGTCTGCTGTGTACTGAACCATCTTGCAAGCGTTGCCAACGAGTGTTGAAACGATTGACTTAATTGCTGCTGCATCAATAGTTGCAAAATCACCGGTTGTTGTCATTTCAGGACGTGTACCGATAACGTTGTCGCGCTGTGGGAACAAGTCCTTAACTGCTGCAACAAGTGCGTCATTAAAACCTGCTACCATTGAGCTGTACTTTGAATAGCTTTCGCTAAAGAACTTATCGAGGTTTGGAGTACCTGTTTCTGCAAAGTAAAGATTGATAGGACCTGTTGTTACGTTAAAGCCGTAATCAGCAAGTGGGCTGTATCTTAACTTAGCGAAAAGTCTCGTTGCGTCAATATCTTTCCAAGAACCTGTTGAGTCCTCGGCAGCTGTACGGTCATAAGTTACCGTCTTCTTAACATAAGCAAGGAAATCCTTTGCAGAATCAAACTTATAATCCTTATATACTGCATTTGCCCATTGATCGAGCTTAGCCTGTGTATAGTTTGCAGCAACATCATTATCATTCCACTCGCCCTTTTGGTCGAAGAAATAATAATAGTTGTTATCAAAGTTAGCGCCGTGACCCTTATCAAATCCGTCATTTACGTGAAGGAGTTTGACTGTACCCTTGAGAACTGTATCCCAAGCAAGGTCAAGAGCTCTGTAACCGAAATCAAAAAGATTATCGGTTGCCTTAAGTGTTACCTTTGTGGTTGATGCTGTTGCATAACCGTTTTTGTCAGGAGCACCGTAAGCAAAGAGAAGAACGTTAAGAGGATTACCATCATCATCTTTAAATTCATCTGAATATATAAGGTTAGGGTCATAACCAAGCTTTGCAGCTGCAGTAGCATAGTCAGAACCGCTTGCCTTCATTTCAGCTTTAATCTTCAAATAACGTGTAGCCGATGTATCCTGAATTGCTGTTTGCGAATCAGCATCTGTGTATTCTTGATTATATGTAACAAGTACACTAATCTTATCAAGAAGCTCTGTTGTGAGTTTATTAATAAGCTGGTCATCATAAACCCATGTTGCAGTACCGTTCTTGAAATTATTAATTTCATCTTCTGTATACCAATTAGTATATTGGAAAATAAGGTTTTGAGCAACATTGTATACTAAGTTTGTTTTATACTTCGTATCTGTAAAGCCCAAAAGGTTACCAATAATTTTGTATACGTCAAGGTTTGCAACATTGCCGAGAGTACCAAGATTAAAGTTACCTCTAAGCACCTGGCCTAAAATATCAGCGCCGTTATAGTCGCAAGAAAGGTTTTGGAAAATACCGATTACGCTTCTTAAAATATCAGTTGAAGATGCAGTTTCTCTTGTGATATTCCAATCCTTAGTAGCAACAGCCTTAAAGTTAAGGTTGCCGGCATCACCGAGTAAGTTACCGTATTGATTAAGAAGATCAGCGACACCCCTAAGTGTATAGAAAATTTCATCAACACTGTGAGTACGTACCGGAATGTCTTTTTTAATAAGACCAAAAGCATTAAGCTTAAGGGTACGGCTGTTGCTGTCCCATGTGATATACTGGGTAATACTTGATGGAAGGTTTTCAAGAAGCTTATCAATCTGCGGACCGTATTCGGAAAGCATCAAATCAGCATAGTCAAGTAAAGCTGTAGCTACCTGTTCATCGGAAAGAATAGCCCACGCCAAATCGTTATATTCGATTGACTCGTCGGCATATGTCTTTTCATTGCTCATAGTATCAGCATAAGCAGTTAAAGCACCGGTAAAGCAGGAAGCTGCCATAAGCACTGCCATAAATAATGCCAGAAGCTTATGTGAAAACTTTTTTGCCTTCGTTTTCATTTTTTACCTCCATTAAATTTAGAATTAATTGAATAATAAAGTGTTAACATATTGCGTGGGAGCCTGTCACAATCTCTGACCATCAGGCAATCTGAATTAGACTGAAGGTCGGCAAAGCCAAACCGTTGCACCAAAAACTGCGCAATATGTGCTTTAAACACATTATAATTATTACATAAGGCAACAAAAAAGTCAATAAAGACAAACGACAAATGATATTTTTGTAACAATGTCCAAAAAAGCAAACTTATTTTTGACACCTTGCACAAATTATTAACTAAAAGTTTACAATTTGTTTATAATTTAGCGCCAAAAAGCTCTTGATTTTCCGCAAGTAAAGCTGTGATACTTTACACAAAATTTACATTTGTAAAGATGTTTGCCTTTACAAAGGAACAGAATTTTACTCGACTTTATATGGATTATATTACGTTTTACAGTCAATTTTCTGTCGAATTATGTTTGTTAGACTTTTTATGCTACATTGTCTATTTTGCAACTCTCTATCGTCAAAAATCAATGCGAAAATATGTGAAAATTCACAATAAATTCAAAATATGTTATAAAATTATTGACTTATAAGTTTTTATTTGTTATAAATATATTGTATTTGTTAATACGCGTGTGGATATCCTGCGCCTAAAAAGCAGTTTTTTGTGTAGAAACTGTGAACAAATACTGCTCGGCGCATTATCCAAAAATGCGTTACCATACGACAAGTTCGTAAATCATATGTAAAGGAGAGAGAGATTTATATGAGAACGAGCAAAAAGATACTCAGCTTTTTCTTAGCTGTAGTAATGGTCGTGACCACATGCTCGGTTGGATTTACTGCGTTCGCCAAGAGTAATGACAACCCGCTTTGGAAAACGACAAGTGTTGACGCCGATTCGGCATTCGACACACTTAACAAATTGGCAGACCAGCTGCCTTCCCTTCTCATGGGCATTGAGGCAATAAGCAAGCCTGTTTATGAAAAGGGTGCTAAAAAGTTAGGTAAGACCGCAGCGGAACTTACCACCAAAGAAAAAGAGCAAATCGTAAGTGAAACAACACTTCAGGATTTACTCGGCGTATTGCAGCCGACTCTTATCGGCGCACTTGCAAAGACAAGCCAGTCAGACTTTGTAACAAGTTATATTCAGAAAGGTATGGGTAATCCTGAAGATTATAACTACTTAAGCGGTTCAACGGGCGCAATTGATTATTTTTCACTTACTGCCCTTTGCTTAAAGTACAAAGACAACAAAGACTTATCTAAAGACACGAGAGATCAGCTTGACGAATGGTTATACGGTAAAGAAAGCGAACGTACCGTTTCAGGCTACAATGCCGCAGGTCAAACTATCAAGTTCTCAACAAACAGCCTTTGGTATTTAACCGACCTTTATGCTCAAAAGATAAAGCAAGGTACAGACAGTGATAAGGTAGAAGCAATTGCTAAGCGTTATACCGAAGCTGTAAAAAGCGGTGCTGTTGAAACAGTTAAGCTTAACGGCGAAGCTATCGGTGACACTTATGATACTGCCACACTTTACCAGTTGAAGAACTTTGATTTTAAGCTCACAGCTGATGAGCAAGCCGTTGTAAACAACTATATGGGCACACTTAACATTAAGTATGCAACATACGGTATCAACGTTAAGCTTAACGATTTGGCTGACGTTATTTACTACGACTTCGGTGTCGGTCAGAACTTCATCTCAGCAAGCGAATTTATCAGATTGATAAGCGACGGCGGTGCAACATTCAACCAAACAGTTGACAGCACATCACTTTATCAGGTTCCTATGACATTTAAGGGCTTCACAGTAAGCGACACCGAAAACAATGTTTATGACACTGTTAAGGAAATCGCAAGAAAAGCTGTTGCCGCTAAATTAGGTGTTGCTGAAGATGCTTCTTTCGAGACTCTTGCACAAAAAGAGGGTATGACAACAGATTACCAAATCGAGTCATATATCGAATATGTAGTAGGCAACACTATTAAGACCGATTTGTGCAAAAAAGCACTTATGAACGGTAATGTCGACACAACCACTTCTCCGTATTACACTGATATACTTAAGGGTATGGTTGTACGTTTCGGTAATAACGGAAACGGCGTTGACATCAACAAGCTTAATTCCGAAATCAATGCTAAGCTTCCAAAAGGATATGATGCAAATTGGCAAGAGGGTGACAATTTCTTCATCAGCGATGACGAACTTACTCAGTTGCGTGCATTCTTCTCCAGCGTCGGCGGTGCAAACGCCACCACTAATGTTGTAACAAACTACTTTAAGGACGGCGAAGTTACCTTTAACGATAAATATGCCGACAAAAAGAACAAGACAGTCATTGTTCCTGCTTCACTTAAAGGCAGTTACACTTCAGAGTTTTGGTCTCTTATTGCAGCTAACCAAAAAAAGAATTCAACAAATTACAATAATTTGTTAGGTTCATTTGGCGGCTTTGCTAAAAACCGTTCACATATTGACAAAACAAAATACTTGCCTGTTAATTCACTTGTTGATGCTTCACGTTCAGACCCGGGTGTCGGCATTAATGCACTTAAGTCTGACTCTGTAACTAATTCAAATAATTACAGCAAGCCATTAATCAACGAATGGGTTGCAGCTTCTTACGACTACATTGTTACTAAGATTGCATCTGAATACCTCGGCGTTGATACAAACGACCTTGGCACAGATAACACTACTTATACATACAGCTATAAGTATTCTTTCAAATTCCTTCTTAACGTTCAACTCGTACTTGATGATATTGTAAAGAAAAAAACTTCTCAAACTTCAGGTATCGTTCTTACCGACGCTCAAAAGGAAATTCTCAACGGTAAAAATGTTGACCTTACAGGTTCGGCAGGTACCGAGATTACAAATCTTATTCTCAACAACACAATCGGCGATATCGTTGACCCAAGTACAGATATCGGTAAAGCGGTTGACGCTGTGCTTAAGTCACTTCTTAAGACAAACGTAAATCTTAAGGACGCTCTTACCGATGTTTGGAAGAATCTTGTTAACGACCCGATTAAGACAGTCGTAAACCTTCTTCCTTTACTTACAGTAGTAATTAACGAGCTTCTTGAGCCTATTCTTTTCTCTGAAATCGGCAATTCGCAAAGAAATAACCAAGAAGGCTTCCTCTATGGCGTTGTCGGCGACGGTTTGCTTGAAAGTATGAATGCATCATCAGGCTCATACATCGGTATCGGTCAGCTTGCTTGGGACCTCAACGCTATGCTTCCTCAGCTTATGCATTGGCTCCAAAGAGACGGCAAGTTTGAGGAAATCGGCGGTACTTATTGGAACGACGGCAACGAAAAGACAGGTTATCTTTCTGATTTCTCATCCAATTATCAAACACCTACCGACTTCTCAGCCGGCGACATTATCGCAACTCCTAACTACGTACTTAAGTATGACAAGGTTGTAGACAGCTACGGTAAAGCAATCACATACACAAAGAACAGCGACGGTTCTTATACCTATTCTTATAATGGCTTAAGCGGTTCTCTTGCAGATGTACTTGCAAACGTTTCAAGCACTACTAAGTTCAATGTTAAATACACATATGAAGCAGGCGTACCTAAGATTACAGGTATTTACATTGCCGATAAGGCTCTCAAGTATGCTAAGCTCAGCGACCTTGAGGGTATCCTTAAGAAAGCAATCACAGCTTCAAACGGACAGGTTGGCGCAGGTCTTTATGAATTGGTAACAGAAATTGCTGGCCTCTTCACTACTGCAGTTGACACATACGTTAGCACTCCTAAGTACAGAGACCAGGTTAAGGGCCATGATGACGGAGGAAAAGTCATCAACTCAGGTCTTAACAACATTATGGTTGCAATTCCTCAGCTCTTTGACATTATGGAAAACCTTGCAGCTGACAAATACGGCGTAAGCAAGGATGCATGGACATATTGCTACAAGGGCAAGATTGTTAAGGATTCAAACGGCGCAGTAAGCAACTCTAAGATGACAGAGTTCAAGGATTTTGCCGCTAATCCAAACCCGACAAAGATTTTTGACTGCTTTGTAGGTGTATTCGTAGAGGATTGGCTTGACGCTATTCTCGGTCTTGTAAACAATGTAATAAGCTCTAAGGGCAGTGAATTTGAAAAGAACCTTCCAATTATCACAGGTCTTCTCAATTCAGTAGGCGGTTTCACCGAAACAAGTGCTCTTACAGACCTTCTCAACAGTATCTTCCAGATTACACGTGACAGCAAGTACAGCTTCACATTTGAACCGCAATCAAGCGGATTTGTAGGTCTTGACAGAGATAACGCTTACTTCCTTATTACTAATGTAAGCAAGCTTGTTGACGTTGTTAAGGCACTTATCAATTCATTCAAGTCAAATAACAACAATAACAACAATAATAACAATAACAAGAATAATTCATCACCTGCCACTACACAGGCAGTTGCAACTCCTAACTCTTCAGTTGATATTTCAGCACATAAGAGCAGCGATATGAAGAACGTTGATAACACAATAGCTAAGCTTGATAAAACATTGTCATCTCTCCTTACGGATTCAAGCGTAAACGGCTATTCAATCAACAAGACAAGTAACATTATTGTCGGCGTAATTTCATTACTTTCAAATTACATTGGTGCAAATGCATCAAACGCAACAATTGATTTACTTAATACCTATTTATATTATCTTAATGGCGAGGATGCACGTACTCCTAATTCAAATGGTAACGTTAATCCTAAGGATATCTACACAAACGAAGGTCTTACAACAGTAGTAGTAAGAACCTATGCTCTCGTCGAAACACTTGTTGCAGGACTTACAGACAAGTATGCATACTCTTATACATATAATAATGGTACTGCCGACGTGACAGCAAAATACAATCTTATCAGTGAAGCAGTCAACGGACTTATTTCTCCTGACTCATTATCTGTAAGAATTAAGGACACCGGCATTAAGGACGCAAGCAAGAAGCTTTCTAAGCTTGACAGTTGGAGTGACGCAGTTAATGACAACGGTACTCTTAACGTAAGCATTAATTGGGGCATCACAGCAGGCAACAGAGATGAATTTATGACAGGTCTTTCAACCTCACTCAGACTTCTCACCTCTATCCTCGGCGTAGTTCTTATTGATACAGGCATTTATGAAAATGCTCTCTACCCTGTTCTTAATACAATAGCTCAAAAGACAGGCATCACAGTTGATACTCCTACTAAGTTTGCAGATAAGAGCAATCCATACCGTGATGAAGTATTCACCGGTATTGTTAATCCAATAGTTTCACTTCTTGACAAGTTCCTTGAAAAGCCTGCAACAACATTGCTCAATCTTGTGTCGGCTATCGGCGTTGTATTAGACGATACAACAACTCCTACACTTGCATCTGTTGTTTCAAGCGCAGTTAAGGCTATTGCAAACGAGCTCAACGGCGCAGCCAACATTCTTAAGATTAAGAGTGATAAGCTTGGTGCCGCATCACCGTCACTTGCAGCGCTGCTTGAAGGTATCGTTTCTAAGACGTTCGGTGATTTAATCACAGTTAACGACAAGCAAGAGCTTGGACTTAAGGTTAAGGGCTATGCTCTTTCAGGCAACAACATTATTCCTATTATTAATACCCTTCTTGCAAAGACAGGTATTAAACTTAACAACATTAATTGGAACAAGCTTGGCAAGACAACAACTCCTGCTCAAACACTTGTATACGTACTCGATTATGTTGTTGAATTTGTAAAGACAAATCATAACCTTTCCACAATCATCGGTTTGATTATGGGCAACAACAAGGTAAGCTCAGGCGTTAAGAAGCTCATCAAGTATATCGAAACAGGTAAGCTTGACGGTATGGGACTTCTTAAGATTGTAGGCAAGCTTCTCGACTTCACACAGTCACCTACAGAAGTTTATTGGGCTTACAGCAAATACAAGGGAACTTCATTAAAGTTCAAGTACCCTGACGGTATTTCTTCTTATGATGCTGAATCTGCTATCACCCAGCTTGACAGTGCAGTTGACGCAGTTATGGCTCTTCTCACTAACTTTGGCGTAGTTGACGCATCAAATCTTAAGGGTGTTGTAAGCGGTTTGGTATTTACAAACGCTAACCTCACTTCACTTGCTAAGGCACTTTATGGTGCACTTGACACAAAGAATATTTCACCTTATCTCAATATGGCAGGCATTACTGTTTCACCTAAGGGCGTTGCAGGCTTACTTATGGATAAGAGCTACGGTAAAACTTATTCTTCAGCAGCTAAAACCCTCAAGAAGGTTAAGAGCTGGAAGAAAGTTAAAACAATCAACTGGGGCTTCAAGGATGGCTCCGCAAAGACTGAGCAGGGCTTCGTACATGCACTCGTTGCAATTCTTCGTCCTCTCAACAGTGTTCTCAACGTATTCCTTAATGAAGGAAAGATTGACCTTAGCAATATCACAATTGCAAAGGCTTCAACATCTCTTGATATTAAGGGAAGCGACGGCAAGGTAGCAAGCAAGATTGCTCTTACCTATGAGCTTAAGAAAGGTGTTCTTACTCTTACAGCTAAGGATTCAATGAATGCCGACTCTAAGCTTTCAACAATTAAGCTTGACCTTAACGCACTCAATGTCGGCGTAAACGGCATTAACGGCTATGAAGGTGCAATCGTTCCTCTTCTTGATGTTCTTCAGGTAAGCAACAGCAAGATTAAGACATTTGCACAGTATCAGAAGGATTGCAAGAAGGCTAAGGATAACGTACTTCTTGATGTTCTTAATCCTCTTATGAGCTTTGTTGACCAAGTTCTCGACAAGCCATTTGAAACAATTACATCAGTTCTTCCTAACCTTGCATACTTCATTGATAACAACGGTATCGGCCAGCTTCTTGATAATCTCCTTGCTCCGATTACAAACATTGTTAAAACTGCTAAGTCAGCAGGTTTAGACGTTGATAAGATTATTTCAGCGGTTCTTGGCAAGGACCTTGGCAAGTATTTAACAAGCTTGCTTAAGGTTAGGGGCGTTAAGCTTAACATTAAGCTTGCAGACCTCAAGTCTTGCAACATTCAGGACATCGTTGTTCCGCTTATTAACAGCTTACTTAAGAAAACAGGCATCAAGCTTCCTGATTTCAAGTGGTCAACAATCGCTGCTCACGGCAAGGTTGTAACCTCTAAGTCACAGGCTATGAATGCCGAAGGCAAGTTCACTAATAAGGAAGTTGTTGCTGACAAGGGCGAGGTTCTCGTTGCAGTTCTCCGCTATGTGGCAGACACTCTTATTAAGAACGCTAAATCAATCAAATCACTTGTTTCTTCAATTGACGCTATTAAGAAGAACAGTATGCTCAAGTCAATCATCTCAAGTGTATTCACTACAATCAGCATGGCTGAAAAAGATGATATAGTTCGTGCAGTATTCTACTTCTTAACAGGCGAACCTACTAATGCATTCTGGGATTACACCGCATATAAGACAGGCTCATTCGACTTCTCATATCCTAAGGGCGTAGACGTTGACTTCCTTAAGAATCTTCCTCCTATGCTTGACGGCCTTGTTGGCAGTTTAATTAAAGGCGGTCTTAACAACTTAATCGGCGGCCTCCTCTTCAAGGATGACATTGTTAACTCACTTCTCACCGGTCTTTACGGTGCAGTTGAAAAGGTTAAGGTTGGCGACGGCTCACTCGTTTCCCTCCTTGCACAAACAGGTATCGACTTCTCAACAAGTAATGTTGCTAAGCTCCTTACAAACGAAGCTTACGGCAAAACTTATGCAGCTAATGCAAGCGTAATCGCTAAGGCAGGTTCTTGGTCAAAGGTTAATACATCAGCTCTTAAGTGGGGCGTTAAGGACAGAGATACATTCTTCCATGCACTCGTTGCAGTTCTTCGTCCTGTATTCGGCGTACTTGATGTACTTCTTAATGACGCATACCTCGGTCTTTTCGATATCGTAAGAATCCCTGGTTCTAACGGTTATACATCATCAATTGTTCCTCTTATGGAAGCATTCTCAATGTATAACGTTAAGACTCAGTATCAGTACAGAGAAGATATGAAGAAAGCTTATGATAATGTTCTTCTTGACATTATCAATCCTATCTGGGATAAGGTTGAGGATATTCTCAATGCTCCTCTCGAAACATTATTTGAAATGCTTCCAAACCTTGCACTCTTCATCGGTAATAACGGACTTTGCCAGATTCTTGACAATCTCCTCACTCCTATCTCTGCACTTATAGACGCTGTCAAGCCTGTAGTTGACCTCAACGCTCTCTTACCTGCCCTTCTTAAGGCACTTAAGGTTGACCTTAACTCTCTCCTCGGCAAGATTGGCGTATCAAACTTCAAGCTTGATATCTATGATATTAACGCAACACTTAAGCCGCTCCTCGGCGCTGACGCTATCGTTCCTCTTCTTAATAACATTCTTGGAATGATTAAGATTAAGGGCACGCCGCTTGGAATTAAGCTTAACGACATTAATTGGTTACAGCTTGCAAGCCACGGTAAGGTAATTACCGACGCATCACAGGCTGCTACCTACGGCACAAGAATTTACGTTAAGGGTAACTCTTCAGAAACTCTCATCGCAGTTCTCAGCTACTTAATCGAAACTGTAAACGCAGGCGACAACTTCAAGAAGATCAGTTCACTTGTAACCGGTCTTGTAGGCGGCAACGAAACAGTTTCAGGTGTTGTAGACCAGGTACTTCCTGTTCTTAAGGGTGATACCGATACGGTTATTGCTTCACTTGTTGATTTACTTCAGACAATGGCATAAACCTAAATCTGCAAACCGAATAAAAAATAAAAACGGGCAACTCTTCGGAGTTGTCCGTTTTGCTTTATATTGACTATTTGTTATTTTTTAGATATAATTTATTCGAAAAGCAACATAAAAACATTAATAAAAAATAAGCACTATACAAAATCATACTCGCCGCAATCATCAATAAATCACAAAATAACAAAAGGAGCAAATTAATGTTTTCAGAAAAAGAAGTTTTAATAAAAATAATATTTATTTTTGTTAAAAGTATTATTATTTT